>Ga0206928_1157_pt1 | contig 15739 bp, 10 predicted proteins | sample Alteio_BWOrgHeat_21_FD_152941 | JGI IMG/M metagenome (GOLD analysis project Ga0206928, IMG submission 152941) | Enriched cells from forest soil in Barre Woods Harvard Forest LTER site, Petersham, Massachusetts, United States -... | ecosystem: Environmental > Terrestrial > Soil > Temperate forest >... | reverse complement strand
GGCGATCTCATTGATCGCCTGGACAAAGGAGCGGTTCATCGGCTGCGCGGGGAGATCGGCGATAAAATTTCCGGCAATTTTGAGATATTGGATCGGCAATTCCTGCAAATACTGAAAGGAGGAAAAGCCCGAGCCAAAGTCGTCGAGGGCAAATTGAAAACCCATCCGGCCGAGCTTGGCGATGATCCCCTTCGCCGCATGCATGTTGGAGACGACCGCGGTTTCCGTGATCTCAAAATTGACGCGCTCATTGGCATCGGGGACAGCCTCGAAGCATTGCAGAACCCAACCGACAAGTTCCGGGTCGCTCATGGATTGGCCGGAAAGATTGATGGCCAGGCGCAGGTGCGGATCAGCTGACAAATAACGCGCGGCATATTTGATGACGTAGCGATCGATCACGGGAATAATCCTGAAACGTTCGGCAGAGGGCAGAAAAGCCGTGGGCATGATGATTTCGCTCCCAGGTTCCCTGAGGCGGATCAAGGTTTCGTGATAAGCGATTTCATTTGTGGCCAGATCCATCACCGGTTGAAACCAGAGTTCAAACCAACGCTCCAGGAGAGCTTCCTTGATGCGCTCCTTCCAATTTGCATCGGTGTGCATCTGGCGAAGACTGGCGTCGTCTGGGGTGTAAATTTCCGTCCGATTGCGTCCGTTTGACTTGGCGGTATAGCAGGCTGCATCGGCCCGGGCGATGATCTGCTCCGTGGTCAGGTCGGGATCGATCATGATGAGCCCGATCGAGGCGCTGACGCTGAATCGCCGCGAGGAATCGTAAAAAACAAATTCATCGACCCGTTGCCGGATGCGTTCGGCAATTCTTTGGGCCTGGAAGACATCCGCGCCGCTCAGGAGGATGATAAATTCATCACCGCCGAAACGAACGATGACATCTTCGAGGCGCGTGGACTCTTTCAATAAATTGGAGATTCCGATCAACAGGCGATCACCGGCGGCATGGCCTGCTGAATCGTTGACGATTTTGAAATCATCCAGGTCAATGCTAAGAAGCGCGCAGGGAATTTTTTCGCGTGCCTGTTTGAGAAAGGCGCTCATGGCCTCGGGTAGATAATTTCGATTGTAAAATTGCGTTAACGGATCGTGCGAAGCGAGAAATGCCAATCGCTCTTCCGCTTCATAACGCGCCGTGATATCGATGCCTGAGCAAACGATATTCGTCGTGTTCACCTCCTCGGATGACGTGAGCGCTGCCGTCCATGAGATGTAACGCTTCTCACCCTGGGTGCTGAATAAAAATGTTTCGAAAGTAACGGCTTGGGTGCTTTTTTTGAGCTCTTCAAGCAAGTGATTGACCCGTGCCGTTTCCTCCGGCGCGATGAACGTATCAGGGAATCGCGGCTGCGCATCCAGGTCGATTTCAGTCAGGAGAAGGGCGGCTGCATTCATGTGAATGATCTGCTGCTCCAGGTTCATCACGACGATCAAAACTGCCGCAGTGTCGAACACGGCGGAAATAAAATCCCGTTCCTGCTTTAGGTCATCTTCCAGTTTTTTTCTTAATTCGATCTCCTTGATTTGGGTTTCAGCGATGGTCAATCGCACATGGAGAAAATCGGGGGTGTAGGGTTTTGCGATGTAGTCGTTGGAACCCGCCTCGAGAATTTGGTTTAACGTATGCACCCGTTTGTCGTTTTGCCCTTCCGCCGTGCCGACGAGGATGTAGGTGCGGTCGCCGTTCGGTTGTTCGCGCACCCAACGGCTGAACTGGAGGCCGTAGATACCGGGCAAATTTAAATCGAGAATGACGAGAGGAAAAAACTCCGAGGCATAAAATCCCTTGGCTTCCTCCGCACTGCTGGCCTGGGTAACGACATAGCTTCTTTGCTCCAGAATGCGGCAGAGGATTCGCCGCGTAACCCGGTCATCTTCGACTACGAGGACTTTCATGAAGGAGAGGTCTTTCGGATGATATGTTCGTAAAGTCGAAAAACCTTTTCGAACTGGGTTTCTTGGTTGAAGTATTCGCTGGCCCGTTTTATCTGATCGGCGGAAGCTGGTACAGGATTAACCAGCCACGCGCGCAAGGCTTCTTCAATGCGGCGCGCCATTTCATCGGCATCCTCGGTCGATTCAATCCAGGTCACCTCGTCAAACCCAAGCGCTTGCAGGCAGCGATTACCGAGCACACGGGTGAGAAAAAGTTTCAATCCGCACGCCGTGCTATCGAGAACGCTGAGGGAAAGGCCTTCATACCGGCTGGTCAGGATAAAGGCATCCGCCGATTGCAAAAATCTTTCGATGGCCGCGATGAAATGGAAAGACTTGAAGCTACGACGGGCTTCCAAGGAGAGAGTGGCGCCCAGTTCCTCGGAACCTGCTCCCGCATGGGCGAAAAAAAAGGGAGGATTGGGAGTGGAGAGGATGCGATCCATGGCGACATAGAGAGGTTCGTAGTTTTTTTGAAAGGACTGGCGTCCGATGGAAACGATGACGGGTATGTTTTCCGGTAACCCAAACTCTTTCCGCGCGGCATTTTTTTCCTCGACGTTGGCGCGTCGGTTTTGATTCAGATCGACGCCGTTATGAATCAGAATCAGCCGGCTGGGCGATAAACGCAGGGTGTGGAGGGCAAATTCGCGCTCATCGGTGGAACTGTTGATCGTGAGCCCGATAGATCCGAGAAGACGTTCCGCTGTATTAAAAAGGAAAGTTACCAGGGACTTGTTTGCGCTAAGTCCAAAATAGGCGTTGGGAGTATAAACCACTGGTGGAAAGCCGGGCCATAACAGGCGCAGAAGACGGCACAGCCCTCCCGCCTTGGAACTGTGCGCATGGACAACCTGTGGGCGACCTTCGCGAACCAGTCGGATGATTTCCCGGCAGGCGCGTAAATCGGCAGGTTGGGGGGCGTTACCCGTATGCATATCCGCTGTTTTCCCGCCGCGTGACTCGACCTCTTTCACTAATTGTTCCAAGGCATCGGAACCCCGTTTGCTGGAATAGGCCAGGTCGATCACTACTTCCGGGTGATGTTCGTTGATATGGGAGATGAGATCCCTCACGTGAATAAACACCCCGTCCCTGCCCGGTTCGCACACGATCAGTAAACGCTTGATGTTCATGACAACAATTCCTCGAAAAGATCCAGATATTCGCGCGCGGCTCTTTGCCAACTGAATTGATTTGTCCAGAGGCGACCTTGCTCGATTCGTTTGTGTCGTTCCTCGTCCGGCAAAAGAAGCATTTGTCGCAAGCCTTGCGTCAGGCTTGTTTCGCTGAGGGGATCGATAAATTCACAGGCTGGCCCACCGATTTCGGGCAGACAGGACGTTTGAGAAGTGACCACGAGCGTCCCCGCCTGCATCGCTTCCAGCAGCGGCAGGCCAAAGCCCTCTTCGAGGGAAGGAAAACAAAATACCCGGGCGTGACGATAAGCGGCAGCCAGGTCGGCATCGCTGAGATAACCCAGCAGTTTAACGCCGGGGGATTGGAGTAATTCGGTCAACTCAGGCTGCTTGCTAAAGCGGGGTTGTGGACGTCCCACCACCCAAAGTTCGAGGTCGGGTTGTTCAACCCGAAGCTGGAGATAGGCGCGAATCAGGCGTGGTAAATTCTTGTGCGGCTGAAGCGATCCGACGCAGAGAATATAGGGAGGCCGGGATGCGGTCAATTCCTGGGGACTCGTTTTATCGGCTTGGAATTTCACGCCGTTATAGATTCGCTTAACTTTGTCCGGCGGCAGGTGGAGATGCTCTAAAATTTGGCCGCGCACATAGTCTGAGATGGTCACCACGCAGTCGGCACGGCGAATGCCCGGTAGGGCAAAAAATCGGAGCACCAGACGAAAGGATCGTGAAAACCATTCCGGGTGAAGATAAAAATTAAGGTCATGCAGGGTGACGACGGTTTTCAGGCCAGCCTGCCACGTTGAACAAGTCGTGATGGGGTGATGGGCCAGCGCACAGCCATGACGACGAGCGAGCGATGGGAAAACAATTTGTTCCCAGAGTTGAGCCCGGTGTCGTGACCAATCCTGGAAAGGAACGTTGACAAGGGTCGTCCGGGGTAGGTGCGCCCATTCCTCCACGCCTTTAAAACGGGAATCTGCGAAAACGATGACGGGCCGTTCCCGTTCCGCCCGGATAATGGCATCGTAGAGGTGAAAGGCCACCGTCTGCGTACCTGTCGGTTGGGCGGTGCCCGAGAAGCGTCCGTTAAGCGCCAGAGGTGCGAGGCTCATTTTCGTGCGCTGGGAAACTCTGCGAAGGAGTTAGGGTTGAGAGTCGTCGGCGAAGGGGATAAACCACGACCAACCACATCAAAAAGAGGAGGCCGACCTGAGCCCAAAGAATAAATCCATCGCTGGTGTTACCCAGGGGCAGGAGACATTGCAGTAAGATAAGCAACGTGATGCTTCGATAAAGACAAGACTGAGTCCCCGGCTGGGCGACCAGATGAATCTGCCGCAAGATCACGGCATAGAGGGCACCGATCAGCGTCCCGAGCACAATAACGCCCGCCCATCCGAAATTAAGAAAGGCCTCGCCAAAAAAGGTGATCCGCAAGCCAAAATGTTCCTCTTCCGGTATGCCGACAATTCGCACACCCGTCATGCCGAGATGGAATTGTTTTTTTTCCGGGAAAATTCCGCTGGGAACCATGGCGAGCGCTCCACCGAGATAAGTCCTTCCCATCAGGGGCTCAAAATCCCACTTGCTGAAAACCCAGGAGCCGTCGCGCAAGTCGATGATGTTATCGCCGAGATAAGCTTCCTGGACGCTGTTGGCCAACCAATCTCCATTTTCGAGGGCATGGGGATTGAGGCGCAACAAAGAGGTGAATCCGCTCAGCAGAGTAAACAGGGACAGGTAGGCCATGAACGAGATCACCAATAACCAGCGCGGAAGCTTGAGATGCATCGTTACCGCGCTCAGCATCACGGCTACGGCGATGGCGATGGGCAGGCGGCTTGCCGTCAATAGCTGAAGCAGCAACATGAGGCCCACGATGATGCCATCCCAGCCGAAGATACGGCTCGGTTTGCGAACCATGCCTACCGCGAGAATGGCCACGATAAAGGGGAGGAATGCGCCGGCTGCCTGAAAAAGCGCGCGGCTCGAACTATCGGCAATCAGGTCTTCGCGCGATAAGGTATCTTCCGAGGCCAACAGGGGGATGCTGTGGGTCAAAATCATCGGTTCGGCGATGAAGACAATACAGACAAGACCCATCAGACGGGCTAATGAAATGAGGCGTTGATCGAGGAGATCCGCCGGAATCGTCAGCGGACGTAATTGGTAATGGAAAGTTTTTGTCACGCGGTAAACTATTCCCAGGCCGATGAAGAAGAACAGGAAGCCCACTGCGTTGAAGAGAATAACCAGCCCCGAAATGCTTAAAATGCCATCCGCTGACTCGGGAAAATGGTCGGCGGTTTGGTCGAGATAAAAATAACCGGCAAAGATCAGGGCCTGCTGTCCCAGGGTCAGGGCGATTGAGTCGATCACCCGCTTTGTCACGACCCAGCAGATCGGGAAAACAAACAGACTCGCGCACAGAATGATCACCACGTTTTCGGTAAAGCTGTTCATCCAGGACGTCGCATAATCTCCCCAACCTCGCGGATCATAGGCATCGAACCAATAAATAAGTGGTACGAGCAGGCACATCCCGCCCAGTATCCAGGGAACCAGAAGCGACAAGCTTAAAAATGGCTTCTGCGTAGCCAGCGGGTGAGGCTGGAATGAAGAAGCTGGAGGATTGCTCAACATTGGGTTAGATATATCGAAGGATTTGCAAAAATACGCAGGTGTATTTTATAAAAAAAGGTTATAAATATAAATCTGGTATGAATTGTAAGCATTCTCATTCATTTTAGCGAATCATCTCATCATGTACTTAGGTAAAAGACAAAAATTTGACTGGGTCTTTGTATTGGCCGCAGGGGACGGAATCATGGTCATCGCTTCCGTCCTTTTATCCTTACACTGGAAAGGTCTATTACCCTCGGCCCAGGGCGCGGATTCGATCGATGCCAACTGGACGGGTGTGGTCATGGTGTATCTCGCCTTGGTCTGCCTTATCTTGAGTGCTTCCAGCCTCTATAGTTGGGCAGCGCTGACGGATCGATGGCTCAAGTTTTTTCGTCTGACTTACACGCTGGTCAAGACGGGACTGCTGTTTTTCTGCTTGGTCTTCCTTTTGAATGTGCATCACAACCGGATTATCACCTGGCTGGTGCTGCAAACCGTTATCTGCATAGGTCTCATTTGGATCGGACGCCTCTTTCTTCGCTATCTGATGATGGATGCTTTCAAATTAATCCCCGAGGAACGGATCGCCTTTATCGGGTGGACGCCACGTCTCGAACGCGTGATAAAAAGTCTTCAGGGTCAGATCGGTCGTTTTCAAACAGTGCTCGGTTATTTTGATCCCGGGGGCGAAACCAGTTGCCCACCCGGGGACAAGGGTTTTCAACGCCTCGGTAGCCTGGGAGAGCTTGAAGCCGTTCATGATGATCAAAACATCACGCTTCTTGTCATGGATGAGTCGATGCTGGAATTTTCCCAATTGCAGGAATTGGCGGCAGTCTGCTCCCGCAGCGTCATCAATTTCAGGATGGTTCCGTCGGCCTTTGATATTCTCAGTACCCGGCTTTCCACCCGCGTGGTGGCGGGGGTTCCGCTCATGGGCATCCAGGGCGTGCCATTCGATCTTTTCCATAATCGCTTGATCAAAAGATGCGTCGATATTGTCGGCTCCATTGTGGGCTTGATTCTTTCCGCACCGATCATCCTGGTCTGCTCCATTCTTATCAAACGGGAATCGCCCGGCCCTGTTTTTTACCGCCAGATTCGTTTGGGCAGGGGAGGAAAGACCTTCGAGATCATCAAGCTTCGCAGCATGAAACTCGATGCGGAAAAAGAGACCGGGGCAAAATGGGCTGTGCAGGACGACCCTCGTCGCTTGAAGATCGGCGCCTTCCTGCGCAAATGGAATCTCGATGAGACCCCGCAATTCTGGAACGTCCTCAAGGGCGAAATGAGCCTGGTGGGACCCCGGCCCGAACGCCCGCACTTTGTGGAGAGCTTCAGTCAAAGTGTCCGGCACTACAATCTGCGTCATAATTGCAAGCCGGGCCTGTCGAGTTGGGCCGCTGTTCATGGCCTGCGAGGAAATACTTCTCTTACCGACCGTCTCGATTACGATCTCTTCTACTTTGAAAATTGGAGTCTCTGGCTCGATTTCAAGACGATGGTACTCACGCTACTTCCGCCCAAGAATGCCTACTAGACACCCATCTCAATCCTATCTTCGTACCCATCCATGGGCGAATGGGCTGGGATGCTACTTTTTCTGCCTCGTTGCCCTCTTCGCGTCTGTCGCGGCGAGAGCGGAAGAGAATTCTCCCGAGCCCGACTCGCCGGAAAAATATTATCTTTACGGACGCTCCATTCCAGAAATGCCCATTCTGGAACCTCCGCCCAATCCGCGAAGCACCTATGAGCAGTTGTTCCGCATAACTCTTCCCTACTACAACAACATTTTTGCCGTGCCGGAGCCATTGCCTCCCTTCCGTCTCGATCCTGCAAAATACACGGAAATCACCGCCTACGAGGCTCCGCGGGGACTTCTTCCCGTCCGCCCGCCAAACCGTCTTTGGACGTTTCATCCCTTTGTCGGCGTTCAAGAATCTTACGACTCCAATATTCAGCAGACGGCGCAAAACCATATCGGTGATTTTTATACGACCTTGAGGGCTGGATTCGATTATCAACTCGGGTCTCCCGATAGCATCTATTCGGAAGGTTACGACACGATTTTGGCGCTAAATGTCCGCGAGGAATTCTGGTCTGATACTTTCGACCGGCATGGCGAATTCAACGCGCTGAACGACCAGCTTCAGATTGATGGCCGGATTGGCCGGAGTGCTGCCGTCTGGCGTCCCTTCGTCTTTGGCGACGATGTGACCGGAAGTAATCTACTCCTGGAGAATCGCGTGGGGCGCATCGAACGCCAGCATTTGGTGACCGGTATCCGGGGCGACTATCAGGTGACTTCGCAGATCACCCTCAGCCAGACCTTTTCCCACGAATATTTCGAGCATCCCGATGATCCGTTCATCGACTTTGAAACGTGGAAAGTTTATCAGGAAGCCGGTTACCGGATTTTCCATGATTTTGATTTCTTCGGCTGGAGCAAATTTCTCTATACCGACGTGGACAAGGGCGCCGATGGCAAGGAATATCAGGGCGGCGTTGGCTGGCGTGGGAAGCCCGACCCGCGCCTCGCCAGCGAATTGCTCATGGGCTGGGATGAAGTCCATTTGAACCAGCAGCAAGCCAATCGGTTCAATCTCTCGACTTTCTATCTCTTTGGCCACACCAGCTTCGAGTGGAGTCCGCGCCTTCGTCTTGTCATGATCTATGACAGGAATTACGCCTTTAATGAAATCGTGGTGAATGATAATTACACCGATAACATCCTTCAGTTTGTGCCGGAAATTTACTTGGGCGACAACTGGTACGTCACCCCCTACCTGGGCATTGCCTATGACGAGTATGAAACCTCGCATCACGATACGCTCGAGTTTCGTCCCGAAATCGAAGTGGCCTACGTTACCCCGGAAACCTCGCGGGTTTTCATCAAACTTGGTTACGATCACACAGCCATCGTCAAGGGGGCGGATACGGGCCCCGTTGAAATTTATCGTCTTTCCACCGGTATTCGGTGGAAATTTTAGAACACTTCATTTCACAACCCTAAAGAAACCTTGTCCCCCAAAGGATATTTTTACATGATAACGGCCATGCAATTTAAGTTCCCGGTTTTCCTGGCCATTTCTTTCGTCACGATTTCCGGTTGTCTGATGGCTGGTGAACCCAGCCAGGTCGAAGCCGCGCCCGTCCCAGTCACGCGGACCACGGTTCCCTATGTTCTCGGAGTTTTGGATCGCATTACCGTCAAGCATGCCGATGAGTCGGTGGAAACTATTCAGGTTTCGCAAGAGGGCACGATCAAGATGGAGGATAAGGATTATCAGGTCAAAGGGCTTACTCCATCGGAAGCAGTCAAACTTGTGAAGCGTCACACCGCGAATGTCGCCTCGGTGCACATTGAAGAATATCGCCAGCCGAGGGTGGCAGTGCTGGGAGAGGTTTTTCATCAAATTTACACCGACATGAACGATGGCCCCATGAGGGTTCTGGACGCCCTGGCTTCCGCCAATGGATTTACCCCGCTCGCCAATGCGCGCCGGGTCAAGCTCATGCGTGAAAATGCCGGTCAGGTTGAAATCTATGAACTTGATCTGCGCCGTGTGATACGTGGAGAGTTATCCAGCCAGAACATCCTTCTTAAACCGGGTGACGTCATCACCGTTCCCCGCAATTTTCTCTAATCAAAATGTCTTCCACCTCCTCAACGTCGTCGGAAATTATGTCCAGCCCTCTGCATTTTTACCTTCAATTCATCCGCAAAAATATCGGGTTGTTTTGCCTGGGAATACTCATTGGTTTACTCATCGGTCTTGTCGCCTATTGGGCCACGCCGAAAGTTTACCGGGCCAAGGGGACGTTCCTGATCGACCGGCTTCCCTTCCGTATCGTCCAGGATAATTCCGGCGATGCTGAAACGGAACGACAGCTCGTGCAGAGTCTGATTTTGAGCATTCCTGGCGAGGAAATGCGCAACGCGGTTGCGGCGCGTGTCGGCGTTGACCCCACCGATATCGCCTTCACCCAGCATGATCGGTCTGTTTCGTTTTCGAGCGATCATCCACTTTGCGCCAATATCGAAGTTACCGCCACGCGTAACAGTCGTCTCGGGGTTGTCACCGCCGAATCGTCCGATCCGGAATTTGCCACCAAGGTTGTCAACGCGGTTTTCAGCGAGGTCGAGGTCATCAACAAGATCGCGGGGCGTTTGATGCAAATTCAATCGCGTTTGAAATTGGGCCAGACGGAATCGGAAAACCTTGTTCAGGCGCTGGCCGCCGTATCCGCAGAACGTATCAAGTACAAAGAACAAAACGACAGCCTGGATGAGTTCCTGGCAAAAAAAAATCCACCGCAAGCTTTCCCTGCCTTCAGCGATGATGCCACGCTCAACAATCTCAAGACCCAATTGATCCTGGTCTCTTCCGAGTACGACGCACTGGCGGCTCAAGACACCTTTGGTGGAAAACTCGCAGGCAAAAAAGCCGAGCTTGATGGATTACGTCTGCAGGTTCAACGGCATATCAATGGGTTGGTTGCAGGCCTGCGCTTATCTCTTCAAATCGCCGGCACACGCGAGGCCAGCTTCAAAAAGGATCTGGATGACGTCCAGCAACAGAGCGCTTCATTTGAAACGCTAGCCGCACAATTGGCCAAGGGAATCGGGGATTTCCGGCTGCGTGAGGAGCTTATCAAGGAAGGTGACGCCAGTCTCGTCAGCGAAGCCAGCGTCATCGTGGTGGTCGATCCCGCTTACACTATGCGCATCCCGGTTCGCCCCTCGCTTCCGCTCGATTTTGGTTTCGGCCTTCTCTTTGGCTTCGCGCTCGGCGGCGGCATGGCCTACCTGCGGACTCAACTGCGACCACATTCTGCTTAAGCTGCAGCGGTCTATGATCGTCGTCGTAATTTAAATTCCGTCATCCCGAGTGGAGGTGAGCCGAAAAGTCTATATGAGCGCAGCGTCAATCCGAACCGTAGTCGAGGGATATGGCTCGAACTTGAACTAAGTCCGAGAGACGGCGAAAGATTTATTAACTCGCATGAGATCTCGTTGTTCGCATGAGCGACAAGCGGGAATCCCCTTTGTGTGTCCTGAAAATTTGTGACGCTACCTTCACGTTTGGTTTATCGAGCCATGTCCTTCGACTTCGCCTCGAGTTAACCTTAAGCTCGACCAATACTTTTAGCTTCGGCTCCGCTCAGGATGACGAGGGGAAAGTGTCGAAGCGTCCTAGTTCGTGGCATGACTGCGGCGAATGCTCGCAATCACCAGCAGGCCGACAAAACCGAGCGCAATTGCCGCGAGGATGAACGAGTGGAAATACGCCGCCATTCCCAGGGACGCACCGCTGAGTAATAGGGGCAGCAATTGAGCGCCTATTGGTCGCAGCCAGGTTTCGGAAAAATGTTGCGTGAAGTTTTTCGATAGATGAAAAGCGGTCGGAAGAAGAGCCAGGGAAGCCAGCCCCCCTCCTACAAACAGACCGGTCAATCCCAATAACGGTTGCAGCACCAAACCGCAGGCCAGCACCAGCGCAGCTTCGATGAGATTGCCAATCGCCGCTTCCTTCACCAGTCCTGTGCCCATGGAGGCACTGACCACCGTTTTGCTGAAAGCGACCCCAAGCCCATAAAGCGCCATGGCCCAACTGATCTCCCACGGCAACCCCGTCGTTTCCTTGGGCAGCCAGATTTCCAGTATCATGCGGGTGAGGAAACCAATCACCAGCACGCCGTGCAGACAAAAGATGAGCGTGTAGGTGTAAGCGTGACGAAAATTTTCTCCGCGCTTGGTCGCCGTGGACTCGTTGGCCAGCGAGGCCTGGGATGTTTCGCTCGAAGTTGCGCCCAGTCCGCCCACAATTTCAGTGATGCGTAGGAGAATGTAGAAAATACCGGCCGCCGCCGGTCCGCCTATCGCCGAGACCAGAAAAGTCAGCACATGCGTCTTCGCCACGTAGGCAAGGGTCGTTGCATAAAACCAGCCGCCCGAGTGCAATGTACTCAGGACATGATGCAGGGTCAGGCGCGGCCATTCCTGCCAGAATTTTGCGTGGAGTAGGTCCCCGGTAACAAAAAGAACAAAGTTCGGAAGAATGAGGCAGAGAAAATAAACAAAGACCGCCAAAGTGACCGATCCGCCAAACCAGACTACAAGTCCAATAACGGGAATGGCCGCCACGGCACCCACGGTATTCGCCATCTTTAACGCGGAGATTCGCCCCTCTGCGGCCAAGGGTTCCAGCAGGAGCAGGCTCAGCATGAAAATGCCGATGAGTCCCACGGTCATGGCGATGAGAAAATCACCCTCTGGCGGCAGTTGCAGCCAGTAGCTCCACAACCGTGCGGCGGCCAGGCCTGCTGCAATGGCAAAAGCCAGGAACGTAATCAGCGCGAAGGCGGTAAGGCCTTCGCAGATCGCAAAGTTAAAATCTTTCGTGTCATTCGCGACCCGCGCATTGCACAGGCGCAACCGTGTCAGGCTGCGAACTCCACAGTCGAGGATTGCCAGTGAAACCAGCAGGGAACTCGCTAGAGCGAACATGCCATAGCCCACCGGCCCCCAAATCTTGAGCATCAACGGCGCCAGCAGGACGAGAAAGGCCGCCTTGGAAAAAAAATTCAACCCCTGCCAGACTTGATTCAGAAATAATTCCCACCGGTAACTTCGGCTGGGGGAAGCAACAGTCTCCATTAAAATAGGCTACTTAGCGTCCGACCCGACTACAAGATGTCCTCGTTTAAGTGCCGTCTTATTTTGTGAAAACGTCATTCCGAGCGAAGTCGAGGAATCGGTCTTGCTCTCTTGGTATTGATTTTTCAAACCGATTCCTCAACTTCGCCTCGAGCAACTCTTCTGCTTGGCCATTATTGTAGGCTCGGCTTTGTTCGGAATGACACAGGTAAGGGTTGCTTTTTGGTAGCCGTCGCAGGCCCTGCGACGGTGCCTTGTGGTAGGGACGCGAGTCCCTTCGCGTCCCATTAATAATCGGACGGCATGGGATTGGCCTCCCGGCCTTTTCAAATTGGATGTCCCAAATAGCTTTTGCGCTTACGCGCAGGAATTGCCGTCCCTACCAGAAATTGCGCGCCTGATTCCTCGACTTGCCTTTAGTCCTGAGCTTGTCGAAGGATCGAGATGACGGAGCTTTAATCAAACGCGATGAAGGCGTTGGTGCAAGAGGGGAGCTTCACCTTTCCCCGGACGGCCTGACCAGTGAGCAGATCGCGGCCCGGCGAGGGCAACGCAATTTCCTGGGTCGCCGCATCGGTACTGGAGAGAGCCCAGGCTTTGCGTCCGTCGCGGGTTATTTGAGGAGACAGCGTAACCGAGAGAGGAAGCACGACGCGCTCAACTTTTTCCCGGTCGAGAATGTTCGCATAAAGGTGCGCTCGCGCGGGGGAGTCGATTTCGCTCCCGAGGACATAAACACGACCCTTGCCATAGGGACGGCAAACTCCCCAGGCCAGATTTTCAAATTGGCCATGGGAATAGACTCCCAACACCTCATCGTCCGGCGTCGAATCGAAAACCGTCGCATACATCCGCGTCATGGCTTGAATACCGCTTGAAAGGGAGACGTCGAGATTCGTCCCGGGACAGAAAAACTTTGTTTTGAATCCGAGCATTTTTTCCACTTGTCCGAGGATGGCATTGGTGGGGACGGTGTGGTCTCTTTCCCGATAACCGCAATAGGGCCCGACAACCCAGGCTCCGTCACGGTTCAGGTGATTTTTCATGCGCTCGAGAAAATCGGGGCTGGCGTAAGGGAGATAAGGGGAAAAGATAATCTTGTATCCCTCCAGTGCGGACTCGTCGGAGACGAGATCCCGCCACGCGCCAACCTCAATCAAGGTTCCATATTGATCAGCCATCTTGGCGTGGTAGGAAAAATTCGCCTCGAGACCCGTGCTGAAGAAATGGTTGGCATTTTTCTCCGACCAAATAATCGCCACATCGGCGGGAGAGGTTGAATAGTCGCGCAGGATAGGCTCCAATTTTTGACGACTCTCGCTGACCCTCCTGACTTCATCCCAGCCGGGCGTGGGCTGGCCGTTGCTGTAAACAAGGGAGACATGTTGAATCTCCGTTCCGGTGCGGTGTTGCCGCCAGCACCAATAAAGCATCGCCTGGGAACCGCTGACGTAATTGAGAAAACCGAAGCATCCTACCTCTCCCGCTTTCATGCGCTCCGCCACCATGCTGTCGCTTCCCGTTTCCATCGTCCAAAAACGACGTCCCGGTTTGATCGAGCGCAGGCCATCGACGCGCATCCGCGACGCCATCGTGGAAATGAGCCCGGGATAAATATCGACCGAGGCAAAATCGAGGCCTTGAAAAAGATCCCATTCATCGGTGCTGCCCTCGCTGTTATGCGTCACGGGCAGGGGACTGTGGGCGCGAATAATCTGCACCTGTTCATCCTGAAACGAGATCGCCGTGTCGCTCATGAATCGCCGGTAATTCACCACCAGCCCAAAATGATGGGACCAGCAGCAGACACGATAAAGCGGGGGGACATCCTCAAAACTGTCGTAGTGGAAACTCCAGACGTTGGTTCCCCAAACCTTGTTGAGTTCATCCACCGTACCGTACCGATTTTCCAGCCATTTCGCCCATGAGGCCTGGCAGGCGGGGCAGACACATATTTTCTGGTGGCAACGCAATTCGTTATCGGTCTGCCACGCCATGACGGCGGGATGCCTCCCAAATTCGCGCGCGAGAACTTCCGTGATCGTCCGGCTATGCTGACGAAAAATCGGATTATTGTAGCAGGCATGTTGCCGGGCTCCGTGTTTATGGCGATAACCGTCTGCCTCCTGATAACCAATTTCAGGATGCTTCTTCATCAACCAATAGGGCGGCGTGGCGGTCGGAGTTCCAATCACGGCGCGGATGCCGTTGGCATGAAGAAGATCGAGCGCCTCGCGCAGCCAATCGAGTTGGAAAGTTCCCTCTTTCGGCTCAAGCTTGGACCATGCAAATTCGCCGACGCGCGCCACGTTCATGTTGAGGGAACGCATCAGGCGCATGTCTTCTTCGTGAACGGCCTTGTCCCATTGTTCGGGATACCAAGCCGCGCCAAGGAAAAGTGAATCGGAAGGAATATCAACGATGGGTGTGGGATTGGTTTTCATGGTCGAATGTCTGAAAGTGATGGGGAATGAATTCTTGCCAGGCTACTCCTCGACAATGTCCTGCTGGCCGGTTCGGTCGGGAGCATCGTTTGGGAAATGAGTTTTAAGCGCACGCCCCGCTTGTTCAAGCGCGGCTACTAATCCCTCGGTGTAACGGCTCTCTTTAAAATGGCTCGCGAGAAGGGCAACGAGATCGTCCCACCAGGCCTGACCGACTTTTTCATGCAGAGCCGTTCCGCCCACGACTGCAAACTTTTGGGTTTTAGGAGCGAGGAAGATGAGCAGGCTGTTCTTGTCCGTCGCGTTTTCGAGACGGAGTTTGCGGAACTCGTCGTTGGCTGCGGCGAGGGGATCTTCCACGCTGCGATGGCTGATGAAGAGAACGATGTCTCCGGACGTTCCCTGCTCAGCCGATTTGATCGCCTGTTGAATCCGGTCGTGCTCCACGCTATTCAAAAAATGTTTAACTTTCATGTTACCAGCCTGCCTGCACACCGCCGGAATAGTTGCCCTGGTGGAAGAGCGGAGTGATTTCCTGCGTGACGATCCTTTTGCAAATGGCGTCGGGCAGGGCGCCTTCCAGTCCGCGTCCCGTGGAGATGAACATTTTGCGGTCACTGACGAAGACGAAGAGGATCGCGCCGTTATCCTTTCCCTTCTGGCCGGGCTTCCATGCGTTGTAAGTGTCCGTGGCGTACTGCGCGATTTCGGCGTCTTGCGGCAGGCTGGGATAGATCGCGACGAGAATTTGATTCGAGGTGTCGCGTTCGAATTGATCGAGTTGACGATTAATCGTTTCGGCTGTCGTCGCATCGACCACGCCCGCCAGATCGGTAAAATAACGCGCGGGCTTGGCCGGAAGATTCTGGGCGTGGAGCAGAAGGCTTCCCCACCCCAACAGAAGAAATGTCAGGGCC
>Ga0206928_1154_pt1 | contig 15956 bp, 2 predicted proteins | sample Alteio_BWOrgHeat_21_FD_152941 | JGI IMG/M metagenome (GOLD analysis project Ga0206928, IMG submission 152941) | Enriched cells from forest soil in Barre Woods Harvard Forest LTER site, Petersham, Massachusetts, United States -... | ecosystem: Environmental > Terrestrial > Soil > Temperate forest > O... | reverse complement strand
GGACAACTCATCCAGCAGGTTCTGAGGGACTACGCAGGTAATGTTCACGCGGTGTTCAAGAATTTCCCTTTGGTGTTTCATTCGGATGCATTGTTGGCTCACGAAGCGGCCCTTGCCGCCGGCGCACAAGGAAAATTCTGGGAAATGCAGGATCTCATTGTTGCAAATCAAAACGCACTAAAGAAGGAAGATCTGGTGAGTTACGCAGCGCGGCTTGGATTGGACAGTGAAAAATTTCTGGCCGCTCTCGAAGGACACCTCTTTCGGGCCGAGGTACAGAAAGACTTGGCGGAGGGTCAAAGGCGCGGGGTTCGTGGTGCTCCAGTCTTCTTCATCAATGAGAAAAGAATTGACGGCGTACAGCCTCTTGCCGAATTCAAACAGACCATTGATGAGGAGTTGAGGCGGGTCAATGTCGCGACGAAGTAATCTGCAATTCTTGCGCGCGCTAAAACTATCGTCGGTGATTTTGCTGGCGGCGGCAGGCGCTTGTCCAACTTGGGCCAAGACGTTTGAGGCGTTTGGGCCAGAGACCTTTGTGCGCAGCACAGGGGCCCCAATGAGCGTGGTGCGCAGCTTCGGAATTCTCACTCCGAACACGACGTATACGCTGCGGATCAACAACGGCGGCCTTAACGGCGACTTGCCGAAGGTCTCGAGCGCAGTCGTGACGCTAAACGGCGTACAGATCGTTGGTCCGGATGAATTCGACCGGACCCCTTCGGTAATTGAAAAGCCGATCAACCTCTCGTTCAGCAATCAGCTGATCGTTCAGTTGCGGTCAGCTCCAGGCAGTGGCCTTGCCCTCCAGATCATCGGGGTAGACAACGATCCACCAACTATTTCAGCGATCATAAATCCCGCGCCGAACGCGGCCGGCTGGAATAATTCTAATGTAACGGTAAGTTTCACCTGCTCCGACAAGACCAGCGGAGTAGCATCCTGTCCATCCCCTGTGGCGGTCACGACGGAAGGCGCGAATCAAATCGTCAGCGGGACGTCGCTAGATAAAGCGGGTAATTCGGCGAGTACTTCAGTCACAGTTAATCTCGACAAGACCCCTCCGGCGATTGCTGCTAGCCCTTCACCCTTGCCGAATTTGGCCCATTGGAACAACACGCCTGTCACTGTCAGCTTTACATGCACAGACTCGCTCTCAGGTATTGCCAGTTGCCCTCAGCCGAAGCTCGTTAGCACGGACGGAGCAAACCAGACTGTGACGGGAACTACGACAGACATTGCCGGAAACACCGCTACCGCTAGCACCGCTGTCAATCTAGATACCACCCCGCCGATCGTCAGCGCCAACCCTTCGCCTGCGCCGAACGCGAATGGCTGGAACAATACAAACATGACCGTGACGTTTACGTGTTCGGATTCCCTTTCTGGAATAGCAACTTGTCCAGGGGCGCAAACGATTACAACCGAAGGCGCCAATCAAGTAATTGCGGGGACAGCCACAGACAACGCCGGAAACAAGATGACAACCTCAGTCACGATAAATCTGGATAAGACCCCTCCGAACGTGACGATCGACTCCACAAAGAACGGGTCCGTCATCAGCCTGAGCACACCCTCCATCACCCTGGGCGGCACAGCGAATGACAATCTGTCCGGATTGGCCGGAGTGACGTGCAACGGCACACCGGCGGCTATTTCTGCTTCCACCTATGTGTGCACTGTTCCGCTCGCCGCAGGATCAAATTCGATCTCGATCCAGGCAACCGACCTCGCGGGGAACAAAAGTAATAGTGCGCCCCTCGGGCTGACCTATGCGCCAGCTCCTCAGATCACCATCACTTCTCCCGCCAATCTGACAATTACGAATATCACCCCGGTGACCGTGTCTGGCACGATTAGCGATCCAACTGCTACGGTGACAATCAACGGGATTGCTGCTCTTCAGGGCAACGGGGGCTTCTCGATTCCCGTGCCCTTAGTGGAAGGACTCAATATCCTTACTGCCGTTGCTACGAACTCCAGCAGCGTCGTAAGTACAGCTACCACGCAAGTGACCCTGGATACGACGCCGCCGCACCTGACCATAGATTCTCCCGCGGATGGCACTGCGACGACCGACGCGTCTGTGACTGTCAGCGGGTTGGCAAATGACGTCGTGGTCGGGACAGTGAATGCGCAGGACGTGCAGGTAACCATAAATGGACTTCCCGCGCAGGTTGCCAACCGAACCTACTCCGTTGCGAATGTACCCCTCTCAGCCGGAAAGAACACGATTCAGGCGAAGGGTGTGGACCGCGCGGGCAACGGCACGACTGTAAGTATCACTGTCACGCGTGTGCTCCCCAGCCAGCCGCCTCCTCCTGCAGTTGGCAAAGCGGTGATCACCGATTCGCTCAGCGTTATTTCTGGCAACAACCAGACAGGAGTGATCGGGGCGCAGCTATCATCGCCACTAGTTATCGTCTTGAAGGATTCGCTGGGAAACCCTGTACCAAATCAAACGGTGGTCTTCAAGGTCACGGGCAACAATGGACTGGTGGCGGCAGGCGGTGGCGCGCGCTCTTCGGCAGTGGCCATCACCACGGATGCAAACGGCCAGGCTCAAGCTCTCTGGACCCTGGGACAGCGTTCCGGAGCCGGAATCAATGCGGTGCAAGTTTCGTCTGCTCTGGCAATAGGCCCAGCAAACTTCAGCGCTACAGGGGTGACAGGCCCTGCAGGACAAATTGTAGTTGATTCTGGCAATCAGCAAACCGGTGCAATCGGCCAGGGGCTGCCATTTCCGTTTGTGGCTGCCGTCGTGGACTCGGGCCACAATCGGGTTGCGAACATCCCCGTCACCTTCACTGTAAAAAGCGGCGGTGGCAGTCTTGGCGGCGCAACAACCCAGACGGTTACGACGGACAGCAACGGACGCGCCATAGTCGTGTTAACCCTAGGTCTTGAAGAAGGTTTTGAGAATAACTTAGTTGAAGCGACTTTCCCAGGCAGCTCCGGCTTCCCGGTCGCCTTTGTAGCCACTGCCAAGGTACCCGGCAATCCCGCAAACACTACGATTAGCGGCGTTGTCCTAGATAACAGTAACAATCCTATTCCGGGCGTCACCATGCGCTTGTATGAAACGAACCAGGGAAACGCCAATAATCTTCCTATGCAGGTGGGCACGCCTGTACAAACGAATGCTCAGGGCACGTTCCTGATTCCGTCAGCGCCGGTTGGCTCGTTCAAGTTGATGGCGGATGGTACGACATCGACCGCACCACAGAAGTACCCAACGCTCGAATATGACATGGTGACCATCGCAGGGAATGACAACAACGTTGGCATGCCAATCTACCTGCCCGCACTCGATACCGTCAACAAATTATGTGTAGACGCAAGCCACGGCGGTACATTGACATTGCCGCAAGTCTCGGGCTTTTCACTTACTGTACTTGCGGGCTCAGCTACGTTCCCGGGGGGTTCGAAGCAAGGTTGCATCACCGTGACGCCTGTGAACGGTGACAAGGTTCCCATGGCGCCTGGCTTTGGCCAGCAACCGCGCTTTATAGTGACCATTCAGCCCGTTGGAACCACTTTCAATCCGCCCGCTCCGATCACTCTTCCTAATGTGGACGGATTGCAACCCAGACAAGTAACGGAGATGTACTCCTACGATCACGACTTGGGCATGTTTGTCGCAATCGGCACAGGAACGGTTAGCGCCGATGGTTCGGTAATCGCGTCGAACGCTGGCGTAGGTGTGCTAAAAGCGGGCTGGCATTGTGGTGGTGACCCGGACTCGACGGGTAGTGCGGGGACGTGCCCAGTTTGCAACACTTGCGATGGAAGCTCTTGCCTCCCTGATCCTTCGCAGGATGGCGCGTCGTGCTCAATAGGAAGTGTCGTAGACGGTGTTTGCGAGACCGGTGTATGCGTTGCATCTAACGCAGAACTCGAAATTGACCAGCCCAACTCGAACTCGCAATTCTCGATCACATCTGATCCTCATATGCCACAACTTGCAGCACACGCTGAGATCCTACACGTCGACCCGGATCCAACCGCGAGCACCGAATTCGAGTGGACAGCCGAGATCGACTACACCGGACCTGACGGAAGCGATTTCAACTTCACGTTCGCGGCAAGTACATCCGTCGGCGGAAGCTATACGCCGGATACGGGAGGTGCAACGCGAGGGGGAGATCTGACCTACACAGCCTCAGCAACCGTTAACGGAAAAGTTCTCACCGGCGAGACGCAAGGGCTGATGATCGTTGGGACAAATCCGAGCCATCAGCAAGTAAATGCTGCGTTGGGCGGTTTCCCGGCTACGAATATCGCTTGTTGGGAAAGCAACCACAAACTTGCGCAGTTTAACAGCCAAGGACTACCTCTTTTCGGAGCGCCGCACGGTTACGGCATAATGCAGCTCGACCCCCCTCCTTCCGCTGAGGACGTATGGAACTGGAGTCAGAACGTAAGTGATGGTCTAGGCGTCTTGGCTACGAAACTCGCAGATGCTAAGGGCTACCCGAAACGGGTACAGCAGACGTTCCCCGATGCAACGGATTTTGTGGCGTTGGGTCTCATCGAACCCGTAACCGGATTACCGTATCTCGATTTCGAGTGGATCCAACGGTACAACGGCGGATCTTATTGGAAATGGGACGATGTCGACAAGGTCTGGGTTGCCGCTCCCCCCAATAACTATGTGGCCAACGTGTTGAACTCGACCTGTCCTTAGGGGGACAAATGTTAGTACGGTGCTCAATTGTATTGCTAATTATTTTGGCCGCGCTCGTACCGTGTGTAAATGGTGCTGAGTGCAAGAATGATTATCAATCCATCATTTTCCCAACGGGCATGCCAACTGGGAAAGGCTGGGACGGCCAAAGTAGGCCAGAACAATTCAAGTGCTACGCGGAAGCCCCAATTGCCGAGGGTGTAACTGCGGTTTTGTTCTCAACAGAAACTCTTACAGGTTCCGCAGACAACCTGTTCAAAGTAAGACTCGTAACTTTGTCTTCTCGAGGTACGCCAGTTTTGTTGGACTCGATCGAGCTCACTAGCTCGATTCCAGTGTTCGTTGAACAGCCCGGTAATTTCCTCAGAATGAACGCCACGCTCGAAACCGTGACAACACGGCAAGGCATAAGACTGGTGCATGTTAATGAGTGGGCTGTATTGTCTGGCTCCGGTTCCATTTCAGGTGGCAGCGATCTATTTTTTATATACGCATCTCAGAGCCGACTTTCCACGGCACTCGAGCTACGCAACAGTAGTTCATTTTCAAGGGTCGGTATTGGCGCTGTTTCAAAGAAAGGGTCGGACCTGTTCCTGAGTACTTCCAATCAAGAAACCATTTTGTACGTTCAGTCCCGCGCAGCTCAGGTCATTAATTCGGCCCCCACTCCTGTCAGTGAAAACATTAATGTTTATGTTTTGCGAATGGGCAAATTCGAGCGTTCGACGATGCAAGTTAATCGCGTTCCCAACGCAGCTGCCAAACTGCAACGAGTTCCAGAAATTTTAGCACTGATGTCAGATCCGAAACCATTCTAGGGCTTTGCTTGTGCTCATAAATCGTCGTTACGGGTGGATGGTCGTGCCTCTGACGGGGGCGCGTTTGAATCTGGCAAGGTTTTGTGCTCTAGCGCTGGTCATCGCTAGTCAATTTTATGCTGCGCAGTCAGCAAGGGCTCAGTTGAATTCGAATTGCACCGTTAGTGTGCTCAACAGGACGGTTCAGGTAAATTCCGATGGCACCTGGGTTCTTCCTAATATTCCGGCAAATTTTGGCCCGGTACGCGCGCGCGCAACGTGCATTGTGAATGGTGTGACGAAGTTCGGGCAGTCTGCGTTATTTACGATCTCGGCAAATGGCTCTACGAATGTTCCACCAATCATTCTTGGAAATGTCACGCCTATAGCCAATTCATTGAATATCATCGGGCTAGCCTCGCTCGGTCAGCCTGGCGTAACAAGCCAGCTTACGGTTATGGCGACCTATGCGGATGGTTCGACGCAGAATGTGACAACTGCGGCATCGGGAACAATTTACAACGTCAGTAATCCAGCCATCGCTACGATCAGTGCTGATGGGTTGGTCACGGCCGTGAGTAGCGGAACTGTAGTCATCCAAGCCGTCAACGAAGGCACCCAAGGCATTGTCAATGTCCAAGTTATTCTGACAGGCTCTTCACATGGAGGCATTCCGGATGACTGGGCGATTGCTCATGGGCTTGATCCGAACGACCCGGCGATGCCTTTCGAGGATCCCGATCACGACGGACTAACAAACCTACAGGAATTCCAGAACGGCACAGACCCGCACAATCCAGACACGGACGGAGACGGTCTGACTGACGGCCAAGAAGTATTGATGTACCACACGAACCCGCTCCTTTTCTCTACAGACGGCACCGGAATCTCCGATGGCATCGAGGTCGCGGACGGAACACTTGGCGCTTCGTTCCCAGTGAAACTAGCCGCCGCACTGAGCTCCATCGAGGTAAAGCCCTCCACGTTCGTAGTTGACGTAAACACGCTCTTTGGTCAGGGCTCTCAGCAGCTCAAAGTAATCGGCCATTTGATCGACGGAAAAACCACCCTCGATCTGACTTCAACTCTTGAAGGGACCAGCTACTCTTCGAGCGATTTGACAATCTGTAATTTCGGTGCTCCCGATGGAAACATCTTTGCCGGGGCGAACGGGTCTTGCAGAATCACGATCACCAACAGCGGATTTACCGCTGTTGCTTCCGGCGTCATCGAAACTTTTTCACCCGGACCACTCTCCTGGATCAGCATTCCTGGCTTCGCGAACCGAGTCAGAGTCAACGGAAATTACGCGTATATAGCAGCAGGATCAGCGGGACTTCAGATTGTGGATGTTTCCAACCATTCGGCGCCCCACATTGCAGCTGCCCTCAGCTTAGCAGGCAATGCCAATGAGTTGAGAGTGATCGGGAATCGCATTTATATGGCGGCTGGTTCGGCAGGCCTTGAAATAATCGATATCACAAACCCGCTCAGCCCAGCTCTTCTCGGCTCGATTGCCACTAGAGGTCTTGCCTGGGACGTCGCCGTTTCAGGCAACCGCGCTTTTGTCGCTGAGGGCAATTCCGGACTACAGATCATCGATATTTCTACTCCATCAGCTCCCGCTATTATTGGCTCCATCGGCATACCGGGAATCGCCGAAGGGGTCGATGTTCAAGGGAACATTGCAGTCGTTGCGGCGAGCTCCGGCGGAGTACAAATTGTCGATGTGAGTAACCCATCCAGTCCCGCTGTTGTGGGCAGTGTGGCCGTTCCCCAGAACGACGCTCGCAAGGTGACTGTGAATGGAAACATCGCTTATGTAGCAGCCTTTCTGGATAGCTTACAGATCGTGGATTTCACTAATCCACGGTCACCTGCGATCGTCGGATCCACGGCAAATCACGTCGACGCAAATGGAAACAATCTCGGTGGGTATCTGCAAGACGTGGCCTTCAATACAGCCACCGGCCGTACATTGTCGTTTGGTGCGGACGTCAAATTTGTCAATGGTGTACCCATCACAGACGTTAGCGCGCCCGGGAATCCGATCTCACTCGCGATTCTGGATTTCAGCAAGTGCTCAGGTTGTCGGGACGACAACGGCGTCGGTATCGCCGTCGACAGTGGTTACGTTTATCTAACGACGGAGCGTGGGCTGGGAGACGAAAACGGAACAACGGAGGATACGCGTCTTTACATCGGGCAGTACATGCAACTTCAGGACACCGCAGGTATCGCTCCTACAGTTAGCATCGCCTCGCCGGCTTCAGGAACTAATGTCATTGAAGGCCAAAGCGAGACGGTGACAGTTGCAGCAACCGATGACATAGCCGTTGCCGCCGTGTCTTTACTTGTCAACGGCCAAGTTAGCTCTACGCTTACTTCGGCGCCGTACAAATTCACTATCGAAGTTCCGCAAAATCCCGCACCGCTAACCGTCAGTGCCGAAGCGATCGACTTCGGAAACAATGTCGGGGTGGCGCCCCAGATACAACTGAATGTCATCCCTGATCCCGGAACAACTGTGGTTGGCCGAGTAATCGATATCAATCAGAACCGGGTCTCGGGAGCAACTGTAACGACTACGGTCGGGGCAAAATCCGCGATAACCCAGAGTGATGGCTCGTTCTCGATCTTGGGAGTGCCGAGCGTGTCCGGAAACATAGCCGTTGTTGTGACGGCCACGGTAAATGGCGCGGCGCTTACTGGCGCTTCTACGAACGTTGCCCCAGTGCAGGGTGGAACAACCAATGTCGGCACCATCGTCGTGACTCAAACTCCGACGTTTGCAGATAATTTCAACCGGCCAGATGGGGTGGTGGGCAACGGGTGGACAAACTGGGGCAACACGGCGACCTTGCTTAACGGCGAGCTTGAGACGTTCGGAGAAATCGGTGTAGGTGGTGGCATCGTCCGCACGCTGCCCGTCACTTTCCCTGTCAGTTTCTCTTTCGATTTTCGGACCTTGAACGTAACCAACCAGTTTGGTTCGACGCCGTTCAACGACGGGGGCTGGGGTATTGCCTTCAATGCAGATTCTGCGAGCTTGGGTGCCAACTCACAAGTTTCTTTTTACCACTATGCAGGTTCGAGGAATATTTACAGAAAGACGGACAGTGATTCAGACAGTTCGCCTAACCTTCCCGAACCGATCGCGGGATGGGAAGACTACAATTCCAACTACGCGCATATCACAGGATTAATTAATGCAGATTTGAGCGCTACATTTACGATTGTCTACTCTGACGGAAAGACGGTCACCACCTCCTTTGGTCCCGTCTCTGGTGCGCCGCATGGCTCTCTATTGTTGTTGGGAAATTCAAACGCAAGTAGTGGGCCTGATTTCTTCGACAATTTCCAACTTGTTTCGTCTCCTACCGTGTCGAAGTCGGCGATCGCCGGTCGAGTCTTCGACGTCGCAACAGGAAATCCTATAAACAGCGCTAGCGTCGGCATATACGACGCCACTGGCAGGTTCTTGACGAGTATTTCCCCGAACGCCAGTGGCCAATATCAATTTAATGGATTGGTGCCCAATACTTACTATCTCAGAACGTTCAATGGGCAGGGCTACATAAATCAGGTGTATCTCGGCCTGCCCGCCGATTGCTGTTCGACCACGATTGGCGTGCCGGTGACTGTCGCTCCTGGAGCAACAGCCTCGGGCATTGATTTTCCATTGGCATTAGGAGGCCGGATTGGCGGCCGCATAACGGATGCCACGACTGGCACGGGACTCGTAGGCGCGTCCATAGCTGTCTCCGATACCACAGGCAGATATGTGATGGGTGGCTCCACGGATGGCCAGGGGAACTACACCACATATGGTGGTTTGCCCGCAGGTTCTTATTTTGTCCAGACATACAATGTGAACGGGTATTTCAATCAGCTGTACAGCAACAAGGTGTGCTTGGGATGCTCGGTAACATCTGGAACGCCGGTTGCGGTAACCGTCGGCGCGATGACCGCGGTCAATTTCGCACTCACGCCCGGCGGGGGAATTATCAGCGGGCACGTTGCGGACGCATCCAGCGGCTTGCCATTGAACAATATCAACGTAAATGTATTCGATTCAACAGGAGCATATGTTGGCCAGGGGAACACAGACACCTCGGGTAACTACATCCTTGCCGCGGGTCTGCCAACCGGAAGTTACTTCGTGCGGACCTACAACACCCAGGGATACGCCGACCAGTCTTATAGCGGTTTCACGTGTGTGACCTGTGACGTAAGGACAGGGACACCGATCTCAGTCAATGCGGGGAGCACCACGGCGATCAACTTCGCTTTGTCTCGAGGTGGTCAAGTCAGTGGACGCGTGACCGATGCCGCGACCGGAAACGGCCTGGCAAATGTCACGGTTACGATCTACAACGGCACCGGCCAGGGTGTCGCGACTGCTAGCACGGACGCGAACGGAAATTATTTCACACCGGAAGGGATGGTAACCGGGACGTATTACGCGGTGACCTCGAACTCACTAGGGTACTTCAATCAGCTCTACAACGGCATTCAATGCATCAACTGTGCTGTGACCACCGGCACACCGATTCAGGTGACGACAGGGGCGGCAACAACTGGCATCAATTTCGCCCTGAGCAATGGTGGCAGGATAAGCGGACGGATCACAGACCCGAACACGGGAGCCGGCCTCACGAGCGCTAACGTGAACGTCTATGATGCGGCCGGTAACTTTGTGACGGCTGGTGGAACCGATGGGGCTGGAAATTATGTAATTGCCGGAGCCCTCGTTCCAGGTACCTATTACGTACGGACCTTCAACGGGCTGGGGTATATCGACCAGATCTATAACAGTCTCACGTGTCTTTCATGTAGCAACACGGGCGGCACACCGGTTCAAGTGATCGCCGGAAACACTACGATAAACTTCGCGCTCGTTTTGGGAGGTCGCATCGGCGGCCGCATCACGGATGTGACGACTGGCAGCGGGGTCACGAGTGCGTCGGTAGGTGTTTACGATGTGACAGGCCGGTTCGTGATGAGCGGTGCGACCGATGGTCAGGGGAACTACACAACCTATGGTGGTTTGCCTGCTGGAAATTATTTCGTCGAGACATCAAATCAGAAGGGCTATTTCAACCAGCTCTACAACGGTAAACAATGCCTAGGTTGCTCAGTTACTTCGGGAACTCCTGTCGCGGTAACAGTTGGGGCGATCACAACGGCGAATTTCGCACTTACGCCCGGCGGAGGAATTGTCGCCGGCAATATCACTGATACAAATACGGGCCTGCCGCTCGCGAACGTATTCGTGAACCTCTTTGACTCGACGGGGCTGTATATCGCCGGGGCGGGCTCGGACGCATCCGGTAATTATATTGTGGCTGCGGGGCTTCCGGCAGGCACCTATTACGCACGTACCTTCAATTCTCAGGGATACGCCGATCAGCTTTACAGTGGATCTTCATGCGTCAGCTGTGATGTAAGAACAGGCACACCGGTCTCATTAACTGCAGGGAGCACGACGACAATCAATTTTGTCCTATCGCGAGGTGGTCAAGTCAGCGGACGCGTGACCGATGCCGCGACCGGAAACGGTCTGGCAAATGTCACGGTTACGATCTACAACGGCACCGGTCAGGGTGTCGCGACGGCTAACACGGACGCGAACGGAAATTATTTCACAGCGGAAGGTATGGTGACCGGGACGTATTACGCGGTGACCTCGAACTCATTAGGGTACTTCAACCAGCTGTACAACGGCATTCAATGCATCAACTGTGCTGTGACAGCCGGCACACCGATTCAGGTGGCGAACGGCGTGGTGAGTACTGGGATCAACTTCGCTCTCAGTACGGGTGGCAGGATAAGTGGACGGATTACTGACGCCAGCACGGGAACTGGTATCACGAATGCAGACGTGAATGTTTATGATCTAGCAGGTAGTTTTGTAGGCGCTGGCGGAACGGATGGAGCGGGGAATTATGTGATTGCCGGCGCGCTCGTTCCCGGTACCTATTATGTGCGGACGTTTAACTCGGAAGGTTACATCGATCAGATATACAACGGGATCATGTGTCTGGGGTGCGGCAATACCAGCGGCAGCCCCATTCAAGTGTTGGCAGGAAACACGACGATCAACTTTGCGCTCGTTTTGGGCGGCCGAATCGGTGGCCGCATCACTGATGCGAGTACAGGCAACGGAATCGCCAACGCATTTGTAAATGTATACGATTCGACCGGGAAATATGTAATGGGCGGATCGACTGATGGCCAAGGGAATTATGTCACTGGTGGTGGTGTGCCTGCGGGAAACTATTTCATTCAGACGTTCAATCAAAAGGGCTATTTTAACCAGTTGTACCAGAACGAACAGTGCGTAGGGTGCCAAGTCACTTCTGGCACGCCGGTTCCGGTGACGGTCGGCAATATGACGGCCATTAATTTCGCACTCACGCCCGGCGGGGGAATTATCAGTGGGCGTGTCACGGACGCATCCAGCGGCTTGCCATTGACCAATGTCAGCGTAAGTGTGTCCGATTCGCCAGGGGCATATGTTGGCCAGGGGAACACGGACAACTCGGGTAACTACATCCTTGCCGCAGGCCTGCCAACCGGAACTTACTACGTCCGGACCTATAACACTCAGGGATACGCCGACCAGTTCTATAACGGGTTCACCTGCATTACCTGCGACGTCAGGACAGCCACACCAGTCTCAGTCACTACCGGGAGCACCACGACAATCAATTTTGCCCTGTCTCGAGGTGGTCAAGTCAGTGGACGCGTGACCGATGCCGCGACCGGAAACGGTCTAGCAAATGTCACGGTTACGATCTACAACGGCGCCGGGCAAGGTGTGGCAGTCGGGACGACCGATGCGAGCGGAAATTATCTGACACCAGAAGGTGTGCTGAGCGGGACGTATTACGCGCTGACCTCCAATTCACTCGGGTATTTGAACCAGCTTTATAACGGCATTCAGTGTGTCAATTGCGTGGTGACTTCAGGCACGCCCATTCAGGTGACGACTGGAGTCACAACAGCGGGTATCAACTTTGCATTGAGCACGGGTGGCCGGATCAGCGGACGTATAACGGATGCCAGCACCGGACTAGGAATCACCAACGCTAGCGTAAACGTCTATGACTCGGCAGGCAATTTTGTGACGTCTGGTGGGACGGACGGTGCCGGGAATTATGTAATTGCCGGTGCTCTCGTTCCTGGAAGCTATTACGTACGGACTTTCAACGGTCTAGGATACATCGATCAGATTTATAAAGGCTTCACGTGTCTGTCATGCAACAATACGAGCGGAACACCGGTTCCAATTGCGGCGGGTAATACGACGATTAACTTCGCACTCGTTTTGGGAGGCCGGATCGGCGGACGTATAACCGATGCGACGACTGGAAATGGCATATCCAACGCGTTCGTGCAGGTGTTCAATTCCGCTGGCACGTACGTGATGGGTGGAACGACCGATAATCAGGGGAATTACGTCACCTACGGTGGAATACCGGCGGGCAATTATTTCATGCGGACCGCCAATACGGCCGGATACTTCAATCAGCTCTACAGCAACCAGGCCTGGGTCGGCGGTTCTGTTACATCTGGGGCACTGGTTCCTGTAGTAGTTGGCTCTATAACAACGATCAATTTCGCGCTCAACCCAGGTGGCGCTATCGCGAGCGGTCACGTCAGCGATGCCGCCACCGGCTTGCCTCTGATCAATATCGCTGTCGATCTTTATACTTCTTCGGGTGCTTTCGTCGGAGGTGGGTCTACGGATGCGTCCGGAAATTATGTGATCGACGCTGGCTTGTCCACAGGAAGTTATCGTTCGCGTACATTCAACTCTGCTGGTTATGTGGACCAGCTATATAGCGGTATTTCTTGCCCCTGTGCCATCACGTCCGGCACTCCAATTCAGGTAACCGCTGGTACGAACCTATCAGCGAATTTTGCGCTCACGGTCGGCGGCCAGATTGCCGGGAGCGTAACTGACCGCGTAACAGGAAACACCTTACCCGGAGTTACTGTAGAGGTCTTCAACTCACAGGGGGTTGCGGGAAACAGCGCCGTTACGGACGCATCAGGCTCCTATGTGATTAGGGGTTTGCCCACAGGCACGTATTTTGAGCGCACGGTGAACTTGCTGGGCTTTGTCGACGAGCTCTATTTCGGCCTGAACTGTGTAGGGTGCTCTGTTACCACCGGGACGCCGATCAATGTAACGGCGGGATCTACCACCCCAGCGATTAATTTTACGCTGACTCAGGGCGGCTCTATCAGCGGGCGTGTGACAGACGCTTTGAGCGGCACCGGAATTGCCTCAGTTACTGTGTCAACCACAGCCATAAACGGATCATTTGCCCTGGCCGCCGCGACGGACGCAAACGGGAATTACACAATTTCAGGACTTCTTCCAGGAACTTATTTTGCGCGAACGAACGCCAATCCCAATTTAGGGAAAGTGAACATCCTGTACAACGGAATCATTTGTATAGCTTGCGCAGTTCAGGGTGGTTCACCAATTCAGGTACAAGCAGGACAAACCACGTCGGGCGTAAACTTCGCTTTACCCGCGAGCGCAAAGATCAGCGGGCATGTAACCGATGCTGTTGCGGGGTCTGCGGTTGGCAATGTCGTTGTCCAGATCTTCGACGCAAGTGGCGGATCGGTCGGTGCCGCTCTCACTGATGGGACCGGAGCATATGCGACATCTACTCAGTTTCCTCCCGGTACTTATTATGCCTTTGCGAACGGAACTCAAGGTTTTGTCTCACAGATCTATTCAAATACGGATTGCGCTACCTGTAGTGTTACTACTGGCACGCCGATAACAGCAGTAGGTGGTCTCGCGACTACAGGGATTGACTTCAGTTTAAGAAGAGGCGGCCAGATCGCGGGTAATGTGACGGATGCATCGACTGGTGGTCCTTTGTCGAACGTTTCCGTCCAGATTCTGGATGTGTCCGGAGCAGTCGTGGGGGTCGCGACAACGAATTCGTCAGGCCAGTATCTGTCAGATAGTGGCCTGCAAGCGGGAACTTATTTTGCCGAGACCTCAAACAGCGCCGGGTACATCAATCAACTCTATGCGAACGTTGCCTGTCTCGCTTGCACCACCGCGCATGGCACCGCCATTCCCGTGACAGCGGGCTCGACGACCCAAGGAATTAATTTTGGTCTTACGAGCGGTGGCCGTATCACTGGGCACGTAACGAGTTCGGCGACAGGACAACCGATTTCCGGCGTTACGGTTCAGATCGCCGACGTGCGTGGAATCACCGTCACCACCGCCGCCACTGATACAACCGGAAGTTATCTTTCGCAAGACGGTCTGCCCCCAGGCACCTACTACGCTTTCACGACTAACGGCCAACTATTTGTCAACGGACTGTACCGCGACCTGCCGTGTCTAAGCTGTTCACCCGTAACTGGTACGCCGGTTAGTGTGCTCTCGGGGACCACTGGCGGGATTGATTTCGCGCTTGTGCCCGCCGGGCGGTTCTCAGGTCTGGTCACCGATAGTTCGAACGGTCTGGGCCTACGGGTAGCGAGAGTGAATGTCTTTGATTCAAATGGAGTGCAGGTCGGAGCCGCTTCCTCAAATATTTCCGGCACATTCACAAGTCCGCCATTACCAGCAGGCTCATATTTCGCTGTAACAAGCGAAGGCCGATACATAACGCAGCTTTATCAGGGCACAATTTGTTTGGCTTGTACGATAACTGCGGGGACATCCATTCCTGTCACGGTTGGGGCGTTCACTCCCAGCGTCAACTTCGCATTGCAACTCGGTGGAGGTGTCTCAGGCAACATCACTAACGCCTCGACGGGCGCTCCGCTGCCAAACATCAGGGTTCGTCTCTTTAATCAGACCGGCCAACTTGTAACAACCGGCGTGAGCAACGCGTCTGGGGGTTATACCTCGCTCGCCGGTCTGACTACTGGCTCTTATTTTGTCAATTCGTTCAATAACCAAGCCTTCGGTGACCAACAGTATCAGAATCAAAATTGTTTCTTTGCTTCTTGCGTGGTGACCGGCGGGAATCCGATTTCCGTAACCGCGGGCACCGTCACGCCGGGCATTAATGTTGCACTGCCTTTCTTGGGCGGTGTCACGGGCTCGATAAGCGATGCAGACACTGGATTGCCGTTGCCAGGCGTCACGATGTTAATCTTTGACTCTCAAGGTAACCAGGTGACCAGTGCCTTTACGGATAATTCCGGTGCTTTCGCAACAACAGGTCTCCCGAGTGGCACCTATTATGCACGCACCGAGAACTCTCTTGGGTACGTCAACGAACTTTATTCGCAGCAATCCTGTATCGGATGCAACGTTACGAGCGGTACACCCATTCTTGTCACGACGGGCGGCATCACTTCTGGAATTAATGTTGCGCTCACTAAAGGTGGATTAGTAACTGGACAGGTGATAAGCGCTTCTGACGGCACCCCGATTGCTAATGTTAACGTGCAGATTTACGCCTCCACCGGCA
>Ga0206928_1151_pt1 | contig 16221 bp, 12 predicted proteins | sample Alteio_BWOrgHeat_21_FD_152941 | JGI IMG/M metagenome (GOLD analysis project Ga0206928, IMG submission 152941) | Enriched cells from forest soil in Barre Woods Harvard Forest LTER site, Petersham, Massachusetts, United States -... | ecosystem: Environmental > Terrestrial > Soil > Temperate forest >... | reverse complement strand
ATTTTATATTTTAATACTTGAGGATCAATATAATCATGAAAGATTTAAAAAAAACAAAAAAGGGAGAGGGGTAGGGCCAATGGTGTTAAGTTAAGAATAGGCAGACGGGGCGGAGGTGGTTAGAAATGTGCTTTACAAGCCTTCCAAATATTTTTAATTGAACCCACATAAAAATGGGATATATTGCCGATAAGCCAAACATTTGAACAAACCCGAATGCCCCTGTTGAATGGAGTTTGCGGAAATGCGTTGCTAGAAGAAGCTACGGAACTGACTAAAGTTGCCAGACAAGTCAAGGCAAGAACTCCATGAAATGCAGCAGCTTTATACCTACCATTAGTTAGTGCGAAAACGGCGTAGATAGCTTGCCCGCAGGCTACTCCAAAACCCAAACTATGCATATTTTCTTCCAACGGCAAAGTTTCTAATTGCAACTCCCAACCACAAGTATCAGTGGGTTGTAAATAAGCAGGCGGCCGACATGTTATATTATTCATTTGTTTAACCTTTTTATTAAAATATTTAATTTAATGAAATACTTGTAAAGTAGGGTTATTGTAGTACTTTATTGTTAAGAATTTATAAATGTGATTGAAAATTATAGAAAATGATAGAAAATTTTGTTATTTTTATTAAATCAATTAAGTACTAGTAGTTATCACTAATTTGTGTGAAATTGATTGATTTTCTTTTTATTTCTTGTTATTACCTTTTGTATAATGTTAATTAAGTTATATAATGTGATTACAAACTTAAATATATTTAAAAGTTATAACGAGGGAATATCTTATGTCGATAAGAATCGATCCTTTAAATGATCCAATTTATGTACCCAATACAGCGTCTACCTCGCAAAATAAATCTGAATCAAAAAAAATTGATGTTTCAATTCCTGCTATGCAAAAGGATGTTGCACTACCAGGGTCGGTAAAAGGGAATGTTTTAAATGATAATTTCTCTTCTTTAAAAATAGAAAAAGAATCATTGGATGCATTAATTGCCCATGCGGCAAGCTTAGATTCCTCTAAGGCTGTTCTCATTCAAGATATCGTCAGAAAAAACTCTGCAGTTTTTGTAGAAAAGATCCTGTCTCCAAGTTATGTCGATAAAATTTTGGAGGAAAACACAAGCGCTCAACTCTTCGACCAATCAACATCGCTCGATTTTCAATTATATATACCTGAACCTCAATTAGACATAGGGCAACAGTTGGAACCGATGATTTTGGAAGAAGGAATTGTCAAATTAATGCCGGAAGCAGAAATTGCAGCTGTCGTGGGAAATATTTTGAGTCGGGCAAGTGTTGTGTTTGCCTCAGGGGTATTATTAAATCAAATTGATGAAGTGATAAAATCTAAGGAAAATTCTCTATCTTTAGCTACCGGGGATGCGAAAATTAGGTTGGAAAATGAAATAAAAACTCTCAGTAAATGGTTAGTGCTGCAAACGACTTTATTTAACAAATCCCTGAAAGAAAACGTGATTATGTCCACTCTTTCCGTCCCAAAGGCACTATGTGCCATAGGAGCAATAGCCACAGAACCGCTAGGTCCAATACTTACAGGGGCTGCTCTCTATGCAACTTCTTTCCTGGACTGGATTGCTGCAGGTGCCGGAATGATTCGTGCTGCCATAAATTTACATACTGCCACCAAGGACGTTGTACAACATGGAAAATGGACGAGCGTGATGGCAAATGGGGGGGATGCTCAGGCAATCGTTAATAAGCAAAGGGATATTTATAAACAGCGATTAGAGTTGGCGCTTAGGAAAGATGGGATTGACTTTCCTGAATTCACTGGTCCCACTGGCCTTGAAGATTTGCAAGCGCATCTGCACAAATTGGGAATAAAGGAAAAATACAATGAAATGATGCAAAAGAAAGAGGTTTTGTCGGTTTCCTTACGCAATGCTTTAAGAACATTTTCAAATAAGAAGAATACAATTGATCAAGGCTTTTTGTCTCTGGCTCTTACGAAAGCACGAGGAATATTTACCGCCACTGTTGTTTTTGGCACATTGGCAATAGCCTTAAAGATACTTGTTTTGTCCGGGGCAATAGCTGCTTCCTCAGCAATGGCAGCTACGGGTTTTGGAGTATTAGCTGTACTCCTCAGCTTTATGGTGATTGGAACTATTTATTTATATGTGAAAAAACCCAATATTTTTAAAACTTATATTCGAGGAGTCCAGTTTAAATTAGCCTTTTGGAGTATTCCTCTGGCTGTTCAAAAATTTCGATTAAATTCTGCGATTTTGGACGTGAAGAAGATATCGGAAAATGTTAATGAACTTGGAATGCGTCTTCTCGAAGTCGAAAACATTTTAAGTAAAGGGACAGTCAGCCAAATGCACGACTATGTGCAAAAAAATCTTATTTCCGATAAAAAAATGGAAAAACTCGAAAATGAGAGAGCTATTCTCGAAAAACATCATTCAGAATTGTTGGTAAAAAAGGGGTTAAAAACCACGGAAGCCGATGCCCTTACTCAAAAAATGATGGAATTAAATGATTCCGTCTCTAATTTTGATATAAAAGTAAAAGAATTGCAAAATCAAATCGATGAAGCGGGATGGCAAGATTTTCAAAAGCTTTTGCTAGATAAAAATGAAAAAATAGAAATAATAAAAGGGGAATCTTTATTAGAAGAGGCAACTTTAATAGAAGAAGTTGAAACACAAAAAATATTAAAATATATGGAAGTTAATGTTGAAAATTTAAAGACTCTTGAATCTGATTCGCAAAAAATTGAAATTGCTAAAGCGAAGCGTGAGTTTTTTGCAATGGATAACGCTGATGTCATGGCAAAACATCTGTTGGAAGATGCCACTTTAGAGGATGATTCAGAAACAAAAAAAATATTGAAACATCTGAATATAGAGATCAGCCATTTAAAACACCTTGATCCAAAGGTGCTTAAAGAAGAAACAGCGAAGCTGATGCGCGCATTTTTTGCTATGGAGACAGAAAATACTGTGGAGATGATTAAGAAACACAACCTTTTGGATGAATATGGATTACGATAAAATCTTACTGGCAGTTAAAGAAGAGATCGTTAAAGAAGGGTTGGATTGCATGATGCAGTCTTTAGAGGACTCTCAGCAAAAAAACCTTCTTATTTATACTGGTGAAGATCCTGCCCATCGCATGCGTTTAATTCAGATTAAAGTACAAACTAAAGAGACCAATCCGCTTTCAAAAGGACCGAAGAGAGAGGAGCTTGCCTGTTTTCAGTTTGATGCGTTTTTTCCCTTTACCGTAGAAGATCTCTCGTTAGAAGAAGTCGCCCAATTTTTGCATTTCCTTAATCTGCAAGTAGAAATTCCCGGTTTTTACTTAAATCACCTGGATAACACCATTCTTTATCGCTACGTTCTTTTGTCCGAAGGAGAACGCATCCCCTATAAAACTATCCTTGCATTGGTGGGGATGGCCATGCTCTTTCAGGACGTATTCAGTCAAACCCTTGAACGGCTTGCTATGGGCAAGGTCTCTTTTTGCGGATTGATGGAAGAAGTGCAAGAGACACTTTTGAAAGTACCGGATAGAAAATAATGGACTTCATGAGACGATTGCATAAGTGTAAATAAATTTATTTAAAAACAAGTTAATGGGAATGCTTAGAGGGGCTGTCTGGTCCTGAAAGAATGTGATGTTTCTTTAATTGAATTCAAATTAATTCAACACAAAGACACAAAGACACTGAGACACAAAGGAAGAAGGGATTTTTTTATTAATACTTATTCTCTTCTTTGTGTCTTTGTGTCTTTGTGTTGAATTAATTTGAATTCAATTAAGGGAAAAATTGATGCATCCAGAACCGTTAGTCCATGCTGTCCATTACTTGTCCATGAGGTCCATTGGGTTTGTCCATGAAGTCCATTATTTGTAATAGCTGCCACTTCGCAATTATTTAATACTAGTGTGCTAGAAAGTTATAATTCTTTTAGTTATTATTTTGATCATTGTGGTATTATTTGATAAAAGGACTACGCGACAAAGCAGCTAAAATTTAGAGGGAAGATGGGTAAAAGCACAGCACTTGCCGGATCTGCATGGCAGAAGACGCAAGCCGCTTTTTTATGGACAAGCATTCTAAATACTCCCTTCTGGGCAATTTTTAATATGCTTCCCTTTATTCTTTATAAGGATTTACATGCTACCCCTTTACAAGTGACAGCAATCATTATATTGAAGCCTGCAGTGTCCCTATTTGCATTGTATTGGAGCGCACTCATTGAAAAACGCAAAGACAGACTAAAATCCAATCTTATTTGGGCCCGCGTTTTGAGTCATTTACCCTTTTTCTTTTTTCCTTTTATCGATAATCCTTGGTTGTTTATTGCTTCATTCGGGTTATATATGATGTTATCCAGAGGGACCGTTCCTGCATGGATGGAGATTCTAAAACTTAACATCCCTACAGTTTCCAGGGAAAAAGTGTTTGCTTACGGATCGGCCTTGGGTTATCTCGGGGCGGCTATCGTGCCTTTTACTTTAGGTGGATTGATGGATAGCTATCAAGAATCGTGGCGCTGGATTTTTCCTGTAACAGCTTTAATTTCCCTTGGGGCCATTTTATTTAAGAATCGCATTCCTATCCAATTGGATCCTATTGTGGATAATAAGACCCCACCCGCACTATCACTAAAACAGGAGCTATTAAAGCCTTGGCAGAGTGCTTGGGAGCTTATTTGCCGACGTCCCGATTTTGCGCGTTACCAACTTGGGTTTATGTTAGGAGGATCAGGGTTAATTGTGATGCAACCGGCTTTGCCGGTGTTTTTTATGGATGGATTAAACCTCTCTTATACTGAATTAGCAGTGGCCTTAACCCTGTGCAAAGGAGCGGGTTTTGCAGTCACGTCTTCTGTTTGGGCTAGATTGTTGAGCCGAATTGATATTTACCGTTTTAATAGTTATGTGACCTTGCTGGCATTTATTTTTCCCCTTTGTTTACTTGCAGCTCAAGTTAACCTGATCTGGCTATATGGGGGGTATTTATTGTATGGAATGATGCAGGCTGGAAGCGAAATGAGTTGGAACCTCTCGGGGCCGCTTTTTGCAAAAGACGAAGACAGCTCTGTTTATAGCAGTGTGAACGTGTTGACTGTGGGTATTAGGGGATGCTTTGTGCCAGCAATAGGAAGTTTGTTGGCTTATCAGGTGCATGCTTCAGGTGTGATGCTGCTGGGAGGGGCTCTCTGCTTGCTTTCCACTTATTTTATGGGGAAGTATAGTCGCCAGCTTAAAACCGCCAGTACAACAAGTATTGCATAATTTTGTCGTAAAAATGTCGTAAAAATGTCGTAAAAATTGTGAAGTAACGAGATTTTCCCCTCAATTGACTTTAAAATTAATTCAACGCAAAGCACGCAAAGTACGCAAAGAAAATAAAAAAAGAAGAAAAATAAAAAAAGAAGAAAAATTAAAAATATTACAAAGTTTTTTATAGAAATTGTGGATGATTTTTTATTTTTTCCTTTTTTTTCTTTGCGTACTTTGCGTCTTTGTGTACTTTGCGTTGAATTAATCTAAAGTCAATTGAGGGGGAAAATCTCGTTACTTCACAGTTTTTTACGGGAATTATTCACTCATTTTACGGGAATTATTCACTAAACGAATTTAAGCTCTGATATCGCTTTTCGAAATAGTCTGCCAGATCAATAGAAATTTTAGGTGGGGCTTGTTCCTTGAAAAGGAGAATATCGGCATGAATTTGTTTTTTTAAGAGCTGATAATGCATTTTGAAGTCAGTTTCAAAGTCATTTTGCAATGGATTTGATAACTCATTTAAAAAGTCAGCTAATTGGACGTAGGCGGCTTTTTGAATTTTGCTTTCAAAAAGAGTGAGTTTAGGAGGTTGAAAAATGAGATCTTCTGAAAGATGTTGCAGAAAGATAGCTTTTGATGCCTGACCAAAAATTGATCCCATCTGGGCAATATAGTTCCATTTTATGTAATCCTCAGAAGAATAGTTCGCCTCTTCAATTTGCCGAAAGGTTTCCTTAACTGATTGTTCCACATAGTAATCTAGCGACCTTTTTGCGATTTTAAAGCGAATGACTGCGGAATTATTTCCAAGATCCGTTGATTTTCCTTTTATGATTGCTTCTAACAACAATTTATGAGGATTAACCATAGAAATTTCTCGGATTGTTTGCGAAGCATCAGCAAGTGTTTCTAAGGGAAGCGGATGAGTATTTAACATTTGAAAATAGGTCCGTACGGCTTCAAATGCTGTTTTTTGTGCGTCAGCCGATTCTAAAATAGTGATCATTAAAGTTTCATTGAGATCTAAAAATTCTTTAGCGTGGATTTTAAATATTTTCTTTTTTAAAGAAAGTATTTCTTTAGCGTGACTCATAAGCGCGCCTTGTTCGAGCAAACCGGTGATCACCTTATTTCTGCGTTGAAAAAGGGGGGCAATTTCACCAAGTAAATCTATTCTTTGTGGAGAATCGGGGATGAGCTTACTGGCAAGTGTCCATCCTGCTCTTTGGATCGGATGAGGAAAACCTGTGGGGGATTCGAGCGAAATCTTGAAGGATTGAGGCAAGAGGGTGCAAATGGACATAGTTTTGGGGTCTAATGCCGATTCGCCCATGACCACAATCGTCTGCCCTGGAAAGATAGAAAGAGTTTGAGTCAAAGTGCAGATATTTTCCAAAACATTTGTATGAATAGGGGATTGTTTTACAACATGTCTAGCTTCATTTCCAATCCCATGACTTTCCAGTAAGGTAATGGCTTTCATGTGAAAGAGTTCGGTCGATTGTTTTGAAAGAGGGATATCAGAGGATTCCTTTGAGTTTTTTTTATGAAAAGGCTTAAAAGGAATTGAGGATTTTTCAAGGAGTGCAATCCTGGGGAGTGGCTGATCAGTTTGTTTATCTTTTGAAAAGAAGTTTGCCAAGCGTTGTTTTCCTGTAACACAAAACTGGATGCGCTGATCAAAGCTGGCATTATAGTTGTTGACGGTATGTGTGATTTTTTCCGCAAGTTCCTGCTCTGCAGGGGTGCCTTCCTGAAATTTTTGAATGAGCAGCCTATTTCGGTTAATTTCCTCTATAGCGCTTAATATTTGTTGATAACGATGTTTTTCTTGATGGGGATCAAAATATTTGGCTAGAATAGATCGCATGATTGACATGGTCTTAAAAACAGAAGGATTTTGCGATAATTCCAATTGTTGTAAGGAATACGCTTCAAGTTTGCCTATAGCTTCATGAAGCTTGGTGGTTCGATCTTTTAAAACTTGATCCATGTCATTCGTTTGTATCTTCTATTTCCGGAATTGGTTTGCCGCATGGGGCTACAACCTGAATGGTAGTTCCCTGTACAATATCCAGCGCATTTTGCTTTTCCAATGCTCCACCAATGGAAATCAATTCCCCTCTTTTCAGATATTCAAAGGCGCGCGATTCCAGCGGATGCTCTGTGATATGCGATCCAAGTTGTTTTTTTCCATCAGTCCCGCATAGATAAAAGCGTTCTCCACTGAAAGTCTTAATTGGTGGACTAATCACGCGATAGAGAGGTTGGTCTCCCACATTCGGCCAGCCAGCAGCTGGATTGCGGAAGATCACATAGGACATTTTTAATGAATTTGAATTAATGGAAGCGGAGCGTTGGATGTCTTTGATTAAGCGTGGTTTTTCCAGTTCGCGTTGGGCATAACATTGACTATTAGCTTTAAGGGCAACACAATCTCCACGCCACACGCAGGGAGCTTGCACCGGAATGCCTTCTTGAACCATGGAATCCCTTAGCATGAGGATACGTCGGTTTATCTCATTTTGCGAGCTATCGACGATTAAGAGGTGTCCATTGGGTGTAAGACGGCTGAATAGGCGTTTGAGGAATAAGTTTTGTGCTTCCATCCAGCCCTTAACTGCAGGCGGAAAGAGGTCTTCCAGGCAATGTCCTAAAATAATCAGATCAAATTGCCCCTCAAGAGGGATGGCTTCTTTTAAACAATTCCATTGCCTGACAGAGAGCGGTAATCCATAACGTCCGCAGACTTCACCCCCGAGCTGCAGGGCCGTTGCATTGCGATCTGTGGCGATGACTTCCTGAGCGCCGTGTCTTAAGGCAGCAAATGAGAAGGGAGCAGCACCGCTGCACATGTCTAATACACGCTTAGGCGTTTCAGGAAGTTCGCCGATCAGGGAAAGTCCTTGTTGATAATGAAGGACCCAATCATAAAGCAAGTAGGCCCCGAGTAGGTGGGGATTGCTGAAATAATCTTGCCCTAACAAACTTTGTCCTTTATCAGAATGTTCTTGCAGGATTTTGACTGCAGTGACAACGTCTTTAAATTCTCGGGTTTGAAGCACGTCAGGAGGACCGCCGATTTTTAACAGGCGGCGCCATGCAGCAATGAGAATTGGCATAATATTTTCCAGGTCGGGAGATATTTTTCTTTTAGCGTTTTTCATAGGTTATTCAAAAATGAGTTCCATTTCCCTGTCTGTTAATTCCCGCCATGCGCCTGTAGGTAAAGTTCCAAGATGGAGGGCGCCGATGCGTATTCGAGTCAATTCTTTAATCTGTAAACCGGCAGCTTCTAAAAGTATCCGAACTTCCCTTTTTTTACCCTCGCCGATCGTGATTTTAAGGGTTCCGCGACGTACTTTTGATATTTTAACGGGTTTGACAAAAGAGCCTTCAACAAGTGTTCCTTTGGAAATAGTTTACAAATGTTCTGCGGTAATTTCCTGATCAGTCTTTGCAAGGTATTCTTTTTGTATATCCGCGGAAGGGTGAATGACGCGGTTCGCAAAATGCCCGTCATTTGTTAAAAGAAGAAGGCCTTGAGTGTCTTTATCGAGGCGTCCCACAGTAAATAGCCGGTAAGGAGTGCCCGCAAAAAGATCCAACACGATTTTAGCTGAACCGATTTTTTTTGAAGTACAAAGGTAATTAACCGGTTTATTGACCAGATAATACACTTTTTTGTCTTCCCTGACGATCGGTTTTCCGTCCACAGTGATCTTGTCTTTGTGATCCACTAATGTTTGAGGAATCATTGAGATCGCTCCATTGACAGCTACCCTTCCTGCAAAGATAATCTCTTCACATGTGCGGCGTGAAGCTACTCCTGCGGCGGCTAGGAACTTGCTGAGTCGGTTTTTTTGGGGAGGGGATTTGTCCATTAAGCATCACTGAATAAGATTAAAAAGCTGAGTTTATGTCTTTTTGTAATAAAATTCAATCTAAACAAAATTTATCAGCTAATTCCTTATCTAACTCCTTTAACTCTTTTATCTCTTTATGTAATCTTAATGTTATGTAAGTATAATTATTTTTATCAATTTAATTAATATCTAAAAAGGATAATATATGTCTTTTAATTTTGATTATTCTTCACGTTCAAATAACAGTGATAATATCGAAGTTTCTCCCCATATCCTATTCGCTAATTTATTCGAGGAGGGGATTTCGTGTGATAATCCAAGTTTATTTAATTTTTTTGAATCCATATTAGAAGAGCGAATTAACATACCACTTCCAAATGGTGAATTACCGCTTCATTATGCTATTAGACAAAGAGCCTCTAATGTTCTCATGTTTTTACTTAAGCATCCTCAGATAGAGATCGGCAAAAAAGACGATCAAGGGCTCACCATGCTTGATCATTTATTTTTAACTGACGAAGAATTCAAAATTTGGGGATTAAGCCTTTTCTTTAAAAAAACAATCGAAGATGTTCAGGGTTCTAACCATGATCTCTCCCTTGCACAAATAAAGGCGATCCAAGAGGAAATTAACCGAAATGTGGGTGAATTTAATCGTGCGGTTTCGCCCTTACACGCAGCTGCTTTAAGCGGCAATATCGCCATGATCGAGTCTTTAATTCAAGCAGGGGCCGATTTAAACATTTTTGACGGTACAGGTTACACGCCTTTGCATTATGCTGTGTTTGGCAAAGGGGAAAGTTTTGCTGCAGCCCGTTTCCTGATTGAAAATGGCGCTGATCCGCTGGTCGTTAATGCCGGCAAACCATCCTCTCTTGCACTCATGATGAGCATAGCCCGACAGCGCAGTGCCGATCGCGATCCTCTTAAACTAGATATTCTTCAACAGCTACTTTGTGCGTGTACAATCCTAAGCTGGGTTCAAAGTTGCTGTGGAAATGAAGCCGATTTATCGGCCTTTGTCTTGCAGCGCGCTTCTTCTTTTCTATTTTCAGCCATGACAATCGATCAGGTGCTTAAAATATACAATGCTTCAGAGGATTTGAAATCATTCTTAAAATCCAGTGCCGGTCTAGGTTTTCCCATGGTTTTAAGTGCTCTTGATTACGTTCCCTATATTGGCGAACTTTCGCTTGTGCTTAGAACCTATATGACAGGCCAATCCGTTTGGCAAGGGATAAAATCCGCCTGGCGCAATCGCTGGTTAGACCCTGTGAAAGCGTTTAAGGTGGTCTCTGTAAATGCTACTAACGCCTCGCTTAATGCATGGAATGTCTACCAGCGTGTGCAATATATTTCAAACAGCTATCTTAAAACGTTGTCGGAAACTTTTCTTGCAAAAAATGACTGCGAAGAAGCTTTAAAAATTGCTTCTTCAATCAAAAAATACCCATTGCGAGATCAAGTGCTATTGAATGTTGCCACGCAATGTGCGCAACATAACGTCTTAGTGGCTGAAGCAGCCGCAAACAAGATAAAAACACCTTTTCTCAGAGATCTGGGGATGACAAAAATTTTTAACACGTTTTTTCCAAATGATCTTGCCGGAGCCACTGAGATTGCAAAAAAAATGGACGATGCATATAAAAACGATCATTTAAAGCAGATTAAAGATCATTATCTTGCTAATGGACAATGTGATGAAGCCTTACAGGTTACCAAAAAATTCAAACCCAACATCGATTGGCAAGAGGCATTAAAGTCTATTGCTGTCAATCCCCGTTGTGCAGCAAACGCATTAAATACTTCATTTACAGCTGCTGCAGCCATTCAGGATTTTAAGATAAAGGATCAATCACTTCTTGATCTATCAACTCATTTGGTTGCTTTAGGGCTATACCAGGATGCTTTAAGAGCTGCTAAAAAAATTTCATTTCAATCATCAAAGGGTGAAGCTCTCATGAAGATTGTTGCGGATCAAAATTGTATGGAAAATCATTTAAACATCACTATAGAGGCAGCAAAGAAATTGCCTGCCGGTATGCAAGATCAAGCTTGGCTAAGTATTCAGAACCACTATTTGACTCAGAATCAATGGGCAGAAGCTTTGGATCTAGCGGATAATAAATTAAAGGGAGAAACTCGCGATTATTCTTTAAAAGAGATGCTGAGCCATCCGATTGTAGAAAATAATTCCACAAGAAGAATCGAAGTCATTTCAAAATTGGATTCTCACGAGGATCGAGATGCGGCTTTTGGAAAACTCATTAACTATCTTTTCGATAATCAGCAAAGTGCAGATGCAGGATTGGAAGCATGTCTTAAAATATCCAGTGAAACTCTCCGAGACAGCTTTTTATATAACTATTACGATGATTATCTAAAGCAGGGAAGATGTGATGAAGCATTGAAGTTTGTAGGAAGTTTTTCAAATAAAAATTTAAAGAGACATTGTTTGAATGAGATTATTGGTCATCCTAATTTTTTTAAGGAATATTCTAATTTAAACGTGATTAAAAATTTCTATCCGAATGAAGAACAGAGGAAAGTGTTTGAAGATCTTTTTCAGGTTTCCCTTGAAAATAATCATACAGATTTTGCACAAAAAATCGTTAAAGAATTAGATCGTGAATACTTGATAAATATGGTTAAAAATAACCGATTAATCAATTATCCTCAAATATTACCTCTTGTTTTAAATGGTGTAGACCCTTTGGAAAAAGAGGGACTTGTGGCAGTGTTTCAAAGCTCTAGTATCTCTAATTTCCTGCATCTTGGAGAGTGCGAGAAGGCAATGGAGGTTGCTAAGGAGGTTGCTACAAATTTTACTTGCATCGATTTATTATCTAAAGATTTTAGAAATATTGCCTTAAATGACTTTTGCCAAAAAAAATATCCTAAAATTGCTTTGAAGGCAGCTTTAAGTATTGTGGATTGCTTTGAGAGAGACTTTATTTTAAAAGTTCAAATGGAGAATTTTTTTATATCAGGACATTATGAGGATGCAAGTCAAGCAGGAAACAACATGACAATCAAATACCAATCCATATTATTGGGAAAATTTATAAATAACCAAGATGTTTTAAAGCATAATTTCGATTTGATCTTTGAAGTCATGGAGAAGAATCTTGAAAAAATTCCTAATGAAGATCTGATTTTATTCTTTAAAAATGCATTTATTTTAAGAAAAGGGGAAATAGTATTTAATCATTTAAGCTCCTTTAATGAGTCTCAGATGTCTTTTTTATTGGAAACAACAATGCTTGACCTTAATTGTGCAAAGAATCATCCGGATTTAGTTGTAGAATCATGCAATTTAATTAACTATGTAAAAACAAAAAGAAATGATGTTTTTTTCGATAGTCAAATCGATCAAGTCGTTGAAAATCTTCTTAGTTACAGTCAATTATCGCATTCCATGCAAGTGGTTCATCGTGCAGAAATGCAGAGGCCGATATTACAAAAAATCCTAAATTATATTGCTTTGAACCCTAATTGCATTGATGAGAGATTTGTTAAAGTAATATTAGAGGAGAAGTTCTATCAGTTTTCCCTAGAAAATCTGAGTTTATTTTCCAGCGATCAAAAAATTAATTTACTGAAAATAATTTCAGGTGATAATGAGTTCGTAACATCTAATTCTGAATTAATTTTAGAAAGTATTAGAACGCTTATTAATTTTGATGATGGTTTTGTAAAGAAATTTTTAACTATAAATAATTATTCGTTTGTGTTAAGTAATTTAAAATTATTTTCAGAGGATCAGTTTAAGGTTATATTACAAATAGCTTTTGGGTTTGACAAAATCACAGAAACTCATCCGAAATTAATTTTAGAAAATTTAAAATCATTTTCAAATGATCAAAAAATTAATAAACTAAATCTAATTATAAATAATGATAAATCTGTAAAGTCATTACCACATGTAGTTGTAGATGCTTTCGAGCTTTATGTTGGTGTAATTAAAGCAACTAATAAAATCGATGAGTATGAAAATGAAATTAAAGAGTCGTTTGATAGATTGTTTGATTATTTTAGAGTTAACAATAATTTAAAATATATTGGAATGATTTCTGGTTTTATGAATAATCTTAATATAAACTTTAAAAATCACGTCATTAAGAAGCAACAAGAAAAAAATTCTGTTAGAGGAGGCGTTGGGGTAGTAGAATCAAAGATAATCGGTAAAAAGTCATCGTTTTTTTGATTGATGAGGGATTAACTATTAATGTGCAGGAATAGGTTTTTTGCCCATGAAAATATACGATAAATCTTTTATCAACCGATAGGCTCTTGACTTTTCCTTTTGTCTCACTGATAATGAATGCACTTAACGCAGGAATTAGCAATGAGTCAGTTGATTTTATTACGTCATGGACAGTCAGAGTGGAACAAACGTAACTTGTTTACAGGTTGGGTCGATGTTCCACTTTCCTCAGAGGGTATTGCTGAAGCCCTGGCAGCCGGAGCACTTATCAGCGAAATTCCTATCGATATTATTATTACGACGACTTTAGTTCGCGCCCAAATGACAGCCTTTCTTGTGATGACCAAGCATCATTCAAATAAAGTCCCGGTAGTCATTCATCAAAGTGAAGGTAGATTAGAAGAATGGTCGCAAATTTATAGCGAAGAAGCCAGAAACAATACCATCCCTGTCATCCGTACATCGGAGCTTAATGAACGGGCCTATGGAGAATTGCAAGGACTAAATAAAATCGAAACATCTGAAAAATATGGGCCGGAGCAAGTAAGGATTTGGCGCCGTAGCTTCGATACACCCCCTCCTAAAGGGGAAAGTTTGGCTATGACAGCTGCACGCTCGATTCCTTATTTTGAAAAAACAATCATCCCACTGCTTGAAGAGAATAAAAACGTCTTAGTCTGCGCGCATGGAAATTCTCTTCGTTCGATTATTATGGACTTAGAAGGCCTTTCCAAAGACGAAGTCGTCCATCTTGAATTGGCAACAGGTATTCCTGTCATTTATGATTTTTCTAAAGGGTCTTTTGGTAAAAGAAAAGCAGACGCCTGAAATTCAAGAATGATAGCTGCAGCAGCAGCGAAATAAATTAATCGAACATAAAGATATAAAGTCGTATGGCACACGGTATTTACCTGGATAATAACACGACAACACATCCTTCTGAAAAGGCTATAGCCAAAATGCTCCCTTTTTTAACCGAAAGGTGGGGCACTCCTTCTGCCCCCCATTTAATTGGACAGCAATTATTTCCCGCAATAGAGGAAGCTTTAAAGGGGATCTACGCATTGCTTGGCGCAAAGGAAAGCGATAACATCATTTTTACCTCTTCCGGTGCCGAAGGCGTCAATCAAATCATTTTATCAACCTATTTCGACATTACCGTGCATACGGGAAAAAATCAGTACATCACCTCTGTAATCGATGAAGCGCCGGCCATATTGGCGATAGGGAGGCTTGAACAGTTGAGTTGTGTTGCCGTCATGGCTCCTGCTGATAAAAATGGACGTGTTACCGCTCAAGCGATCATCGAGGCCATGACACCCCGTACGGCTTTGGTTTCCCTTGCATGGGCGAATGGCCTGACCGGGGTCGTCAATCCTATCCAAGAAATCGCGGCAGTTTGTAGAGAGCGAGGGGTATACTTGCATATCGATGCTTCCCATGTCCTTGGAAAGATATTTCCGGAATGGGAAGAAATTCCGGCACAATTTCTGACTTTTAATGGCGATAGTTTTCATGCCCCGTCCGGCACAGCGGGACTTTTCATTCGGGCAGACGTCAATTGTTCTCCCTTGATTTTGGGGGGGATGGAGCAAGGCGGGTATAGAGCCGGAACTTATAGCGTGGGAGGGCTTGCAGCTTTAGGGCAGGCTGCTAGAGAAGCCATCGACGCCCGCGATTATATGTGCACAGAAGTTGCAAGATTAAGAGGGAAATTTGAAAAAGATTTGATTGCCTCTATCCCGGACGCCATTGTTTTTTTTCAAGATCAGGAGCGCTTGCCTAACTGCACGGCAATTGCATTTCCCGGAGTTGCCAATGAAGCTTTGCTTTATCTTTTGAGCCGCAAAGGTGTTTATGCAAGTATTGGTGGAGGCACTTATCAACAGCTGGGACTGATTTTAGCGGCTTCCGGGATCGATCCGATTCTTGCCCATACAGCGCTTAGCTTTAGTTTATCCAGGGAAACGACAGAAGATGAAATTGACAGGGCTATTGTTATTATTGCTGAATGCGTGCAGCATTTAAGAAAAATTTCGAAAAAAAACATAATAGTGAGTTTATGATGGGTCTTGCTGCACTAACCACTCCATTTCCTTGGTCGCGCTACAGCAAAAAAGTCGCAGCTAAAATCGAGCTTGCGCGCTGCAGCGGTTGGTTTAGCAAGGAAGAAGCTGAAGCGCGCCTCATGCGTTTGGCTGAGGGGAAAGAGGGCAGTGTCGCGGATGGCAATGAAGTGATTTTTTATTGGTTGGTTGATCGGGATGATGGGATCATTGTCGATGCTAAATTCCAGGTGTACGGGCAATCGGTTTTGATTGGAGCTTCAGAAGCGGCTTGCGAGCTTTTAATCGGTAAAAATTATGACCAAGCCAAGCGGATCAGTGCTGATTTAATTGACAAACACGTGAGAGATCGTTCTGACGTACCGGCCTTCCCTAAAGAAACCTATCCTCACTTGAATTTAATTCTTGGGGCAATCGATCAAGCAGCGGATCAATGCACGGACATTCCTTTTGCGGATACTTATGTGAAAACTCCCATCCCGGCAGGGATGACAGAGGTGATCCCGGGAGGGTTTCCCGGGTGGATGGAACTTCCGCTTAAGAAGAAAATAGCAGTCATCGAGCAGGTGTTGGATCAAGATATTAGACCCTATATTGCCCTTGATGCGGGTGGAGTATCGGTGTTAAATTTACTCAATGATAAAGAGCTTGTGATTGCCTATCAGGGTTCTTGTACGTCGTGTTATTCTTCCATTGGAACGACGTTATCTTTCATTCAGCAGGTTATTCGGGCAAAAGTGCATCCTGATATCACTGTGGTGCCGGATACTTCGATGTTTCCTTCTTAAAAGTAGCTTTTAAGCCGTT
>Ga0206928_1141_pt2 | contig 16410 bp, 11 predicted proteins | sample Alteio_BWOrgHeat_21_FD_152941 | JGI IMG/M metagenome (GOLD analysis project Ga0206928, IMG submission 152941) | Enriched cells from forest soil in Barre Woods Harvard Forest LTER site, Petersham, Massachusetts, United States -... | ecosystem: Environmental > Terrestrial > Soil > Temperate forest >... | reverse complement strand
GCAGGTGTGTTACCATTTTTATAAAAACTACCAAAAGGTTGGTATGAATCTTTATATTAAGCAACATTTCGATTATTTCAGGCAGTGTAGTTTACGAGATCTGGTACCTCTTTTGACACCGGCCGTTGATAAAAACACCTGTTACCCAAACTGGAACCTTTTAAAATTACGCGTCCTTGCAGTTGGTTTATCTAGTATAAGTTGTCCCGTCCCTTTTATTTTTTATTTGTGGGTAAATCCTTCCGGAGGATTTCTAGAAAATAAAGTAGCTATGGTTGTCGTTGCTGAATTAGTTGGACTTGTGACTGCCGTAGCAATCCCATTTTTTGACGAAAAATTAGCTATTAGTTTCGCTGAAATGAAAGCCGTCGATGAATATTTACTTTTGGGTACCCCTCCCTCTTTATCGGCTTCTTTTCAAATTCTAAGTAATTATAAATTATTAAAATTTTTTATAAATAAGAATGGGGATGTAAATAAACTCAATAGAGAAGGGGGGAGATTAGTAGATTATATATCAGTAGGTAAATGTGATCTTAAAAGTTTTAATCTATTATTAAATAATGGAGCTGATGTCAAGATTAAAAATGGGTTCAATTTTTCTACTTTTCAATTAGCTGTAATGCATAATGATCCCATTTATTTGCAAAGAATTTTAAATACCAATCGAATTAATGTGAATGATTTTACTCAACATGAACAAGAAATTCTTCTCATGTGTGCTGAATGTGTTGAAGCAAGAGAATTGTTAATTAATTTTGGTTTTAAGGTGGAACCTATTGATAGCAAAGTAGTTACTCCTCCTTTAATTCCCGGTTCGCCAGCTTGAATGGTAGCCCGGGCGTCCCGCCCTGGTAGTTTAACTTGCTTTTGTATCGCGACACTCTTATTCTTTGGGTCCAATTTTGAGGGAATCGTGGAAAAGATAGAAGTTGAAAGGTTAAGGAGTTGGTTTTTAGCGCAAAGGCGCGATTTGCCCTGGAGGGAAACAACCACCCCTTACGCTGTGTGGGTTTCAGAAGTGATGCTGCAGCAAACTCAAGTCGCCGTAGTCATTCCCTATTTTTTACGTTGGATGACCCGTTTTCCCACAATTGAAGCGCTTGCCCAAGCACCCCTAAATGATGTCATTAAAGAATGGGAAGGTCTTGGCTATTACTCAAGAGCGCGTAACCTTCATGAAGGCGCACGCTATGTGATGGCTAATTATGCAGGAGAGTTGCCTTCCACGGAAAAACAGTTAGGGGAAATCAAAGGGCTCGGAGCTTATACCGTTGGTGCCATCCTAAGTTTTGCCTTTCATCAAAAAGCAGCAGCAGTGGATGGAAATGTTCTGCGTGTATTAGCCAGATATTATTGCCTGGATGAAGATATTTGCAAATCTGGGACCTTGAAGCAAATCCAACATTTAGCTCATGGACTTTTACCTGAGAATGAACCCTGGCATATTAGCGAAGCTCTCATTGAGCTTGGTGCGACAATTTGTATGCGTACACCCAAATGCCATCATTGTCCGTTAAATCAAGGGTGTCTTGGTTTTATTCAAGGCAAAGCCCATGCATTGCCGGTGAAATCCATCAAACAGCAAACACAGGCATTGTTTAGGGCAGTTGCCGTCATTTCATGCGAAGGGCACTTTCTTTTACGTAAAGAAGAAAACGGAAAGGTCATGAGCGGACTCTTTCAATTTCCATTTTTTGAGCTTGAAAACAGTGAAATAAAAATGGAGAGTCATCGGAAATCTATAAAAAATGAATTAAAAATTAATGTGGAATGGCAGGGAGACTTGCCGCAAGTGAAGCATTCTTTTACACGTTACCGCGCTTTGCTCATGCCGCAAATATTTACGGCAAAAACGCGTGTTGGCGTTGAGGGGTATAACTGGTATTCTTTGGTAGAGATGGCTCAATTGCCTTTTTCTTCAGGACATCGTCGCGTATTTGAGTATTTGCAGAAGTTTTAATGTACAAGTTTACGGCGTAGGCAGCTACGTTGCCTACCCTGTGAACACATACGTTTTAATCCGATAAATATTTAATAATGAATTTAAATTAACTAGATAGTATGATTTTAGTCGTTTATTGATTGTAAATGTGTTACCATTATCTGTTAAAAAGTAATAAAATATTAGATTAAAACAATAAACAATACTGCAATTTTTGACAACCTATTAGCTAAGAATTTGGCGGCAAGCAAACAAGTGATAGTCACTTCTCATTAAATAGATTATTTTTTTATTAAAAAATTAAAGGAAAACCAATATGACTCCTTCTCATCTTAAACAATATTTTACGAATAACAATCAATATCATTTACGTGATTTAGTGCCTATATTGACTCCGGCAATCGATAAAAATAATTGTAGTGTAGATCAAAGATTGATAGATTTACGCATACAGGCAATATGTCTTAGTATGATTAATTATCTGGGTGTTTTTAGTGTAGCCCATGCATTTTTTGGAATAAATTCTTATAGTTTAGCGGGTTGTTATCTAGGGGTAGTATTTAGTGTGAGTGTTTCAGCTATCGGATTCTTAGATGTAAAATTAGCCATCAGTTCCGCTGATATGAAAGCTATCAATGAATATTTCTTTTTTAAAGACCCTTCTTCATCTGCTAGTTTTTGTGTTTTAAACAATTATGAATTGTTGGAACGTTTTATAAATGCAGATGGGAATGTAAACAGATCCAATGCAGATGGTTGGAGATTATTAGATTACGCTTTTGAAAATAAAATATATATGAAATCTTTTGATCTTTTGCTAGCTCATGGTGCTGATGTTAAGCTTATAGATAACTATGGTGAATCAGTTTTTAGGAAAAGTGTCATGCATTCAGACTCCACTTATTTACAAAGTATTCTAAATGCCAATAAAGTCAATGCAAGTGATTTCAATCAAGCCGAGCAAAAAGATTTTTTGGAGAATGCAGGCTGTGTCCAAATAAAGGAATTATTAATTAATTTTGGTTTTACTGCAGAATGTATTGATAGTAAAGCAGTTAATCCCCCGTTATTAATTCCCGGTTCGCTTCCGCAAGCTTGAGATATTTATAGTAGGCTGTTTGGCCATTGTAAGCGGAAATGATGTATCCTTCAGGTCCATCTAAAAAACCATTTTTAAGGATGTAGCTTTTAAAAAAGGCGAAAGCTCCATGTAAAACGGCTTTTGTGAGCGAAGATTTCTTTTTCCCTTGCCACTGAGCGGCAAACAAGGTGGAATAGGACTGCATTTTGGAAAGAAAATCAGCGATGGATCCATAAGAATAATGGATGAGAGGGGCATGCAGTTCAACATGGCGCATGTTTTCAGAAATGATGGCTTCATGCACCTGGGCATTGGAAAATTTTGTTTGCTCTTTGTTGTAAAGTTTAATTTGCCTGTCAGGATACCATCCGCATCCTTTGATGAACTTGCCATTAAAATAGTTATGGCGTGGAAAAGAATAAACAGCCTTGACGTCAGTTTTCTCCATGGAGATCGCTTCGACAAGTTCAGGAGTGGCCACTTCATCGCTGTCAATGGAAAGAATCCAAGCGTTTTTAGCTGCACCCGAAGCTAAATTATGGGTGGGACCAAAACCGATGAATGGGGCCCGGAGTATTTTCACGTTAGCAAATCCTCGGGCAATTTCAATCGTGCCATCGGTAGACCCTGTATCGTATAAAAGCACCTCTCCAAAGGTCGTGAGTGCTTCAAGGACATTTTTTAAATGTTTTTCGCTGTTTTTGGCAAGGATGGTCACGCTGATATCATCAAGGTTCATGGTAGCTTCCAAATTTTTGTGTAAAAAATATTAGTCGGTCGCGCGTGCAGGTGCGTAGGTGGCGAGCCAGCCACCATAGCCACGAGGTTAACCTGGAAAAAATTCATTTGCAAATTCCCATAAGCCTATGCTAAATTCCATTTTTTTAGGAGAAATTAAATGGAAAAAAACAATGCTGCAAATTTCTTGGCTGTACCTCCTGCATTGATAATGGATAACAGTAACATCCTGAATCTTCCGGTGCGCTTAAGGAGAAATCGCAAAAGTGCGGCCATTCGTTCCCTTCTGCAGGAAACACACCTGCATCCTTCAGATTTTATAGCTCCGTTATTTGTTTTAGAGGGAACAGGGCAAAAGCAAAGTATTTCCAGTATGCCGGGCGTCTATCGTTACTCTTTGGATTTGCTTCTTAAGGAAGTGGAAGAATGTTTAAAGCTCGGCATTCGGACGGTAGATTTATTTATTGTCGTGCCGACAGATAAAAAAAATGCGATGGGGTCAGAAGCCTTACGCGAGGATAATCTGTTGGTGCAAGCCATTTGTGCTTTAAAAGTTGAGTTTCCTGAATTGTGTGTAATGGCCGATATCGCCTTAGATCCATTCACAGATCATGGCCATGATGGTTTAGTGGGTTCTAATGGAGAAGTTCTAAACGATGCCACCTTAAAAGTCTTAGGGGAAATGTCCTTATTGGCTGCTCAGGCAGGAGTAGACATAGTGGCCCCGAGCGATATGATGGATGGGCGGGTGGGGTATATCCGGGCAATCTTAGATAAAGAAGGGTTTAGCGAAGTAGGGATCTTAGCCTATGCCGCCAAATATGCATCCGCATTTTATGGTCCTTTTCGGGAAGCTTTAGGGTCAGCTCCAAAATTTGGAAATAAAAAAGGATATCAATTAAACCCTGCGAATAAGCGCGAAGCGTTATTAGAATGCCAGTTGGATGAGAAGGAAGGGGCTGATCTGTTATTAATTAAACCAGCCCTGGCTTATCTTGATATCATTGCAAAAGTAAAGGAGAATACCAATCTACCTGTAGGGGCTTATCATGTGAGCGGGGAGTATGCGATGGTTAAAGCCGCTGCACAAATGGGATGGATAGACGGGGATGCTGTGATGATGGAGTGTTTGCTTTCCATCAAACGAGCAGGAGCTGATTTCATTTTGACTTATGCTGCAAAAGAGATGGCCCTCAGGTTAAAAACAGAATATTTTTCTTCATGAAACTGTATAGCTTTTATCATATTTATGCGGATGGAAAATGGTTTAAACCGCTTTGGGAACATCTCCGAGCCCTTAAAAAAAGCGATCTTTGCAATCATCTTGAAATCCAAATTTTTGGAATATTAGGATCTGAGGCCCATGCAATGCAGGTGATAAAATTTTTAAGATTTTATTCCTTCTTTTTTCCTTTTGCTTATGAAGTCATCAATCATCACAGCTTAGATGGTTGGGAGCAGCCCACGCTCGACGAAATTCACGAGTTTTCATTGAATAATGATGGGTATGTTCTTTATGCCCATACCAAAGGTGCGGCTAATCCCGAAGAGCCTAATCCCTCATGGAGAAAGTCTATGACCCATTTCAATATATTGAAATGGAGGGAAGCTGTTGAAAAATTAAAAGATCATCAAGCCGTGGGATGTCATTGGCTATTGCCAAAAGATTTGCCTTTCAACGGTTATTTCTTTGCCGGAAATTTTTGGTGGGCGCATTTGTCTTTAATCAGAACTTTGAAAAAGCCGTCTAGAGTCAATCGTTATGATGCGGAATCGTGGATCGGTTCAAACTATCATTTAGAGCCCTTTCCTGTTTTTGATTTAAATCCGGGATTTCCCGATCGGTCGATATTTAAAGGGATGAAAGTGCGTGAATTTTTAAGAGAAATTAAGAAAAAATTGAAAGGTTTGAAGTCTTAATAAAAATAAAAAGTAAAAAGAAAAATTGTATAATCCGTCTTATGGTGTTTGTAGGAGCTATCCCCTAAAAGTACTCTAAGCTAGATTTTACGAGTTTGGTTTATTTATTTTTAAATTTTATTTTTATTTCTCTTTATATTTCTCTTTATATTTTTATTGCTGCTTTGTAGTTCAAATCTGAACGATCAAATCACTGCCTTTGATCGTTGATGAGTTCGTAAAGCTGCAAGCCTGTTAAGCCTTGGACACCCACATCCCGCAACCAGGCGGACATGCCATAATTCCATCTAGTGCGTTGACTGCAAGTATAAAAAACATCGAAGGGCATTGAAAAACCGACGCCTTTGTCGTAATAGGTCTGATTGTTAATCTTGTCATGCCCATTTGTCAACGTATACCATAGCGTGAGCCTTAATCCGCTTGGGAAATAATGGGAAATCTCATTACGCACACCCCAGTCATTAGCCAGGAATTTTCCGATGGTGACCTTGAAATCCAGGCGTGCACAGGCCAGGTCATAATAGATGTTTAAGAAATATTGAGAGCCAAGGAATTTCTGATAGGTCGGGTGGAAGCCGACGAGTTTGCGAATTTTGTTGGTGAATCCCAATCCTCGATAATTCCTCTTTTTTAACACGGCGGCTTCAAGTCCTATGGCCCAAGGGGAGTGGAGAGGGTAAAATAAAATTTCGGCAGCAGCTCCACCATAGGCTTCCTCAAAATACCCTGCTGCGATTTTAGCGTAAAAACTCTGTCCCAAATTCCAATTTTTTTGAAGGTAAGCTTCGTCAAGCGTGACTGTTTTCTGTACAAAATAGCTTAAGGAATCTGTACGCACGTTAATCAGCTGAGAGGGATTAAGGCGATCGAAATTTTGGAACTTTCCAAAATTGGTGATAAATGTCCAACCGAACACCATACTGTAATAAATATCATTCCAGAGATATCCATTAAAGGCAGCGTGCACACCAAGAGTGTATTTGAACTTTCCGGTTGAGCTTCCAAAAAGGGTATGGGTTTTTGGGCTGAGCTCAAAATTCATGCATTCTCTTTTACAGCCGAATAGATGATTGGAAGTGTAGGGATCGGGATAGGTCACTTCTGTTAAGGGTGTTAAAATTTTTAATTCAGTGGCTCCAATTTCCTTAGCCGCATAATTCCTGACAAATTCCATATTGTAGTGATATTCTTGAATGGGGAAGCCTTCTGCATCGATGACAACAATGACTTCAGCGATATCTGAGGGAGTAAGGGCCGCCAGGATGTTGTTTAAGCGGCAGCGCACTTGCTGTTCCAGCCGATACGTATCATTAAGTGTTTTAATGCGCAGGACTTTTTGATTGCATTCGTTATAGGAAAGGTAAATGTCCCAAATGTCAAACCCTTGTTTTTCAAAGGCAAAAATCAGGTCTGCAACAAGTGCTTCTTCGGGACGACGCAGTCCAAGGGGTTCCGTATTGGCAGGGGCAAGGTAGGGTAAAGGATCATCAATTTTCGGTAAAAATCCTTTGGTATGACCCCAGTCATAATAACCCGAAGCTGAAAAAGCTAAAGCATCGCCCCTGATGTAGCTTAACGAAAAATCAAGGCAGTCCCATAGACGATATTTCAGCCCATAATTGATGGGGGATTTTTTTACCCTCCCTTTAGGATGGGGTTCTCTTTTATGGCTTCGATAGGCTGTGGCATCGTATTCGGCTGTAAGGCTAAGCTGCTGCAAGTATTTCCAACAAGATTTGCGGAAAGGAAAAATATTAAATCCCCCAAACAAGCCTCTGATTCTATCTGTACCATATCCTAGACTCAATTCGAAGTCGTAATCGATAAACACCTGTGTGAATACCAGATATTGCGAGCGAAAACTTCTGGTGCCCAGAAAATCTTCAAAGCCAAAAGCGACGCCGGGGAGTTTATACTGACTATCTTCCGGAGAAAAAAGAGAAAATTTAAAATTTGCGCCTTTATCGGAAAAATCGCCAAAACCTAATGGGGAAAGGACCGGATCGTCTACGCCATCAAATATCCTGTAGTTACCGGATATCTCCAGGCGTTCTAATAGTTGGCAACGAAGATTATAATTCCGATAGGGAGGGACGTGGGAGTAGCCAATGCCTATTTCCCCCTCATGTCCCATTCTAGCAGAAGGCATGGCAAAGTAGCCTCCTTGCAATAAATGATTGTAAGTCACAGGTAAGCGGTCATTAAGGCGATGATTCCAATAATCGACAATGAGAAGGTCGTTCATGAGCCTTTCTTGTGGATCAGCAGCGTAAGAGTAATTGGTCATGCCGCATACAAGGAGAAAGGAAGCAAGCAGAAAGGCGAAGCCTGATTTCATAATGAGTGTATACCGAAGATTAATCTTTGAAAAAATCAAAGGATAATCGCTTAAAAGGCAAAAAGCAAGAAGTTATACAGGGTAGCTACGGATAATGTAGATTATGCTACAATAGGCTTGTATGGTGAATATATTGTAGATTATTCTATAATGTAGCTTGTATGGTGAACATATTAATGGGTTATTCTATCAAATCTTTCTAATTAAAAACCTTATTTTTTTATTTTAATAATTAAGGAGTGTTATGCTATGCAACCTATCAACATAAATAACCTGATAAATAATTTATATGAAGCTGCGGAAAAAAATAATCTTAATGGTGCGGAATGTTTAAAATTATGTGAAACAATCGATTTATTTACTAATGATTTAGCGGCATCTTCAGCAAAAAAATTAACTGGAGAGCAATCGGAAAAAATACTAGAAGTTAGTAAGAAAGCTTTAAAAAATTTTGATCTTCATGAAATAGGGGAAACCGAAAACTTAATTAATTGGGTATTTAAAAATTCCCATTATAATTCTAATGGAGAGATTGATGGAGCCCACAAATCCCTGCATCACTTGTTGAAGGTTATTTCTGAGATACAAAAGGAAGGAAAAGTGGAGGAATCTACTTTAGCTTACATTGATACTGTAGTCATAGAAAAAATGAAATTTGAGAAATTAGAATCCGAATTGGTAGTCATTAATAAGCGTTGGTTTAATGGAATTAAAAATCCTTTGGATAATACGCAAAAAACGCAATTATATGAAGATACGTTAAGACTCGCTGAATCCATAAAAAATTCTAAATTAAATCCTGGTGGACTTGCTAAGTTAAGCTCATTATTTAAAAAATTTTCAATTGAAAATTGGGGGCTTTTAAGTCATTGGATTGCTCAAAATTCATCGTATATGCCAAAAGAATTAAAGGCTAGCAGAGACTCCGGTGGTGCTTTTGAGGCCTTTTCTATCCTAATAGATTCTATCTCTACAAAAGAGCAAGAATCCTCTACAGAGGAGCAAGGATCGTTTATTTCCTATGAAGACCCCCTTTTTTTAGACAACCTCGGAAAAGCATACCTTAAAAAAGAATTAAGTTATCCTGATCGCCATCCGAGAGATATCATCGCGGGAGCGCAAAATCTTCTTGAACGAACAGAACGGAAGGATATCTTCCAACAACCTGAGATAGCTACAGATACGGGAAAAGATGTACGAGAAACCTTTTTATCAAATTCTGAAATTTTAACTCAGTTAGCTAAAACATCAAAAAGATATAATGATGTTCTAAAAGATCAACAAATTGAAGATATTAATGCCGGGAGATTATCTTTTGAAGAATTAGGTTTTTTGGAAAAATTGATTAAGTATGGTCGTAAGACGACTGTAAAAGTTGACGGGGTACGAACGCTTTACAATGTAATTAATTATTTTGGCAAAGAAAAATGTAAGAAAATAAAAAAAGTCACAATTGAAGATACATATCATTCCATTCTAACGAGAATTTTAAGGGAGTGTACACTTGCAGAATTAATTTTTTCAAATTTTCCTAATGTAGAAAATCTAACAGTTAAAACGTCCAGCTTTCTCAACCACATCGATATCAAGAATGTTTTTGGCACAAAATATCAAGAATATGATAAAAAAACGAGAGATGCATTTATTCATGAAGAGATGCGCTATTATGCTGGTTTACCTTTAAATGAGTTAACATTTATAGGAAAGGGTCGTAGGCATCTCAATTGCAATGATTTAATACCTATTTTAAATGGCTATGGAAAAACTCATCTAACTTTAATTTTGGATCATTGCCAACTAGGAATCTATCCATTCGTGAAAGAAGAGAATTTTGTTTGGAAAATAAAAAGTTTAAATCTTTTTGATTGTAATTTTTACAGCAGAGTTTACGTGGATAAAGAAATTTTTAAAAAGAATGTAGAAAATTTAAGAAAAAAAGGTGTCAATTGTAAATTTGTCGAAAAAGGTCAAGTGGTTGCTACCCCACATGAATTTAATTAAGCAATTCTTTTGAGTACTGCTTGAGTCCTGTTTTTACGATCTCACAGTCATCCTGTCTCTATTTTGGATGGATACACCAAAAGTAGGTGAAGCTAAATCCTCACTAAAAGGCAAAGGCGAGAAGTTATCAAAAAGTTATATCTTGCAAGCTGCCGATTCAATTTTTAGGGTGTAGAGATTATCATTGATTGTTGGAATAAAACCTAATTTTTCATAAAACGGGCGAGCTGAAGAAAGAGAGTGAAGTTGAATGGTATCTTTATTTTCTTCTCTTCCAAGTTGAATCAAAGCGGAAATGATGGCACTTCCGGCTCCGTTAACTCGGTTAGGTTCATTTTCATTAAGGGGTGAGCGGATGTTTTTTGGGTGAGTCACAAGATATTCAACGTATAGGTAGGGTTTGCTAGGAGAATCTGCTGAAGGAGCCGTTGTTTTTTCGGAAATAATGGTAATGGCTTCCGGGTTGAATGCTGACTGGGTACAAATAAAAATTCGATGTTTGCAATCCACATCTTTTTTTAAGGTATCTATTCCCCACAGGCAAATATCTTTAGAATTTGCGAAAATATTTTTTTGTTGGGATTCCTTTTCAGATTTTTCTTGGGCAAATTGTTTCCATACTTCGAAAGTTTTAGATAACTCTTCTCTTTGATTAATTTTTAATTCGACAACTCTTAGTTTTTTAATTTTTAATGGTGAAATGCAACAAAATAAGTTTTTTCCAAAATTATTGATTTGTTTAATGATTTTTCTGGGATTTAAGGGACGCCATTTAAATTCTGAGATAGTTTTTTTTGTGGTTTCTTTGATTTTAAAAATTGCTTGCGAGGCGTCGTTAATTAAATTTTCCAGACATTCAAAAAAAGAGATAAGTGGAACAACTACACAATTGTTTTTATGATCTAAAATAGTTAATCCTAAACACATAAAACAAACCTACCTTAATTTTTAGTTATTAAATAATAATTATATATTAATTAATAATTAAATAATAGTTTTAAATTAAAGTTTTTGTTTTGCAATAATCAAGTGTTTTATAAAATATAATAAATTAATAGATGTTCTTTTATTAAGCTGCGAATAGTAGCGGCAACATGTAGCCACACGCGTCAGCGCAATGGTGTTAAGTTAACATTATTTCTATACCTTTGTGTTAACTGCGAATAGCAGCGGCAGCATGTAGCTACATGCTGCCGCTGCTATTCGCAGTTATATTTGTAATTCATTAGCCACATCCTGCTGTAGCTACCGCAGCACTAACTAAGCAATTCTTTTGCGTATTGCTTGAGTCCTGTTTTAACGATCTCAGTCATCTCGATTTTCGAAGGGCACACAAAGGTAGGCAGAGCGAAATCTTCACTATCCACCTCCAAAATCCCTAATGTTTCTGCCAACTCGAAATCTTCTGCCATAATCGCTTTAACAAGAAGCATGGTTGGCACATCAAGGGGCATTACTTTGTCATAAAGGGAACTATCGATAAACGCGCGATGCTCACCATGTTGGTTCGTTGTGAACGCGTATTCCCGTTTTTTATTGTTTAAATGTCCCGAAAGATAGGCTTTGCTAAATGAGTATTTATGAAAGCCAAGACCCATAAAATGCAAAAATTCACGCGTCGTATTTTCGGGAATTACGGTAAAAACCGTATCATTAAAACATAAAAAATCATTCGCTGTAACTTTTGTGCCCATCAAGGGATCTCCGCTAATAAGGCGAAGATTCCCTCTCGAAATCCTTCCCGAAATTAAAGTAGCGATGGGAGAGCCATTCCTTATCTTGAAATATCCTGTCCGATCGGGCAACACTCCCGGACCCGCAATACTGATAATGCGTTCATTAAGGATCCGGCCATTCAGGACTAACTGGCCAATAGCGACAACATCAAGGGCGCATAGTGTCCAAATAATATCCTCGGCAGAACGAATGGGATCGATTTTTTGGATGTGAAGGGAAGTATTCGCTACGGGATGAGGTCCATCTGCCGTATGTTTTTGTACTTCTATGGCTTCGGTAAAAGCTTTGCAAGTCGATCCCTTGCGATAGACAAGATGGACGGGACCATCGCATAATTTAGTGAGGATTTTTAAGCCAGCAGCAAATTCCTTTTCCAGTCCCGCGACTTGCATTTCAGAAGGGGGGGTAAACGGGGCGGATTCAATCGCTTTTACAAAGATGGAGCGCGGGGGTTTATGGGGATCAGCCAGCAGATTGAATGGACGTGAGCGGATATGGGTAAATCCGCCCCTTTCCATTAAACGTTGAGTAAGTTCTTCTCGAGTAGCATTAATCGGATCAAGGGGGGCAAATTCCTGAAAATCTTCATTTTGAGCCACATTAATGACAATATCCTCGAGAACGCGTTTCGATCCCCGCCTGATTTCGCTCACCGTGCCCGCTGCGGGCGCAACAAACATCCTGCCTGGAGAGTCCTTATCTTCAGCCAGAGGTTGTCCAATTTTAACGTAATCCCCCGGCTTGACGAGAAGGCGAAATTTGATGCCTGCAAAAGGTTTAAGATCCAAAGCAAGCTGGGATGGGGTTCTTTGTGAGGATAAGCCTGCGAGAATCAGGGGTTTAACGGTTCCTTCCGGTTTGCCGGAAATCGGGATGTTCAAACCCTTTGAAATTTTAATTTTGATCATGAAATTCCTTAATGATAGAGGCTGATAAGCATTGATGTTGTGTGGATCTGATTTGTATAGCTAAAGAGTGAGTTTCTTGCAACGGCGCAATTGGTTGTATGTTCGTCCATGCCGTCCATGGCTTGCAACCTTTTTCAATGATAAATTCGTTAAATGTATTAATCAAATGACTTAAAGTTATTTATTGATAAATAAATACAGGAGATTTTATAATAAATTCAATTGCATACATGTGCATGTTTAGTTTATTAATCGGAGAGTTTATGAATACAGATAATACAAACAAGTTTCGATATTCTTCAGATTGGGTGCGACCTAAAGATGATCAATCTGTTAGTAAAAGAGTTGAAATAAAAATATCTGTGAGCAAAAAAGATTCAAAAGTATTGACCACAACAGTGCGTGTAGTTGCGCAAAATGAATTTCAAAAATGGGTTTCAGGTGTTTTGCACAGTATGGGGTGGGATAAAAATAAGGAATGGACGAGCCTTGTATCTGATAAATCTTTTTGTAAAGTCAAAATTCACACTGAAAAGGATCTTAAGCCGGCTGAAACATCAACTGATAAAAATATCGCAACACCTCCTTCGGGAGATCAAACGACACGGGTTGATCTTACGCGGAACAAAACAAATGATTTTTTTTAATGATAACCAAGACATACGGAAAATGTTCAAAGAAAAAACTAGTTTATTGCTAAGTGATGCCATGCAAATGCAACTAACCGATCCGGTAGCGGTGATGCGCGCGCGAGTGAATGAAGAAAGCGTTAGATCTGATCCGCCACCGCTAAAAGGAGTTGCTGCAGAATTAGGCCACGCTTTTTTAAACACAATCACTAAAGATACAGGAGATCGTTATGAGGGTAGTATGAAAGATGGAAAAAGAGAAGGTTTTGGTACGCTGACTTATGCAAATGGCGATGTATATAAAGGTCTATTTGAAAATGGAAAAAGGAAAGGATATGGTCATTTGAAGTGTGTAAATGGTGATGAATTTTTAGGTGATTTCAATGATGGAAAGCCTTCAGGGGCAGGTAGGATGACATCACCAAATGGTGGTGTTTATGTTGGTAACTTTTCTGAAGGCAAATTCTCGGGGTACGGGAATTTCACTAATAGGGCAGGCGACCATTATGGAGGTTATTTTAAAGATGGAAAACGCGAAGGTGCAGGAATATTAACTCTTGCCAATGGAGATAAATACATTGGTGCATTTTCAAATGATCTGGTGGAAACAGGTGACCTATCAGGTTGTAAACCAGGTAGCCAAGGCACGTTAACTTTTAAATCGGGGGACAAGTATGAAGGGACTTTTGAAAATGTTTACTCAGCCACAAAAGGGGTATTAACCTACAAAAATGGTGTCCGATATAGCGGCCCTTTGAAAGATGGTAAACCATCAGGCGAGGGAGAGCTCACTTTTAAGTCAGGCGACAAGTATAAAGGTAATTTTGAGAACGGTAAACCGTCAGGGGAGGGGGAACTCACTCTTAAATCAGGAGACACATTTAAAGGCAATTTTAAGAATGGTAAGCCGGTGGATAACGAAGGGATGTTCACTTTTAAATCGGGGGGCAGTTATGTAGGAGATGTTAATCAAAACGGCATTCCGGAAGGAAAGGGTATTTTGACCTTTAACTCAGGTGAAAAATATGAGGGGGGGTTCGTGGATGGCAAACCTTTAGGAGGGGGTTTTTTTAAAGATCAAAATGGCCAAAATCTTGAGGGGGAAAAGACTATCACTATTCCTGGTGGCAACGTATTTAAAAGCAATTTTAGTGCGGGTAGGCCGTCAAAGGGTGTTGAAGGGACCATTATCTATAAAAATGGATCTCAATACGAGGGAGAGGTGGCTGGTTATATTCCGGATGGTCAAGGAGTTTTAACCATGTCAAATCGCGATAAATTTAAAGGCTCTTTTGAATTTGGTAAACCGACAGAAGGTAATTATACATTTGTAGATGGGGGATTTCTGAACGGAACTATTAATGTAATTATGGGTTTCGCTAAATTATATCCTGAAAAAGTTCAACGTATTGAAGATAATCTTATAAAGAGTTTTGAATAGTGAAGATTCAGTAATTGCGCAGATCCTTAGTAACCCTCCCCGTGAACGGTTATGTTTTTTGTCATGGGATTTTATAACATACTTATATTTATAACATACTTATATAAGTATGTGTAATTATTTAATTTATTAATTGGAGAATTTGAGACTTTATGAACACAGATAATACAAATAACTTTCGATTTTCTTCAGACTGGGATTCATCTAAAAATGATAGTTCTATTCGAGAAAGAATTGAAATAAAAACATCTGTAAGCAAAAAAGATTCAAAAGTATTGACCACAACAGTGCGTGTAGTTGCGCAAAATGAATTTCAAAAATGGGTTTCCGGTGTTTTACAAACCATGGGGATTTGGGACCAAACTAAAGAATGGACAAGCCTTTCATCTGATAAATCTTTTTGTAAAGTCAAAATTTACACTGAAAAGAGAGTTAAACCAGATAAAATACCCCTCAGCGAAACTTCCGCATCAGCTGCTTCGAAGACTGGAATGACACATGCCAATCTTACGGAAAATAAAATAAGCGATTTATTTCAAGGAAATGCAGATATACAAGAAATATTCGCAGAAAAATCAGTTACATCGTTAAAGAATTCCGACGAGCTAAATGCATTTGCTGCAGAATTAAGCCACAAGTTTTTGGACAAAATCAATAAAGACACAGGTGATCGTTATGAGGGCCCCATAAAAGATGGAAAAAGAGATGGTTTTGCCACATTGACTTATACAAATGGGGATGTATTTAAAGGTTCATTTAAAAATGGAAAAGAAGAAGGCTCCGGTAATTTGAAGTATAAGAATGGCGATGAATATAATGGTGATTTCAAAAATGGAAACCCTACAGGGCGTGGAACTTTTACTAATCGTGCGGGTGATGTATACACCGGTACTTTTGAAAATGTTTACTCAGCCACAAAAGGAGTATTAACCTACAAAAATGGTGACCGATATAGCGGCCCTTTGAAAGATGGTAAACCATCAGGCGAGGGAGAGCTCATTTTTAACTCAGGCGACAAGTATAAAGGTAATTTTGAGAAAGGTGAACCGGCAGGTAAGGGAGCACTCACTTTCTTTAAATCGGGGAATACATTTGAAGGTGATTTTAAGAGCGGTCAACCGGCAATTGAGGGAGGAAGACTAATTATTAAATCGGGGGGTATATATGAAGGGTTATTTGATGAAAATGGTATTCCGACAGGAAGGGGCACTTTAACCTTCGTAAATGGCGATAAATATGAAGGTTGTTTAAAAGATGGTAAGCCGGCAGGTGAGGGAGAGCTTAGTTTTAACTCGGGTGATAAGTATAAAGGTAATTTTGAGGAAGGTGAACCGGCAGGTAAGGGAGCACTCACTTTCTTTAAATCGGGGAATACATTTGAAGGTGATTTTAAGAGCGGTCAACCGGCAATTGAGGGAGGAAGACTAATTATTAAATCGGGGGGTATATATGAAGGGTTATTTGATGAAAATGGTATTCCGACAGGAAGGGGCACTTTAACCTTCGTAAATGGCGATAAATATGAAGGTTGTTTAAAAGATGGTAAGCCGGCAGGTGAGGGAGAGCTTAGTTTTAACTCGGGTGATAAGTATAAAGGTAATTTTGAGGAAGGTGAACCGGCAGGTAAGGGAGCACTCACTTTCTTTAAATCGGGGAATACATTTGAAGGTGA
>Ga0206928_1149_pt1 | contig 16507 bp, 11 predicted proteins | sample Alteio_BWOrgHeat_21_FD_152941 | JGI IMG/M metagenome (GOLD analysis project Ga0206928, IMG submission 152941) | Enriched cells from forest soil in Barre Woods Harvard Forest LTER site, Petersham, Massachusetts, United States -... | ecosystem: Environmental > Terrestrial > Soil > Temperate forest >... | reverse complement strand
AAGAGTTTCAAAAGATGCTCCACACGATGGTCCCAAGTATGCCCTTGCATTACCTTCAATCTTCCTGCCATAGCCATTTCACGACGCATCCCCTCATTTTTCAACAGCATATCGATTTGCTTATCCAATCCCTCGATATTGTTTGGACTATATAACAACATCTCCATCCCGGCATTAAAACATTCCCGCATAAAGGGGTTGTCATTCGTGACAACGACTGCTCCGCAAGCGGCAGCACTAAATATCCTCTCATGCGCCCCCCATTTATTTTTAACGCTGCTATTTAAAACAACTTTGCTTTGCTTCATGATCTCTAAAGACTTGTGGTACGGCACAGGTTCATGGAACATGATATTCTTTTGCGTTTTTAAAAGCTTTTTCCAAACATTAACATTATCTCCAAAAACATGGACAATACGACTCGGAAAGGCTTTTATCAATTTTAAACGGTCCACACCTTTAACATACAACTCCACCTCTTGAAAAACCTCACGGTATTCTTCAGGATCAAAATGCTCTAACAGGGGCGTCATAAAAGAAGTGGTCGTATCTTCGAGGCAAACCCTCGCAGCTTCTTCCATCAAGCGGCACACTTTTGAAGGAAATTGTTTTTTCCATTTTGTTCTATTCGCTTCGGCATCGATGCTTGAACCTAAAAAAACAATATCAAAAATGCGCTCATTAGAAGCTTCAAAGTTAAGCTCACGTTCGACAGCATGGGGCAGGAAAACCGTGCGTTTAAAATGCCGCTTATTCAATAGGTCACACCCTTGCGCATCGTCGCAAGCAATCATGACGAATGGACTTTTTGTTATTTCCAAAAAACGAAAAGGGGGGTCGACTAACCAGGAAATGTGCGGGATTTTAATTAAATCGCAGAATAAAGAATCGTCTTCCATTTTAATGGCTCCATTGAAACCGATCGTATAATCAGGGGGATTTTTTAACGGAACGCGAAGACATTCTTCCCCTGCCAACAAGCGGCAGACTGCGCCTTGTCGAGTGAGGGCTTCATGGATTTTCAAGGCAAAATGATGCAAGACGCCGTATTGGCTTCCAAAAGGCATCAGGACATCGATCTTAAGTGCCATAATAAAACTCGACTCTGTACGATTTTTTTTAGCTGTAGAAAGCTTCTCTCCAAAGGCGATGCCAAAAATCGTGCAAAGTCGAGTTAAAGGCTTTTAAGTAAAGGAGGAAGGTCTTTGATCAATTGAGCCGCCCGATGATCCCACGTGTGGCCATTCATGACAATTTCTCTGCCATTGTTGACAACCATATCTCTTTTAGCTCTATTTTCCAAATACTCATTCACGCGATGATTAGCTTTTTCCCAGCGTCCATGTTGAAAGAAAACGATCGATTCCCCATCTTTAAACTCACTGCTTAAAAATGCATTTTCATTGGTAATGACCAAAGCACCGCAGGCCAAACCGGCAAAAATTCTTTCATGCCCTCCAAAAGTAATCCAGGGACAGCTGTTTAATAGAATTTTGCTTTGTTTCATAATGGAGATCGCTTGTTCAAATGGGACGGGACCATGAATGGTGACATTGCGTTTATCTCCAACATACTTTTTCCATCCTGAAGGGCCATCCGCAGAACCAAAGATATCCACCCTCGCATCTTTGACAGCTCTAATTAACTCCACCCGATCCTTTCCACGGATATACATTTCAAGGTCATCCAGAAGATCAATAAAATTTATTTCTTCAGGGTCGATTCCCGTTTGCTTCTGCACCAAACGATCTAATGCATTGACGAACACTTGGTAATAAGGGGTGTTAATATCATTTAAGGCATTTTCAACAGCCTCGTCCAAAACCCGGCATAATGGTCCGGGATATTTGTTTTTCCAGGCAGATCGTATGGCTTCGTAATCAATGCAAGAGGATAGCATTACCGCTTCATATTCCCGCTTGGCGGCGGGATCGAATTTTAATGAAGAGTCGATCCCATGCGGCATAAACAAGACATTCTTACATCCGGTGCCTTTAAAAAAATCGACTGAAGCTTTATCCACGCAAGTAATAATTGTTGAGGCGCTCTTGCTGAGCCCCATAAAATTATTCGGAGAATCGACTAAGCAAGCGACATGAGGGATGTTAACCATATCGCAAAAAAAACGCCCTTGATTGTCGGGCAATAATCCATTAAATGATAAAGTACAATCCGGCCTGTCGTTAAACAAGGCTTCGATAAAAGGAGCCGGATCCGTCCTCTTAGCTTCCAGCAAGCGAGCATTGACTCCGGCCCGCTTCAAAGCTTCATACATTTTTTCTGTAAAATGATGCAAGACACCGTAATTACTTAAAGGGGGCATAAAGATATCAATTCGCTTCATCAATTCAGCCTCTTGGTAAACATTCAATTTTTGAATATAATCCTAGAAACGGCAGTTCAAGATGATAAAGAGATTCTAACTCAAAAGATTGCGTCAATTTATCGTCTTCAACTGCCGTTTTTAGGATAATGGAATTATATAACTTTGGAGTATAACGGAACTATTTAACAGGAATCCAATTATTTCGCGCTCCCCTTAATTTGCCTTTTCGCTCTTGGGTCATTTTTTCTTTACTTTTACTTTTTCTTTTAAGACAGCTCTCTTGAGGAATCACAAGGTCGATTTCATCTTCCAATATTTTTTTCTGCGCTTCCATCTTTTGTATCTCTTGTCGAGTCAGAGAACCCGCATCTTTCATTAAAAGTGAAACATTGATTTTGGATTCCTCTCCCTTTCTATAAATTTCAGTCAATTGATTTTCTAAGTCTAGCTTCATATTTTGCATTTTTTGCAGCATTATATTAATTTCTTCATTATGAACCGAGGGTTGCTGTGGACTTTTTTCCACCCTATTTTCAAACTGAACCACAGCCTTTTTTTTCTGAGACAACCCTTGTTTACCTGCAGATTCAAAGATATTTTTATCCATAAAATTAAACTCCCGACATAACCCCTTATCTATATAGTACTAAATTTTTTAAATATTCACAAGATGATAACTTGCCATTCTTTCAGTAAGCTAGTACAGTGCACGGGAAAAGTGATCATAGCTCAAAAGATTGCGTTAATTTATCGTCTTCAACTGCCGTTTCTAGGTTAAAACAGCGCGAAAGTTCCCGCTATTGATATTTATAAACGAAAGAATAAACACACTGGTTTACAATAATGAAACCCAAAGCTATACTTCCTGAATAAAACAACATTTATTCGCTTTTACATAAGGATGCGCGATGAGCTATTTGGAGGACTTTAAAACACAAATCAACAATCGCGATTTTGCCAAATTCATGATCCTCTGGGAAGAGTATAGTACCAGTGATAGCGTCGAAACAGATGAATTTGTTCAACTTTTAAATTCTATTAAAACTTCCGATTTTGCTAAAATTTTCGGTCAACACATCGAAACTGCGCTGCCTTTATGGAAAACGTTTGAAAACGAGGCTGATTCTTACTTAATCCTTAAACATTTGATGGATCTGCAAACAACAAATTCTCCAACGTTAGCAGAATTGGCGCTGACAGCTGTCACTAAACATTACGGCAAAGAGCCCGAATTTAATGAACGATTACGTCTAGTTGGATTAAGAAGCGGGGAGAATTTTCAAGGGGCGCTATCAAACTACGATCTTCTTTCCCATATACAAGTCGGTAAATTTGTTTTTCATAATGGGGGCTGGGGAACAGGGGAAATCATTGAAATTTCCACGGTTAGAGAGCAAATGGCTGTAGAATTTGAAAACGTTTCAGGCCGCAAACACATCACCTACGCCAACGCCTTTAAAACATTGATTCCTCTACCAAACGAACACTTTTTGGCTCGCCGTTTTGCCGATGCCGATAAGCTTGAAAAAGAAGCAAAAGAAGATCCCTTGAGTGTAATCAAAATGTTACTAAAGGACTTAGGCCCTAAAACAGCAGCAGAAATCAAAGATGAGCTCTGCGAGCTTGTGATCCCTGACAAAGAATGGACAAAATGGTGGCAGACAGCGCGGACAAAGCTTAAGAAAGATACACGAGTGCAAGCTCCCGAAAGCCTGAAAGAACCCTTTCTCCTAAGAAAAACAGAAGTTTCGCAAGAAGAAAGAATGAGCCGCGCTTTCCATCGGAAAACCGACCATGAAGAGATCATCCAAACTTCATATAACTTCGTGCGCGATCTTCCAAAATCAGCAAAAAAACATGAAGTGACAGAAACCTTAAAAAATAAATTGCTTGATCTTTTAAATGTTCCGGGCATAAGCAAAGCGCAGGAACTACAAGTCCTTATTTTGCTTAAGGACTATTTTTCCCATCCACTGCCGGAAAAAACGCTAAAAGATTTCGTCTTAGGGCTTGACAATGTGGAAAGCATCATCAATGCAATCGATATCGTTGCCCTCAAGAAAAAAGCCCTTTCGCTTGTACGTGAAAGTTTTAATCAATGGATTCCCCTATTCTCTTCATTCTTAAGATCTGTTCAGCAAGGAACACTTCGCGACTATATTTTAAAAGAACTTAATCAAGGAGAGTCTAAAAAAGCCCTTCTTAAATTGTTGGAGTCTTTAATTGAACAACCGACTCAAAATCCGGAGCTTTTTGTTTGGTATTTTCAAAAAATCACCCATGAAAATCAAGAATTACCTTTTAGCGATAAAGCCGGACAATGCTTATTCCTGGAATCGTTATTAATTCTTTTAAATTTTATTGAAGTTAAAACAGAGTATAAAGATCTCACAAAAAAGATCTACACCTTGCTTTTAGCCAAACGGTATGCAGTCATCCGCAATATCATTGAAAATACAAACATTAGCTTCATTAAAGAGTTCCTCCTCCTAGCTTCAAAATGTCAAACATTCTCCGATCACGACCAAAAAATTCTTCGTTCCTTAGCAGAAGTCGTCCACCCCTCCCTTGCAGCAGCAAAATCAAGGAAAGGATCGCATGACAGCAATATCATCTGGACTACAGAAGCGGGCTATCTTAAAACACAAGAAAGAGCGAAAATTGTTGGGACAATCGAAATTCTCGAAAATGCAAGAGAGATTGAAGCCGCTCGCGCGCTTGGCGATTTACGAGAAAACTCAGAATATAAATTCGCCCTAGAAAAACGTTCGCGCCTGCAAAGCGAATTAAAAACACTATCCGATCAACTTAGCCATGCACGTCTCATTACCCCGGATGATATCTTTGCCAATGAAGTTGGCATTGGCAATGTTGTGACAATTGAAGATAGCAAAGGCCAAACGGTTATTTATACCATTCTTGGACCTTGGGAAGCCGATGCTGATAACAATACCCTTTCATTCCAATCCAAGCTTGCTCAAGCAATGTGCGGCCTCAAACTGGGAGAAATGTTCACTTTTCGCAATGAAGATTACAAAATTATGGATGTGAAAAGCTACCTCAACAAATAAAAAACACTGATTCCATAAAGATAAGAAAGTGTGCAATCATACACTTCCTAAGGACCGGGTGACCTTATGCATTACTATATAGATGGATATAATCTCCTTTTCCGTGTCTTAAGGAGCGGTAGCGATATACGCAAACAAAGGGAAGAGATCACCCTGGATTTAGAAAAAAAAGCCAGCCTGCTTAATCTCGACATCACTTTGGTTTTTGATTCTCACTACCAAGAAGACGATAACACTCGATCCCACTTCAAAAGCCTGGAAATCATTTTTACAGCGAAAGGTGAATCTGCTGATGAATTTATATTGCAAAAACTCAAAGAAAGCACTAATCCCTCGCAGCATACTGTCGTTACTTCGGATAAAATACTGGCTCGCCTGTGCCGCCTTAGGTTGGGAAATACCGAATCCATCGATGAATTCTTAGGAAAAATAGGAAAACGCTATAAAAATAAACACCGCCCAAAATACCAGCCAAGCAGTTTATCAATCACTACAATTAAACTCATTGAACCCGAAAAAATTAAGGAAGAATCCTGTATTCCACTACCCAAAACTAAAAATTCGGTAGAAGAATGCTTTAATTATTACCTTGAAACTTTCGAAAAGGCAGTCCCTCCCCTTCCACAAATAAACACTCCTCCTAAAAAAATTCCCCCACAAAAAAAAGGGGGGGTAAAAAAGCGGCAGTTGAGCAAGGAAGAAGCCGAACTTTCCGACGCATTGCGTTGGCAAAAAGCTTTCGAAGACAATTCATCACGCGAACAATAGAAAAAAAAGTCTCTCGATTCCTTTCACTGCTGCCGCAGTTCTATCATAAATATTTAAAATGAAAACACTACTTTACATTAAAATATTTTATATATATACCTGAAAAAGATACCTTTCTACTAAACGCTTACCTTTGACATTCCTATTCCTCCATCGCATTAACGTGCTTTATATACCAATCCTGAAACAATGGTTCAGGATTGTTTTAATTTAACCTTAACAGGAGATTTTTATGGAAAATCAAAGTTTATTCGAATTATTCATTGATGAATTGGCTGATATGTACAATTCCGAGAAACAAATTGTAAAAGGCCTCCCAAAATTAATTAAACTTGCTTCTCAACCGGAATTAAAGGAAGCCTTGACAAAGCACTGGAATGAAACGGAAAATCAAGTAAGAAGAATAGAAAAAATTTATCATATCCTCAACATGAAACCTCGTGAAATCACTTGCGAAGCAATGGAAGGTTTAATGAAAGAATGCGAGGAATTGACAGAAAAAAGAGACAGATCGCCTACCTTGGATGCCGCAATTATCTGTGCAGCACAAAAAGTGGAGCATTATGAAATTGCTTCATACGGCACTTTAAGAAGCTTCGCAAAACATTTGGATCTTGACAGCGAAATCATCGATCAGCTTCAAGATACTTTGGATGAAGAAGGCGCTGCGGATAAAAAACTTACAAAAATTGCAGATGGATCTTTCTTTTCATCGGGAATCAATACCGAAGCTGCCGGGGCAGGCTCTAGCCATTCCGCCCATAAAAAAGCCAAAAGATAAACATGCGACTTTAGCGGAGCAGAAGGTAGCCAGGGCGTCTCGCCCTGGCTAAGATAGTTGTAAGCTAAGAGACGTTCAGCATAATCCAGGGCGAGACGCCCTGGTTACCTTTGCTAGTTTTCTAATTAAATTGCTTGAAAAAAAACTGAAGAAGCCCTTAATATTAAACCCTGTTATTAGGGGCGTTAGCTCATCTGGTAGAGCGCAACAATGGCATTGTTGAGGTAAACGGTTCGACTCCGTTACGCTCCATTCCCCTATATACCAATCGTCTAGAGGCTGGCATCAACTATTTTCCTTTTCGATTATGTTTCTAGGTTTATAATGAACATAAACCTTTAGGATAAATCAATGTCGTATTTTGATTCACTGCAACTTTTACCTGAAGATCCTATTTTCAGTATCCCCAGATTATTCGCTGCTGATCCAAGACCGAATAAAGTGAATCTAGGCGTCGGCAATTACCGAGATGCCGAAGGTGCCTCCTATGTCCTCGATTGCGTAAGAGATGCGGAGGCTGCACTTCTCTTAAAAAAATCCAATAAAGATTATCTCCCCATCGATGGGGATCAAAAATTACTTAATTTAACCAAACCCTTAATCTTTGGACAAAAATATCTCGATTCTTTAGATGGCGGCTTGTTTATCACGCAGACTTTAGGAGGGACGGGAGCTTTATTCCAGGGAGGGCAATTTCTTTGCCAGACAATCAGCAAAGATATCTACATCCCCGATGTGACGTGGCCCAATCACAAACAAGTGTTTAATAATTGCGGCTTCGATGTGCATCAATATCGCTACTATGATCATAGATCTCATAAAATTGACTTTAATCGCCTATGTGATGATCTGTCAGAAATGCCGCAATATAGTACGATTCTCCTGCATGCCTGTTGTCAAAATCCCACAGGGTTAGATCCCACAAACGATCAATGGATGGAGTTATCTACTCTCATAAAAAAACAGAAAATCATCCCTTTTTTCGATTTTGCCTATCAGGGATTTAAAACCTCTCCGGAAGATGATGCTTTTCCTATCCGTTATTTCTTGTCACAGGGCCATGAACTTCTTGTCGCTAATTCCTTTGCTAAGAATTTTGGACTTTACGGCGAACGCGTGGGCACGCTTTCGGTTTTGACAAAAAACAAAAACAGTGCGCCAAAAGCTGCAAGCCTAATTAAGCAACGAATTCGCAGTAACTATTCAAATCCACCAAGACACGGAGCTGAACTCATTGCCGAAATATTGGCTTCATATGAATTAACAAAAACATGGGTGACTGAACTCGCCAATATGCGCGACCGCCTAAAAGAAATGCGTCATACCCTCCAGGCAGGACTTCAAGCAAAAGGCGATGGGATGGATTGGACTTTTCTCAAAAATCAATTTGGCTTTTTTTCATTCTGCGGTCTCAATCACGGCCAAGTCCATCGCCTCATTAAAGACTATGCGATTTATGTGCCCGCAAACGGCAGAATTAATGTCGCAGGATTAAATGCCCATAATATGGATTATGTGGTCGATGCCATTTTAGAAGTCATACACACATGAGAAAAAAAAACCGGTCTTCCTATTTTTTAATCTTTTTTTCGCTGCTCGCTGTCATGAGCATACCGAAAACAACGACGGAAAAACTTCAAGGCGTTACGGTGGCCATGCTCGCACCTGCTTGGCAACCGTTGCTGGCCTTTAAATCCTTCTTCGTCAGCGAAAAAAACAATGAGGGAATGGCTGCAGAAGATAATTCCTGCGGCATTGAAAAATTACGCCTTGAAAATATCTCTTTAAAGGAAGAAATCATCCACCTTAAAGATGTCATGCAACAAGAACTTAAGCTCATCGACCAAATGAACGAAGCATTAAAAGAAGACGGATCCCCCCTCTCCACTAAAACCCTAAAAGCCCGCCACCGTATGGAACTTAAGAAGCTTCTTCAAATGAATCTTGAAGCTGTGCCGGCAAAAGTAATTTTTCGTTCCCCTGAATCGTGGAATAGCTCTTTTTGGATTAATGTAGGGAGCGCAACTAATACGGCTTTGGGACGTACAACTGTGGCAAAAAACAGTCCGGTTCTCCTTGGATCTTCTGTCATTGGGGTTATTGATTACGTCGGAAAATATCAAGCGCGTGTCAAATTAATAACCGACTCCGGACTCTCCCCCTCCATACGCGCTGTTAGAGGAGGGATCCAATCCAAGCTCATTGCACAAAAAATCATCGGATTGATATATGCCCTTAAAAACAATCCGAAAGTCTTTGACAATCATGAAATGCAGCAAATGCTTGTAGAACAACTTGAAATGGCAATCCCTAACATCCCGCAAATAGTGGAATCCCATTACCTCGCGAAAGGGGAACTCTATGGATCAAGCAAGCCTCTCTGGCGCTCCCAGCGGCATTTGTTAAGCGGGACAGGATTCAATTATGACTTTGCGGACGGAGAAGGCCCCGCTCGCGATTTGCGCACAGGCCACCCCATTCCACATGACCCCAATGAAATCTCTCTCCCCATCGTTAAAGTAGGGGATGTTTTAGTCACAACGGGCATGGACGGAGTTTTTCCCGCCGGCTTAATGGTCGCGGAAGTGACGCAGGTGCATCCCCTGAAGGAAGGGGATTATTTTTATGAACTTGATGCAACGCCTATTGCCGGAAATTTTGACAATCTTTCCACCATTTTTGTCATCCCCCCTGTCAACGATGCTCTCGATGAACACCCTACAACTTTTGAATGGAAATGAAATACCCCCCTCCCTCTATCGGCTGCATCATTCCAACCTATAACGCAAAACATCATCTCTCCCGATGCTTGGAACCACTGCTTAAATCTTCATTGAAACCCCGCATATTAGTGATTGATTCTTCGTCAAACGATGGGACAGTCGAAATAGCACAAATCGTGGGGGCTGAAGTATTTGTCATTCCGAAGTCATGTTTCAACCACGGCGCCACCAGGGAGTTGGCCAGGAAAATTTTAAACACAGAAATCATCTGCATGCTGACGCAAGACGCCTATTTAACCGACGCGCTTGCCTTGGAGGCGCTTATTTCCCCATTGATCGCCAAACAAGCTAAAATTGCCTACGCACGTCAGATACCCCACAAAGGGGCCAAATTTTTTGAAGCTTTTCCCAGGTATTACAATTATCCGGAGAAAAGTCAATTGCGTGGGATCGAAGATTGCTCCACCTTTGGCGCCTACACTTTTTTTTGTTCCGATTCTTGTGCGGCTTATGTAAACGAAGCATTAGACCAAGTAGGGGGATTTGACACAGTCCTCTTAGGCGAAGATACGCTTGCAACAGCAAAAATTTTGCGTAGAGGACATAAAATCGCCTATTGTGCCGATGCAACAGTCCATCATTCTCATCGCTATTCTCTAAAAGAAGAATTTTGCCGCTGCTTTGATACCGGGTTTGCAAGAAAAAAACACGCCTCTTTGATTAACTGTGGAAGCAGCGATACCAAGCGCGGTGCCAGCTATGCTAAAGCCATGGTTGTACAATTGATTAAAACAGCCCCTTGGCTTATTCCTTATGCCATCATCCAAACGGTAGTCAAATGGACCGGATATCGAATCGGTTCGTTGAGTTTACATGCTCCAAATTGGTTTAAAAAAGCCCTAAGCAGCCAAAAATATTATTGGGATGAAAAATAAATAATGACAAATGAAATACAACCATTAAGACTTTTAGCTGTCGGCTCAACCCCTTACCTTCCCCAATTGGAAGATTACGTCTTCCCTGAATTTCTCTCGTCGGATGGGCACCTTAAATGGGGACGTCTCATTTGCAATTGGCACAAAATAAACAAAGAACGTATTGACACACATACCTACGCCGCTTGCATTGATGGGTCAAGCCGGGAGATTTATACTGATTGCAGTCCGCAAAAAATCTTGGTGAAATTTACTCTTCACCTATTTATACGCCCAATATTTACTCTTATTAAAACCATTTACTTCCTGTCTTTATACCCAATCTTTGTAGAAATTGCCCACTGCTTTCAATCCAAAGAATCTCGTGAAGAGAAAATCCGAAGAATATTCAAACCAGTCGCCGAAATTTTCCTGACGCCTCTTTATGGATTGATTCTTACCATTTGCACGGTCGCCATTATCGTCACCTCTCTCTTTTCAGAGGAATGGATATACGATGGCAGAAAACTGCTGGGACAGATTGAATTAATGTCCAATTGGGGAATACCACGCACACTTTGGACACTAGCTCCATGTTTTCAACCATTTCCCTTTGAGACCTTGGAAAACCATGGCAGCACAATACATAAAAATACTTTTTATGAAAATCCCACCCCTTTAAATCACCAGCTTGCCAATTTTGCACGGGCTTTTATACGCTATCAAATGAATAACACCGATATTTTAACATGCAGTAAATTTCCGCATGATCAAATTTATCGAAGTCCCGGGCGCTAGCAAAGGTAATCAGGGCACCTTTGTTAGCCCTCACTTTTAATTGCACCCTACCCATCCCTTGAATCATCTTAATCCTTTAAATTTAAAAAGAATTCGGGTAAACATTACCCTAGTACAGTGTACACCCTGTTCCTTCACGGCTATTGAGGCTTTAATGAAATTCTTTTTTCCTCTCTTTTTGGCATTCATATGTGTTGCATGCCAGCGCCCCTGCCACGATTATGCCATTATGGGTCCCGATGAATTCGTGATAGACTCTTACACCATTAGGCAAGGCAAGTTTTCCATTCTCCAAATGGAGGGAGTTGAGGTCGATGATCTTCCTGAAGATGCAATGTATGAATATAAAGACACGATCGCTGAAGATGACATCCTTAACATCGCCCTCTACCACCCTAAAAGAAAAGATCTCATGGAGGCCTTTGAATTCATCAATAAAAGTGTAGGTGGTTTTCGAGTGACGAATGGCATGGTAGATTTACCGGATATCCCCCCTGTAGAGGTTGCGGGTTTGGCTTTAGAAGAAGCAAGGTCTCTGCTTCAAAATGAATTCCGACAACAGATTTCCGACGTAGAACTTTTCATTACTTATGAAAATCGATTGACTCGAAAAGTCGAACTCATCGGCATGGTCGTTCACGCCAATGTCCCTGTCGATGGAAAAATCCGCCTCTATGATGTCTTGGCAAATGCCCATATCCCTCCTGACGCTAATCTTTTTTTAAGCTATGTTGTGAGAGATGGCCGCCCGCTGGCTGTCGATTTATACAAGCTGATCAATGAAGGTGACATGTGCCAAAACATTGTCATGCGCGGCGGCGATAAAATTTTTATCGCCAACAAGCAAGACAGTAGCGTCATGGTCATGGGCGAAGTCAATACGCCGCGTCCCGTGCATCTCCCCTACGGTTTTATGTCCATCCGCGAAGCCCTTGTCTATGCAGGAGGCATTCCCTTTACAGGAGATAAGCACCACATTCAAGTCATCAGGGGCAATCTGCAATGCCCTAAGCTTTATGTCCTTGCTTGGGAACATATCATCCACTTGCCAAATGATAGTTTACTCTTAATTCCCGGGGACACGGTATACGTGACTGCCACTCCAATTACTGAATGGAACCGCTTCATTAGCCAGCTACTGCCTAGCGCCCAGGCCTTCCAAACAGGAAATGCGGTTTATAGGAATGTTATCGACTAAATATTAATGAAAATAACGAGATAATTTATGGATAATTTACAAAATGAAAAACCTGCAGATGAATTTTTACTAACCTTCGCAGATTTGCTTTTCATCGTAAAAAAAAATAAAAGAAAAATAGGATTTTTCTGCTTAGTGTTTGCTTTGCTGGCTTTATTTTATGGACTAACAAAACCGATTGTATATGAAGCTGAAGCTACTTTTAAGGAAAAAGGAAAAAGTCAATCGGGACTTAACACTTCTCTCAGTTCAGCCTTTTTTATGATGTCCAATAACAGTGATAGCAATGCGCTGACCATTATGCAATCGCGTATGCTTATCGAAAATCTCATTAGAGAGCAAAATTTGCAAGGGATACTCGTCAAACAGGAATTCGCCTTTCCTTTGGCCTCATTGCAAAAGATCAAAAACAATCTCCTCGTTGAATATGCGTATTATAAAAATTTCACCCATCCGGTCCTCAATGAAACACCAAAAAATCTTTACCTGGAAACAATTGCTTATCATAGGGAAGTCCCTAAAAACCTTCTCATCACAGTAGTATCCAAAGATAAATACTTACTCCACGATGAATTGGATAAAGAGGGCTATTTCGATCAACCTTTTTTTGGTAAAGATTATTCGTTTACATTAAAAGCCGATAGGACGCCTGTAGCCCATGATCAATATGCAATCATGCTCCTGCCTTTAGAACAAACGGCAGAAATGATGTCCAAACAATTTAAAATTGAATTAGATAAATTTGATAAAAACTTGTTGCGCATTTCCTATAGTCATCCCGATCGCCAAATCGCCGCAAATAATGTCAATGCTCTGATGGCACTTTATTTAAAACATATAGAATGCGAACACGAAGAAATTTGTGAAAAGCAGATTGATTATCTTCTTAAAAGACAAAAAAATATGGCAGAAACCCTAGAAGCCATGATGAAATCCCACGCCGAAAATTTATCCCAGGATCTATCATCAACCGGTTTCATATCATCTGAATGGGCCATGAATTTTCTTGCCGGCACCCAGCAGGAGTTAAAAGTAAAATCCATCACGCTGAACCAGGAAATTCAAAGATTAGAAAAGGCTAAGGATAGTGCATCGATAGACAATGATGTTTTTATTTCTCTGAATAATCTTGAGGTGATTAATAAGCTCGCCACTGAAAAACGGCATTTAAAACAACAAGCTGATTCTTTAACTCTTTTATTATTAAATACCCCTTCAAGAACTGAGGAATTTAATGCATCGTTCTCCGCACAAATGGATCAACTGAAATCAATTTCTCAATCAATCGGGGAAACTGAAATCGCCTTGATGAGCCTGCAGAAAAATCAATCCCCAAACCCCCTGCTAAAACTTCCTGAAGATTCAAAATACATTTTTGACATTTGGAATAAAAAACTGATGCAAGCTGCTCAAGAGCGCAATAATAACCCCGGCAACCGGGAGTGCTTGTATCAATGGGAACAGTGTAACTCGGGCTTTGCCGCTTATCTCACAAATATCAACCATTTCCTTAATATGTCCAAAAGAAATATCGAGGAAAAACTTGCCCATCGGCAAGCTCCATTAAAGGAATTTCAGGGCATTGATCTTAATGTGGCTAAGGATCTCTATATTTCCTATAACAAAGAATTAAGCAATGCCGAATCGCTAGCCACTCAACATGAGTTCATTTCCGAACAGCTCGATGATCAGGATTTTGAAATCAGTTCACTGAGCACCATTTTAACAGATCCATTGAGTCTTGCCATGATCACCAGGACAAGTGACCTGATTTTGGCCTTGAAAGATCAAGATAATCGCAGTTCAAAGGAACAGGAAAGACTTCACACAGACCTGGGCATCCAGAAAGGATTTATTAAGACGCATATTCGACAATCCATAGCGCTTCTCACATTGCGCCAAAAATTCTTGAAAGAAAAAATCCAGCATTTACAAAGTCTTAGCCTATCTTTAATCCAAGAACAGATTTCCATCCTTGAAAATCAAATCAACGAATATATCGCCAATACATTGGAAAAACTCAATCAGGAAAAACAACTGATAGAAAAAAATCTTTCCGAAATGAGGATCGAAATGGCGGCTTTTCCTCAAAAATGGGTATCGGAACAACTCATTGATCAGCAAATGGAAATCAACAAAAAGTTAGTGGAAGAAATTTCAAAATTAGTGGAATCAAAAAATATTTCAAATAATCTGGAAAAACTGCAATCCACACCTGTTGACATTGCCTACCCGCCCATCCATCCCAAATCCCCGCGGCTGGTATTACTCACCGCTATCGGTGCAGCTTTAGGGGCTTTCTTAAGCTTTGTATGGCTGCTGGGCCAATCTGTGATGCGCGGAGTTCAAGCTTCCCCGGAAAACCTAAAAAGTGCCGGACAGTATGTTTGCGGTACATTGACATGGAATTATAAGGGTTCTTTTAAAGAAGATCCTCTTTTAGATCATGACTTGGAAACCCTTCGTCGATTGGTGGCTTTCATTGAACCGACTAAAAGCGATGTAAAAAAACACAATACGTTGCTTCTCCTGCAAGGAAATGGACCGAATTATACCGCTTCCTTGGCTGAGTTGATGTCCCTTAAAGGCTATCGCGTATTAATCATGGAGCTTTATTTTGACGAAGGCATAGGACAGGAGAGCAAAGGAATCATCCAGTATTTGGAAGGCAAGATTGAGGCCCCCGCGATTGCCCATTATCCGGCCTACGACAAAATCATGTCCGGCGGAGCCTCCCGATTTGCAAGTGAGCTAATCGGTTCGCAGAAATTTAAAGATTTGTATCAGTCTGTAAAAGAAAAATATGATTGGATTTTTGTATGCAGTCATGCCAAACCAAAAAATGCCGAAACAATAGGTTTGCTTGATCTTTTCCCCAATGCAGTTGTTAGCATATCTGACGAGATCTTGCAAGATCTTACCTGCTGCATTAGGCATGCAAATGATCCTGGAAGTAAAATAGCTTTCATCTTCACGCACGCGCCACAAAGCCTTCCTTAACGACATTGGTGCCTGGCATTGCTATGTTGACAATCTTCCCACATTCAATTTAAACCAACAAAGCTCTGAAGATTGTTGACATAGCAGTGCCTGGCACCCTCATATTAATCCCTGTATGCTCAATTGAATGCAGGAAATCATTTCTAATATATGAAGTTTTGTAATTTTTTTTCTACTTTCCAATTCGTCTAAATAAATTTTAAAAACTACCCAAACATATTTTTTTAAACTAGAATGTGGAATGGAATCAATCATTTTAGTAAATTCATTGATTTCCTTTATTTCTTTTACCTGACTTAGATTTTCTATGCTTTTAAAATAATTTAAAAGGCATAATTCATGAAAACAATTTTGCAACAAACACATATAGTCAAAACTTAATTTCTCAAAAATTCTACTTTTCTTTTCATTATTTATACTTTTCGGATCAAAATTAAAATCATCAGGAATACAGTCGAAAAATTTTGTTATAAGAATATTTTTTTCATCGGAATCTACATAGCAATCCATTAATGGTGAAATAACTTTTTTTAACAAAACCATGACTTCTATATCGGATAGCTTTGTAAAAGAACGTTTATTTCTATCGAAATTCTCAAAAACAAATTTAACAAAAGAATGGTTTTTTATCTCTTTGATTTCTTTTTCAGAAATATGCTTGTAAATGTCTAACTTTGCTAAGCCCTGCTGCATAAATGCTTTTAGATTTTGAGGACGAGTCTCTGGGCAATTAAATTTTATTGTTAGCCGATAGGCATTTTCAAAACCCACCTTTTCGTTAAGACATTTCTGAACTAATTTTGGCAATTTCGCTCTGTTTACCAATAGGTGCTTTTTGTGTGCAAATAAAGTAAAATAGGAAGCCAAAAATGCAAAAAGAACTTCAAGCTCCTGCTGCTCAAATAATAATTTAACACATTCTTTGCAG
>Ga0206928_1148_pt1 | contig 16571 bp, 14 predicted proteins | sample Alteio_BWOrgHeat_21_FD_152941 | JGI IMG/M metagenome (GOLD analysis project Ga0206928, IMG submission 152941) | Enriched cells from forest soil in Barre Woods Harvard Forest LTER site, Petersham, Massachusetts, United States -... | ecosystem: Environmental > Terrestrial > Soil > Temperate forest >... | reverse complement strand
GCGGTGGCATCCGCGAACGATAAACCATTCGCGGCCTATCAGGAACTGGCACAACAGGAAGGGGTCGGGAAACGCGTCAAATTCTACGAGGGTTTCGTGTCCAATGACGAGCTAGCCAATTACTTTGCCGGCACAGATTTCGTCCTGCTGACCTACTCCTCGGCCTTCCATTCCCAGAGCGGAGTTCTTAACATCGCCGTGCGCGCCCGCATTCCGGTGCTGGCTTCCGCGTCGCCGAGCCCATTGCTTGAATCTGTCAGTCGCTTCGGACTTGGCGTGGTGATCAAACCGGACAGCGTGGAAGCGATCATTGACGGTCTTGGGCGGTTGATTGGAGGCAAGCTGCAGCCGCGTTGGAAGGAATACGAGGCGTTCGCCGATTGGGATGCCAACGCGCGCGGCATCCTGGAAGCAACAGGAAGATGACCGGCCGGATCCGCCGGTGCGGCGGAGCATCCCCGGGCATCATCAGAATAAAACCCCAAAATGAAAAACAAACTGCAGCAATTGGCGCGCTCATTCGGTTATGACGTTACCGGCTACCAGACTTTCATGGGCAAGGCGGAACCCGAACGGCCTTGGGAGGACGATGAAGATTTTCTGAAAGCCTATGGTGCCGTTGTCAACCATACGCTGGTGGAGCGGAAAAAGCTCTACATGCTCTACCAGTTGACCCGGCAAACCGCCGCCCTGGCTGGCAGTCTCGCCGAGTGTGGAGTTTACCGTGGCGGTACCGCCCTGCTTTTTGGCCGGCTGAAGCCGGAGAACAAACGGCTCTATCTGTTTGATACCTTTGGTGGCATGCCCGAAACTGATCCTAAAAATGACTTCCATCGGGCCGGAGATTTCTCGGACACCTCGCTGCCGCGTGTCCAGGCTCTACTGGGTAATTGTGCGAATGTTGTCTTTCGGCCCGGTTTCTTTCCGGCCACTGCCAAGGGATTGGAGGAAGAAACCTTCTCGCTCGTACATTGCGACATGGACATCCATTCATCGGTGCTGGATTTCTGCCATTTCTTTTATCCGCGCCTCGTTCGTGGCGGCGTCATGGTTTTCGACGACTATGGCTTCCGGTCCTGCCCGGGCGCGAAGGCGGCGGTCCGGACGTTTTGCGCCGAGCAGGGGACGTTTGAGATTTACCTGCTGACGGGACAGGCCCTGGTATGGAAATCCTGACCGGCAACGCCGGTTTTAACGGCCGGCTCGGTTGGGCAAAACCGGAAGACGGTTCAGCGGCGATATTTTGACGATGTTTTATGATAATTAGATCACGTGCACCTTTGCGGTTGGGCTTGGCCGGTGGGGCCTCCGACGTGTCACCGTTTTGTGACCGTTATGGAGGTTATGTTCTTAACGCGACGATTGATTCCTACGCCTACTGCCATCTTGAACCAACCAACAACGGCGAGGTCGAGTTCGTTTCGCTGGACCGGGAAGACCGGTTCATTTCTCCTTCAAAAGAGCGATTTGATTTGGATGAAGTCCTGGTGCTTCACAAGGCCGTCTATAACCGCATCGTTTCTCAATTCAATCAGGGCCGTCCCATGTCCTTGCGGCTGATGACCAATTCGGATGCCCCCGTCGGTTCCGGGTTGGGAGCCTCTTCAACCCTGGTGGTGGCGATCTTGAGCGCATACGCCGAATGGTTGAAGTTGCCCTTGGGCGAATATGACCTGGCGCAACTTGCGTTTGAAATCGAACGCATGGATGCAAAATTGCTGGGTGGACGGCAGGATCAGTACGCAGCGGCCTTCGGTGGCTTTAACTTCATGGAGTTCTATGCGGAGAACCGGGTTTTGGTGAACCCCTTGAGGATCAAAAGCAGCATCGTCCATGAACTGGAAAGCACCATTTTGCTCTACTACACCGGCGTGTCCCGCGCCTCGGCGGATGTCATACACGATCAAAGCCGCCGGATTGAGCAAATGGATGCGTCGGCCATAGCGGCAACCATGGAACTTAAAAACGATGCCTTGCTGATGAAAGAAGCGCTATTGAGGTCCAATATCCGTGAAGTGGCGCGCGTGTTGGGACGTTCCTGGGAGGCCAAGAAAAAAATCGCCAAAAGCATCAGCAGCCCGGCAATCGAACAGGCATACGATGCCGCCATGCAGGTAGGTGCCTGTTCTGGTCGTATTTCGGGCGCCGGCGGCGGCGGCTTCATCATCTTCATGGTGGATCCCATCCGTAAACAGGAGGTCACCAAAGCACTGAAGCCCTGTGGCGGGAACGTATTGCCCTTTCACTTCAGCGAACAAGGAGCGCTGGCCTGGGTCGTATGAAACCAACTGCCCACGTGGATCAGGCGGTTATTCTCGTTGGCGGACGGGGGACGCGCCTGGGTGCGCTTACTGATCAAACTCCGAAACCAATGCTCCAGGTTGGCGGCGTGCCCTTTCTTGAATATCTCCTGTTGCAGCTCAAAAGTCATGGGATCCGGAAAATCCTGCTTTGTGTTGGTTATCTGGCGGGGGCTTTCCAGGAATACTTTTCGGACGGTCAACGGTTGGGGTTGCAGATTGATTACAGCTTTGAACCCGAACCGGCGGGAACGGCCGGTCCATTATTGCTGGCGCGTCCTCATCTGGCGGAAACTTTTTTTGTATTGAACGGAGACACTATTTTTGATGTACCGCTCCAGTCCCTGGCCGGCGAACTCGAACGCCATCCGGCAGCGCTGGGCGTGGCAGCTTTGCGCTGGGTGGACGATGTCAGCCGCTATGGTGCCGTGAAACTGGACGGAAACCGGATCGCAAAGTTCGATGAAAAAGGTGGCATGGGGAAGGGAATGATCAATGGTGGTGTTTACTGTCTTCGCAAATCTGTGCTGGATCTTTTGCCTGATCCGCCGTGCTCGATTGAAAAGACACTTTTCCCCTGGCTCGTACAAAGGCAGCAATTGCTCGGATTATGCTTTGATAGCTATTTCATTGATATAGGTCTTCCGGAAACGTTGCATCAAGCTGGTGTGGAACTCCCCCAACGTTTGGGCGGCCTAAAGCCGACCCAAAATGTGGTATGAATCTGCGAATTCTCGTAGGTGGACTCGCCGCTCTCGCCTACAACCATGGCCTTGGCCGTTTCCCCTCGCGCACTTTGCGTAAATGTTATTTGCGCGCCTGGCTAGGAAATTTTGGGGCGGGAACCGGTGTGCAAATGGGCTGCCGGTTTTTGCATGGACGAAAGGTTCATCTGGGGCAACGGAACGTGATAAACTTTGGTTGCATGTTTGACGGCCGGAAATTTCATATTCGCACGGGACATGATGTTTCCATTGGGCCAAATGCAACCATCCTCACGTTGGGGCATGATCCACAATCGCCGGATATGGCCGACCGGGGCGGTGATGTGGTCATTGGCAACCGCGTTTGGATTGGCTACGGCGCCCTCATTTTGCCCGGCTTGAAGATTGGCGATGGCGCGGTGGTCGGTGCCGGTGCCGTGGTGACGAAGGACGTGGAGGCCTTCGCGATTGTCGCCGGCAACCCCGCGCGCAAAATTGGCGAGCGCAACCGCGAACTGGGTTATGAACTCCGCTTTGACCCTTTTTTTCTCTAAGAGCCTGTCTGAAAATTCCAAGGGGCGCTGTTTTCGTGCCAAGGGCTGGATGGCGAGGCGTGACGAAGGAGAATACCCTTCGTGGGTCTGCGACTGAGGAGCAACAAAGCTAGACGGCCCTTGGCGCGAAAACCCTCCGGCGGCGGGTCTTTTGTCTTGGTCCGGCGTTGGCTCGGTCGGCCCAGCCCGCTGCGGGGATGCACCTTCCTCGCCGCCTTGGCCAAAGCCAAAATCCCTCGCCGCAGCACCCCTTGCAATTTTCAGACTGGCTCCAAGGCGGGGGAAACTGGCGAATCGTTTGCAAACACCGGGGCCGCGACGCTCCGGCTGTAAATTGGAGATCGGACAGAGCCTTCTAATGAAAAAGGAAATTCCACAAATTCCGGCTCTGGAAGGTGTGAGAGGCATTGCCGCACTCATGATAATGGTTTTTCACGGATGGCAAGGCGGGGCATTTGGTGGTTTGGGAGCGGTTGGCCGGGCATCAAGTATTTGGGTTTTCGGTCAAACCGGCGTGGATTTATTTTTTGTGCTTTCAGGGTTTCTGATTACCCGCATTCTGATAGCCACCAAAGGGAGTCCGCATTATTTCAAGATATTTTACACCCGGCGGGTTTTGAGAATATTTCCGCTTTATTACCTGGCCCTGGTCATCTACGATTTCGTGCTGCCGCTGGTCAAGGGACAGCCGATTGCATCCTTTGGCCAAACGTGGTGGTATTGGGTTTATCTGCAAAATGTGCCGATTACTTTTCATGCGTTCACTGCCTCCGGTCCCGGACATTTTTGGTCGCTGGGTGTCGAAGAGCATTTTTATCTGCTATGGCCGCTCCTGGTTTATCTGCTGCCAGTAAAAAAGCTTCACTGGCTTTCACTCGGCATTATTATTGGCGCAGTGGTCTTTCGGGCCATCTTTATTTACGGTTTTGGCATGGGTGCGGAGGTTTTCTTTTTTACCCCCTGCCGCATGGACGCATTGGCCTTCGGCACATTGCTTGCCTGCATTGAGGCCGCCGGACTGATGGCCAGACTGAAGTGGGTGTTTCTGGTGGCTTTTTTAGCAGTCGTTCCCGTTTTGGGCATGGTCTGGTCTCACGTGACCGGTGAGGGGTCAAACTGGTTGCAGCTTTCCAAATTCTCGTTTATTGCCATCGCCTATTTCGCAGCCATCGGAACGGTGATTTCATTTCAAAATGCTAAATGGGTCCGCCTATCTCTCGCAAATAAACCTTTGCGATTTGCGGGAAAAATCAGTTACGGGCTTTATGTTTACCATCCCATTTGCTTTGGGTTTGTTTTTGGTCTGATTGCCTTCCACAACCATGGACTGCTGGCTTTAAGCGCAGGAATGGCCGCAACGTTTCTGGTGAGCTGGGCCAGCTTTCGTTTCTTTGAATCTTATTTCCTAGGATTGAAAAAATATTTTTCCTACGAGTCACGAACAAAGAAATCTCGGTTGGTGACCAGGGCGGCGTGAAGGCCGGAGCCTTTGCAAAATCCGATCCATCGCGAATCCGTTGGCCAAACAGCTTCGGCCGCCTGCATGTGTGGCCGAAGATTTCCAACGTGCCGGCGCCATGAATCTGTTCCGCAACTTTTGAAACCGAATTTTTCGTTTTTTCCGAATGTCAAAACGCAGCCAGGGCAACAATTTGCAGTTCCTCGATGGCCTGCGCGGATTGGCCGCCTGTTATGTGATGGTGGGGCATGCCCGTTGGCTCTTGTGGGAAGGTTACAGCGAAGGATTTCAGAAACATCCCGCGAGCTATTCCGCCCTGAACAAAGCGTTGATGTATTTCTTTTCTTTGTTCAAATACGGACATGACGCGGTGTTGTTCTTTTTTGTCCTTTCCGGGTTTGTCATTCATCTGCGCTATTCCCGGCAGATGGCGGAAAAGGGAATGGCCACAAAATTTGACTGGGCGGCGTTTGTCTGGCGCCGGGCGCGGCGATTATACCCGCCTTTGCTGGCCGCCATTGCCCTCGCCTTGATTCTGGACACCCTCGGCCAGGCCGCCGGCTATGCGATCTACCACCAGAACACGCCGTATTCGGAAATCAACCTCAACGTGGTTTCGCATTTGGATGGCGTCACGTTGCTGGGCAATCTGGCTTTCTTGATGAACACTTATGTGCCAGTGTTCGGCTGCAATGGACCGTTATGGTCGCTGAAATTTGAATGGTGGTTTTACATGATTTACCCGGTCTTCTGGTGGCTGAGCCGCCGTTCCATCACGCTGGCCACCGCTCTGATGGCCGTTCTGTTTGTGGCCAGTTTTTTCCCGTCCGGCTGGCCGCTGCGCTTGCTGCAGGATGTCTTCAACTCCATGCTGGCTTGGTGGCTGGGCGCGCTGCTGGCGGATGTTTTTGCCGGACGAATCAAATGGCGCTGGCATTGGATTGCCGCGGGCGCCGGGTTGGCCGGGGCGCTGGCGCTGGGTTGCGCCGGCCCGCTGCATGACTTGGGCATGGGCCTGGTTTTTTCAGCAGTGCTGGCGGCCGGCTTTCTTTTGGAGGAACGGCAGGTTCATTTGCTCTGGCTTGACAAATTGAAGCCGCTGGGCGACATGTCTTACACAGTTTACGTAACGCACTTCCCCATCCTCGTGCTGTTCAGCGGTTGGTTGATGAGCCGGTCATCAAAAGGTTTGCTGCCCCAACATTTCGGATGGGTCGTTTGTGGCGTGGCTTTCACCATAATGGTCGCCTATGCACTTCATTTTGTGGTGGAGCGTCCTTTTTTGAGACAAGCGCCGCGTGCCGCAAAGAATTAGTCTCATGCAAAGTGACAGCGCTAATAACCGGCACACAAATTGCTCTAGATGGAGTGGAAGCTTTCATGTTGATTTTTTATTACAGTTTTGGGGGTGGATCCTGCAGGCTGATTCGCTCCAGCATCGCCGGAGTGTTGTTATTACTGGCGCAGCTATCACAAGCCGCGACTTGGGACGTCACCAGTTACGGGGCAATACCGGATTGCACCCAGTTCTGGGTTACCACCACCGCCAACAGTGCCACCGTGGTCACCACCAACCTGCTCGGCAGTGGAGCGGTGGGAAAAGTGATGGAGATTTTTGGTGGCGGACCATTGGGAGTTTATACCGGCCAGAGTTCCATGCCAACGAACCGTCAGGACCTGGTAGCGACCATCACTGCCGTCAACGGCTACAATGTCACGATCTCATCGGTTGCCAATGTCTCGTCAAATTTGCTTTGCACGTTCGGAACCAACAACGGGCCGGTAATTCAGGCGGTCATCAATATGGCGTCGAATGGGGATACGATAGAAATTCCAGCCGGCAACTATCTGTGCCTGCCCACCAATGTGCTGGACACGAATTACGTGATGATCAACTACGCAGATTCTCGTGCGGCATTCACACTTTCGCAAGGCGGGATTACAATTCAGGGCGCTGGCACCAACGCGACCATTCTGACCGGCTGCGGTGCGTGGCATATGTATGGAACCGCCAATGCAGCGCGTGGCTTTATCATGTGGTTGCAGGGACCGGTAATAAACGATGGCCCGGTGGTGATTGATGGAATCACATTTGATGGTGGAGTGGCTCACGGGAGAACTGGATATGATTACTGGCCGATTGTGACTACCGATGGTGACGGGTGGGACACGACTCATCATGCCATTGGCGAAACTGGCTCGGCTCCATTATTTCAGAATTTGAACATTCAGAATTGCCGGTTTCAACACTGGCGCGGCGAGATACTCATCGGGGTCGTGCCGTTGACGGACGGGTTCAACACCATTTCCAACTGCGCTTTCTGTGATGGCGAGGCCAGCGCACTTAATTTCTCTTTCAGCCACAAAATTGACAGTTGCTATTTTGATACCTTAAAAACCGCCATGGAGTTCTATGAAGGGTACACCACGCACCCCTGTTTTTTCCAAAACTCATTTATCACCAACATCGCGGGAATCACAGGTGGCGGCATCGGCATTGTTCTCGGTGGGCCAAATGCCGGCCAGACAATACCGACCTATACGGTGAGCAACAACGTCATCTCGTCTGAAAATGCCGGATTGTTTCTTGACCCGATTCAGAACTTGAACGTACTCAACAATAAATTTTACAACAGCGGAATTGGCGTCTTTTTTGGCGTAGCCGGATACCAAGGCACAACCAATACGCAAAACGTCCTGGTTCAAGGAAACGCTTTTACCAATGTTTATATCGGGTTTTCATTTTATGGGGGCGCGACGCGGGAACGGGTCACCGGTATTCAGGTCATCAGCAACGTGATGCAATTTCCGGGGGAACAGTCGCAGTTTGCCAATGGTGGAGGCTGGTCAACCAATGTGGTTTTCAGCAATAATGTTGCCGCTGGCGTATCTTTTTCACTTTATGGCGCGAACCACGCTGGGCAATGGTTCAAAGATGATCTGTCAAACCTATTCCCGTTTTTTAACACGACAGGTACGAATGGCGGAAGGAATATTTTGACCTACGAATATGGCATGCGGCAGCAGGTTTCACCTTCGGCACCAGGCGTTTTATTCGCAATTGATGATAGCCAGCCATATATGATACCGCCAGGGGCGGAAATGGTGGTGGAGAACCAGAACTATGGCAACTATTCCGCCACGCTTTACGCTTCGGACTCCGTCGCTGTCAGTCCGGTTTCCATGACGAATGGCGAAACTGTCACATTTTACTGGACGGGCGCAATTTGGACGACCAACACTAACCCGGTGATTCAAGTGACCCCTGGCAGTCTCCCGTATGGGTCAATCTTGAACACGGCCAGTATTACGAACAGTTTTACACTGCAAAACGTTGGGATTGGTACTTTGAGCGGAACGGCCAGTGTTAGCGCTCCGTTCAGCATCTTGAGCGGTGGCAGCTATAATTTGGCCCCCAGCCAAAGCCAGGCCGTGCAAGTGGTTTTCACTCCCGGCACCGCCGGCAGTTATAGTCAGAGCGTGAATTTGACGGGCGGCGGGGCTACTAATGTCACTGTGTCGGGCAGTGCGACGAACGCTTCGGCCAAAATCCAGGAATCTCCCGGAAGCATCTCCTTAGGAACCATCGCAAACGGGGCCAGTGTCACGAACAGTATCACGGTCCAGAATGTCGGCGGTGGCACTTTAAGTGGCGTGGCCAGCGTTGCGGCTCCTTTTAGCATCTTGAGCGGTGGAACCTACAATTTGGCAGCCAACCAAAGCCAGATGGTGATGGTGGTCTTCAACCCTGGCACCGCGGGCAATTTTAGTAAAAGTGTCACCCTTACCGGCGGCGGCGGTGCCAGCGCCATCGTATCCGGCAGTGCGACCAATTCACCAGTGATCCAGATAACACCACCAAACATCATTTTTGGAAGCATCGTAGCCGGGACCAGTGTGAGCATCAGCGTCACTGTTCAGAACATCGGGAGCGGCACCCTGAGCGGCGCGGTGACCGCGGCAGCCCCTTTCAACATTCTAAGCGGTGGAACCTACAGTTTGGGCGCCAACCAAAGCCAAACCGTAAGGCTGGATTTCAATCCCAGCGCCGTCGGCAGTTACAATCAAAACGTGACCTTTACCGGTGGCGGTGGAGCGACCATAACCTTGCTCGGAACTGCGACCGAAGATCCCCTGACACCGCCCACCCAGTTGAAAGTAACTGCGATAACGACCAATTAGAGCAGTTGAGGCGGGGTTGGAGATGGGAGCATGGGACAACGAGACTGCGAGACTACGAGACGAAGATTGAGGTGTGGAAACTGGCCGATGATCGGCGGCATGCGGGGGAAATTCGGGAACGGGAATCGGAGTTCGGATTTCGGAGTGAAGATCCAATTTTAACCGCGAAAGCCGATGATCGGCGGCAATCAAGGACAGACAGGGACTGACAGGGACATACACGGACGCAAGTACGGTTGATCGTTCCATGCAATTGCCGCCGAGCATCCAGCCTCCAGCCTCTAGCATCACCACTCTCGCGCAAAATAAGCGCACGAGACAATGGATTTGCTGCCAGATTGGCGCGCGCGAACATTACGCCGTGCCACGAGCATTGGATCAAGGCGAACGACTGAATACGCTTTACACTGATTTTTGGGCCGGACCCACAGTTCGCACGTCCGCAAAAGTGTTGAATTTCCGAGGTCTCCGTTCCTTTGCCGCCAGATATCATCTCGGCCTGGCCGAGGCCGCCGTCACGTCGTGGAACACCCGTGCCTTGTTTTGGGAAGCCCGCCTCCGAGGTAGTCCGTGGTCCCGAAGTCCGTGGTCCAGCAGTCCCATGGTCCGTAGTCCTTTAGTCAGCAGTCCCGTGGTCCGTAGCCCAGTAGTCCCGTCGTCCGTGGTCCATGGTCCTTATACCGGTTTCATTGACGTCGGCCGCCGGTTTGCCATTCGTGTCCGGGAAGCATTAAAACGGCGGACGGATTTGGGTCCGCAGTCGGTGTTTTTTGCCTACGACACTGGAGCATTGGAGGCCATGGAATGGTGCCGGTCGCAGGGAGTCAGATGTGTTCTCAATCAGATGGACCCAAACCGTGTGGAAGTGGAGATGGTTCGCGAAGAAGAGAAGCGATGGCCCGGATGGGCGTTGGAAACGATACAGGTTCCAGAGGAATATTTTGCGCGGCGCGAACGAGAATGGGCGCTGGCCGACCGGATCGTGGTAAATTCCGAATTTTCCCGCCAGGCCCTGCTCCAGCAGGGCGTTCCCGAATCCAAACTCGCGGTAATCCCCTTGTGTTATGAGGCGGAGATTGGAGAGAGAAGAGTGAAGATTGGAGATGGGATGGGGAATGCAGAAAGTTCATCTTCCATCTTCCATCTTCCATCTACCAACACACTGCGCGTGCTGTTCCTCGGCCAGGTCATTTTACGCAAAGGGATCCAATATCTCCTCGCCGCAGCCCGACAACTCGAACGGCAGGACATTCATTTTGACGTCGTCGGACCCATCGGCATTTCTCGCGAGGCCGTGGCAACAGCGCCAGGCAACGTGACGTTTCATGGACGTGCCGGCCGGGACGAGGCTGCTGCCTGGTATCAGCGTTCAGATCTGTTCGTGTTGCCAACCCTCTCCGATGGTTTTGCCATCACCCAGTTGGAGGCCATGGCCCATGGCCTGCCAGTCATTGCCACGACATGTTGCGGTGACGTGGTGACCAATGGCGTGGATGGCTTTGTCGTTCCGCCGCGGGATCCAAATGCACTGGCAATGGCATTGCAACGCTACCTGTCGGCGCCTGATTTACTGCCTCAGCACCAAAAGGCGGCCCTGGAGAAATCAACCCAGTTCACGTTGGCAAGACTGGCGGGGAATCTGCGGGGGTTGGAGATGGGAGAATGAAGAATGGAGAATGGAGATGGGAGATGGAAGATAGCAGACAGGATATAGGAGATGAAGCATATGATATTTGAAGATTTGGAATGTTGGAAGCATGCCAGGCAGGTCGCCAGTGACATCTATACATTGACCCGTCGGGAGGAAATTGCGAGGGACTTCGGGCTTTGCAGCCAGGTTCAAAGGGCCGGCGTTTCCACTATGTCGAACATCGTGGAAGGATTTGAACGAATGCATCTTCAGGAAAAATTGCAGTTTCACAACGTCGCGCGCGGGTCTTCAGCCGAAGTCCGGTCGTTACTGTACGTCATCGAGGACAACTACCCACGCTTGTCTGCAGAAGTTGTGGTAGTGCGCGAGAAGGCCGTGGCAACTGGAAAATTGGTTACCGGCCTGATCCAGTCAACCGAATCACGGAAATTGAAGGTGTTCAGACTCCTATCTCCCATCTTCCATCTCCTGTCCCCGCTCGGTTTTTGACAGACTCGTATCTCCAATCTTCCATCTACCATCTTCAATCCGTGTTTGAAACCCTCTCCATCCTGCCCATCTCCTTCTGGGCTGTGATCGCCGTGCTCATTGGCGGCGGTGTCTGGTCATTCCAACGGATGAAGGATGGCACTGGTATTCCCATGCTGGCCGTGCTGGGCACCGTTACGGCCTGGTATGTTGGTGATGCTTTCTATAATGATTATGCCAATAACCATGCCAAGTTATTTGACGCCGGCACGTTGCAAGGCGCCTGGTGGCAGGTCGCCTGGTTTCTTGCGGTCTTTCTCCTGATAACACCGGCCGTTCACCGGTGGGTTAATCGTCCATACCAGCATCGTCGCAGCGTCGTCGTGCAGATGTTTAAAGATGGCGTTGACCAGCCGGCCATCCAAAAACAGTTCAATGCGCTATTCCTAATTTGCGTCTCGGTTTGGGTGGTCCTGTTTCTGATTGCCCTGATGGTGCTCAAGGAGGAAATTATTCACTACCTGTTCCCGTTTTGGGGCTACAAGACCAGTCCCTGGTCTCATGGGCGAATCGGGGCTGGTTTTGACTTCCTATCCATTGTGGCTGTCCATTTGCAATTGCTGGTCGCCTCCATGTTTGGCGTGCTGGCGGCTCTAACCACGGATCGCCGTATCCGTACTTGCGCGTTGCTGTTTTGCTTTCTCACCTGGCCCTATTTCCTGCTTGACCGCGCTCGCTATGCAATGCTGGCGATGGTGGTCCCCGCTGCCCTGTGCTGGGTATTCTTGAGGTTACGCGGCGGAATGTGGAAAAAAATTATGGTGCTGCTGGTTTGTTTCCTGGTGGTCAATACCTGGATGAAATTCGTCATTGCCAACCGCACTGACACGACCATCTCTGCCGCTTTTGAACAAAAGGGATTAAATTTTGGAGACCAAAAGAATATCCACAACGAAGGGCTGAACATGTTTGAAGAATTATGTTGGATCAGCACTTTCATTGACAATGGCAAGTATCACGTCAACTGGGGTGTGGGTTATTTCGCGGAGGTGGTGAACCCCATTCCACGCGCTCTTTGGCCCGGCAAACCCATGATTGGAATTGATTACGCCATTGCCCGCGGACAAGGAGGCGCCGGAGTGGAAGCGGCAGGAGTCAATGCCACCATCTCCACCGGCCTCATCGGTCAGGGGGTGGTGAACTTTGGCCGGTTTTTGGGGCCGATGGCGGCGGCACTATTGATGAGTCTTTGGGTGGCCTGGCTGGCCCGGCTGGACTTGAATGTCCAGGCGCTGGGCCGGTTGCCGCTCTATAGCCTGGGATTGGTCCTGACTTTCAACCTGGGGCGGGACATCACCCTGATGAACCTCTACCCGTTTGTTTTTGGCGCGCTGGCCGTCTGGTGGCTGGATCGCCATCAAACCTACGTCTCGCGCACAGAGCCTGTGCCTGCGGCCGCTCAACGAGTTGCCGGTCCACTCCCGGATCCCAGCTCACCTTTGCCCTTTGCCCGGCGAGTGATTTCGGGGGGATTCGTGAAACGAAAACCGTTTCGAAGCGGGCCGATTCGCCCCAAGCGGATCTGAAAAAACGGCAGCATTACTGCCGGCACCGAACTGGCCTTGATTGGAGGCAAAAGTTACGCAACAAACCGACATGACAAAAGGCAGGCGAATACCCGAACTGGACATATTGCGTGGCGTGGCCATTTTTGGAGTGCTGATAATCCATTCCAGTTTTGAAGGTCGTTTCACCAGCGAAACCATGGCGGTCCAGGCCATCATGGCGAGGCTTTTTGATTGGGCAGTGCTGGCCTTCTTTTTCAGCTCAGGCTTCCTGCACGATAGATCTGTCTCCTTTACCATTTTACTGAAAAAACGCTTTTTGTCGCTGCTTGTTCCTTTTTTCATATATAATGTATTCTACAATCTGTGCTTTTTCGGAATCGAGACCATGGGCGGGACTCAGGCCGGTCTTTTTGTAGTGAACTTCAGGTCCCTGTATACCTGCCTGTTCCAGTCACCCGCTTTTCAACTCTATTTCCTGCCCTATCTGTTTATGATTACAATTGCGGTCAGCGGACTGGAAAAGTTTTGCCGGAGGCGCTATCAATGGGGATATGGTTCAATTTTTGCCCTGGTAATCATCTTTTATCTGGATCGAGGATATCCTCCTGTGTCACATGGAGCAGACTGCCACAATCTGCCCATGTATCTCGTCATGTTTATAATCGGTATTTTAAGCAGGCCATTTATTGAAAAACCCTTCGTCAAGCCATGGGTTATTGCAATGGCGATGGTTGCAGTCCTTGGTGCCCTGATGTTTTTCAATTTGTCTTTGATGTCACTTCTTGTTCCACCCCTTTTGACAGCGATGGTGGGAGCAATCCGGGCAATCCGTCAGTCAAAACCATTGTCATATATTGGAAATATGTCCGGAAGCATCTATCTGTGGCATACTCCTGTCTTGTTGCCGGCAATTACCAGGCTTTTGTCATTGTGCGGCATCCCATCGTTGTTCAATCTTTTTGGATCCATTGTTCTTACACTGGCAACATGTCTGCTCTTGCGACTCGGTTTAGATACAATGTTTGTGCGTGTAATAAAAATAAACACGCCCAAATATGTCACGCTTTAAAAGACCAGTTGGTTTCGGTTGTCCTGGATGTACCGCTTTGTGGTGAATACGGATAACTCTCCAACAATCCCTGGTGCTCAGGCCGGGAATGGGTTGCCCAATGGAATCCGTGCAGCGGTTTTGTTCTGGCGTTTCGGCCCATATCACCATGCACGGCTGAAAGCCGCGGGCCAGTTGATGTCGGTCTGGGGAGTGGAAGCCTGCGCCACAGAAGATATCTACGCCTGGGCCAGGATGGAGGGGGCGGACGCCTTCACGCGTATCACGCTGACCGACCGTGATTCCGCCGATCGGCGTTGGCGGCAGGAACTCCATAAGAAAATGTGGCGGGCTCTGGATGAAATCAAACCTCAGGTCGTGGTCATCCCCGGCTGGATATTGCCCGATGCCTTGAGTGCGCTTTCATGGTGCGCGGAAACCAGAACCCCCGCGGTAATTATGTCCGAAAGCAACGCCTGGGATGAACCCCGCAGCTTTTGGAAGGAATGGATCAAAGGCCGGCTGGTAAAAATGTGCGCCGCCGGACTGGCGGGCGGCACATCCAATGCAGACTATCTCGCCCAACTGGGACTATCATGCGATCGCATTTTCCTGGGTTACGACGTCGTGGACAACGACTATTTTGCGACCAGAACAACCGAAATCCGAGCCGCCGAACTCCGCACTCCGAACTCCAATCTCCAATCTCCAATCTCCAATCTCCGAACTAAGCTTGGTTTGCCCGAAAGGTATTTTCTGGCGAGCGCCCGTTTTATCGAGAAGAAAAATCTCTCGCGATTATTGGAGGCCTATGCCCGCTATCGCGTAATGGCGGAAAAATCGGAAATCGGAAATCGGAAATCGGAAATTTGGAGGCTGGTTTTACTCGGTGACGGCCACCTCCGTGAATCTATCAACCATCAACTCTCAACTCTTAACTTACAGGATCAAGTGTGGTTGCCCGGTTTCAAGCAGTATGACGAACTGCCAAAGTATTACGGGCTTGCCAGCGCGTTCATTCACGCCAGCACCACCGAACAATGGGGATTGGTTGTGAACGAAGCCATGGCCTCGGGCCTGCCGGTGCTCGTTTCAAATCGTTGCGGCTGTGCTGCGGATTTGGTCGAGGATGGTGTGAACGGTTTCACCTTCGATCCCGGCAATGTCGAAGAAATGGCGCAAAGAATGTTTCAACTCTCAACCCTCAGTCCGTCGCAACTTTCAACCATGGGCGCTGCAAGCGCACGCATCATTGCCAACTGGGGGCCGGAACGTTTTGCCAAAGGGCTCAGTATGGCGGTGACGGAGGCCCTGAAAGCGGGATCACCACCATTTTCTTTCATGAATCGGATCCTTTTGAATGTATTATCACGGCATAAGGTTTGAGGCCAGGTGGCAATGAAAAATAACTGAGAAAGAATCAAATGAACCAATGCCAGCCTCAAACGGACGCCGTTCGGAAATTATTTACGGAAACGTCCGCTGAATATGCCGGCCTGTTCCTGCCCGGGAAGACCGGCAAGAATTTTATCTTCCGGCGGCGTTTGCTTTTGGCCGCCGAGGCTGCCAGGGAGACTTCGGGACAGGTATTCGATTGCGCCACCGGTTCGGGGGAAATAACCACGGCGATTATGGCCACGGGAAAATTCCACCGCGCAACCTTGCTGGATCTATCCTCCAAAATGCTGGAGTTGACATCCAGCCGGATTAAAAAACACTTTGCTGAAAAAGAACCGGCCGACGTTGAGCTGGTTTGTGACGACGTCTTTCATTTTGCCCAGGAGAATCCTCATCGCAAGTATGAGCTGGTCGTGTGTCTCGGCTTGATCGCCCATACGGGAAGGTTGCCGGAACTTTTGCTTCTGTTACGGGCATTGCTCGCCAAAAACGGGGTCATTCTGTTGCAATCCTCCTTGCTGGACCACCCAGGCACACGCATGGAGCGATTTATCAGCGAGGAGCGTTACTTCCGAAAACATGGCTATCGGATAAAGTATTTTCGGCATCGGGATATCGCCGCCGCCGCCGCCCATGCCGGGTTGAAAATTGCGGCGCGCAAAGGTTACGCCTTGGGCATACCCTTCGGTGACCGGCTTTGGTCCTGGGGCAATTACCAGCTTGAGCGGATTTTTCAACGCTGGGCGGATGCCCACGGTTCGGAAGCCGTTTACGTTCTCAAAGCTGATGTCGTCTCTTAATACCAAAGTGGTCACAGCTTCGGCCTCCCGGCTTGCCGGCGGCCTGTTTTCGAGTGTACGGCGCCTTCACCAGACCTTGCGTCAGAATCATGATGTGAACGTCCATGTTTTTGCCCTACGCGACCAGTTCACTGATGCGGATGAAGCACTATGGAAACCTTTGGTCATTGAAACCTTTCCCGTGTCCGGCCCACAACAGTTTGGATATTCACGGGCCTTGAGCCAGGCGATGCTTACATCTGGAGCAGACATCGGCCATACCCATGGTCTCTGGGTATATTCCTCCGTCGTCACCTTGAACTGGCACCGGAAAACACACCGTCCTTACCTGATTTCGCCGCACGGCATGCTGGATCCGTGGGCAATGAATAACTCGCGCTGGAAAAAAATGATCGCCTGGCGGCTGTACGAGCGGGAACACCTGCGCGGCGCGCGCTGT
>Ga0206928_1147_pt1 | contig 16573 bp, 18 predicted proteins | sample Alteio_BWOrgHeat_21_FD_152941 | JGI IMG/M metagenome (GOLD analysis project Ga0206928, IMG submission 152941) | Enriched cells from forest soil in Barre Woods Harvard Forest LTER site, Petersham, Massachusetts, United States -... | ecosystem: Environmental > Terrestrial > Soil > Temperate forest >... | reverse complement strand
TCCAGCGCGCAAATGGTGAGCTATGAGGTCTCCATCGGCTTCGTCATCGTCACCGTATTGCTCACCGTCGGCTCGCTCAATCTGGGTGATATCGTGCGGGCGCAGGCCGGCGGCATCACGCATTGGAACGCTTGCGGCATCTTATTCCCGATGTTCATCGTCTTCTTCATCTCCGCACTGGCCGAAACCAACCGTCATCCGTTCGACCTGCCCGAAGCCGAGGCCGAGCTGGTCGCCGGGTATAACGTCGAATATTCGGCGATGTCGTTCGCGCTCTTTTTCCTCGGCGAATACGCCAACATGATCTTAATGAGCGGTATGACGAGCATTTTATTCTTAGGCGGCTGGCAGGCGCCCTTTGCCGGTGCTGAAATCATTCCCGGCCTTGTCTGGTTCCTGGCCAAGGTCATGCTCTGCCTCTTCGTCTTCATCTGGGCACGAGCAACGTTGCCGCGCTACCGTTACGATCAGCTGATGCGCCTCGGCTGGAAAGTATTTTTGCCACTATCGCTGCTGTGGGTGGTGCTGGTCGCGGGTTATGTCACGTTTGTGAAATAAAGGGAAAAAAGTGGAAACATTTGCGACATGGGTGGTGGGAATTGTGCAAAGCGTCGGTTATCCGGGGCTGTTCATCGCCATGTTTTTTGGCAACGCGCTGGTGCCGATTCCGGTTGAGCTTATCATGCCTCCCGCCGGTTATCTTGTGCAACAAGGAAATATGAACCTATTCGGCGTCATGGCCAGCGCCATTGCCGGAGATATCTGCGGTTCACTGTTTTCCTATTACATTGCCTATCATTTCGGCCGCCGCTTCCTATTCGCTTACGGAAAATATTTATTTTTTACGCATGACAAAGTAGAGATGCTCGATCGCTTTTTCGCAAGCCACGGCGAGATTTCCGTGCTCACCGGTCGGCTTACTCCCGGGCTTCGTCATTTCATGGCTTTTCCCGCCGGACTCTCGCACATGAACATCAAGAAATTCGTGGTCTATACCGGTGTTGGCGGTGGACTCTGGACATCGATATTGGTATTGGTCGGATATGTTATCGGCGGCAATAAAGAAGTTGTTAAACATTACCTGACATATGTCGAGGGAGCCGTCATCGGAGGATTAATTATAATGATTGTCATGTATGTGCGGCATCACCGCAAAAAAACGCCAGGGGGTTCCAATGGCGTGGCTTGATAAAACGGCAAGGTCGTTTCTGCTGGCAGAACTGGTGGCGGGATTCGGCATTACCCTCAAATATTTCTTCAAAAAACCGGTCACCATCAATTACCCGTTTGAAAAAGGGCCGCTGTCACCCCGTTTCCGCGGTGAACATGCACTAAGGCGTTATCCCAACGGCGAGGAACGCTGCATCGCCTGCAAGCTGTGCGAAGCCATCTGCCCGGCACAGGCCATCACCATCGAAGCCGAACAACGCGCCGACGGTTCACGACGTACGACGCGCTATGACATCGACATGACCAAATGCATCTATTGCGGTTTCTGCCAGGAAGCCTGCCCGGTCGACGCCATCGTCGAAGGCCCGAACTTCGAGTACGCCACCGAAACCCGCGAGGAATTATTTTATAACAAGGAAAAGCTACTGGCCAACGGCGACCGCTGGGAACCGGCTCTGGCAGCCAACCTTGAAGCGGATGCGAAGTACAGGTAACCATGGCTGATTTCCTTCCCACCCTCATTTTTTATATTTTCTCCGCCATTACATTGTTTTCGGCGGTGATGGTGGTCTCGTCAAAAAATCCGGTGCATTCGGTGTTTTTCCTGATACTGGCGTTTTTCAATTCGGCCGGGCTGTTCGTTTTGCTCGGCGCCGAGTTCATCGCCATGATTCTCGTTATCGTCTATGTCGGCGCCGTGGCCGTACTGTTTTTATTCGTGGTCATGATGCTCGACATTGATTTCGAGGAATTGCGAAAAGGATTCCTGCGTTATTTGCCTATGGGCGCTGCCGTCGCCGCCATCGTATTTTTCGAACTGGCCTTCGTATTTTACCTGTCGCTTTCGCATCCGTCGGCGCTCGCCCCGGCGCGACAAATCATCCCCGACAGCGCTCACATCAGCAACACCAAAGCCATCGGCAACGTGCTCTACACCTGGTACCTTTATCCCTTCCAGATGTCGGGCATCATCCTGCTTATCGCCATGATCGGGGCGATCACGCTGACGCTGCGCGCCCGCCCCAACGTGCGCAAACAAAATATCGCTAAACAAATGTCACGGACGAAAGAGCAGGGCGTAGAAATCGTCAAGGTGCAATCGGGGAGGGGGATATGAGTATTTCGTCATCCTCGGGCGAGCGTAGCGAGAACCGGGGATCCATTTATCAATACGGCAGAAGGCACGATGGATCCCCGGATCTGCGGCGCTACGCGCCTTGCCCGAGGATGACGGAGGAAACATGACCCAAACCTTTTTCGGCTCAATCGGCATCATGCATTACCTAATATTGTCCGGCCTGCTGTTCACCATCGGCATCTGCGGCATTTTCTTAAACCGCAAGAATATCATCACCATCCTGATGTCGATTGAATTGATATTGCTCTCGGTCAACATCAATTTCGTTGCCTTTTCGGTTAAGTTAGGCGACTTAACCGGCCAGATTTTCGCTATGTTTGTACTGACCGTCGCAGCTGCCGAGGCCGCCATCGGCCTCGCCATTTTAGTAATTTATTTCCGCAACCGGGGCTCGATTGCCGTGGAAGACGTCAACATGATGAAAGGATAACCTATGTCTGATGATATAAATCCTAACGAGAGTGAGATTCCTATGGAATACCAGAGACTCTTCTGGTCACGGAATCCCGCTCCGAATTTAGAATCGTCGGGAACCGAACAAGAATTCATGTACTCTGTTATTATGAAGGACAGGGCCAAAGCGAATAATTTAGCTTCAATAATTGTTCAGGCACTTGGGCAGGATGAATCTACTTTTAAGGCCTCCGCTCATAAAATATTTGACTGCAGGGTGGTACCTGATGGAACTAATAAATATAAGGTGGCGATGAGAGCCACAGAAGCGCAATTTTCTTCGGCATTCCCAAATGCAATTATCCAAAGTCCTCCTAAGAAAATAGGCTGACATGACCATAACACTGCTCGTTTTTCTGCCTTTATTCGCCGCCATTTTCGTCGGCCTAACCGTGCGCATCATCAGCCCGCGCCTGGCACACTGGCTTACCTGCGGCGCGATGGTGTTGTCGGCGCTGCTGTCGGGAGTCGTGTTCAAGGAATTCGCCGGCGTTGCCATGTCGCATGAAGGCTGGCATGAACTGTTTGGGCCGGCAGGATTGGTTTATAAAATACAAATCGCACCGTGGATTATGTCGGGCGATTTTGCCGCCGGCTGGACGCTGCGCGTCGATGCGCTGACGGCAGTGATGCTCGTGGTGGTAACATGGGTGTCAGCAGTGGTGCATGTCTATTCGGTCGGCTACATGCACGACGATCCCTACCAACCGCGCTTCATGGCGTATCTGTCGCTATTCACTTTCTTCATGTTGATGCTGGTAACGTCCGACAACCTCGTGCAATTATTCTTAGGCTGGGAAGGCGTCGGTCTGTGTTCATACCTGCTCATCGGTTTCTGGTTCAAAAAGCCATCCGCGTGTGCTGCAGCCATCAAGGCATTCCTCGTCAACCGTGTCGGCGATTTTGGTTTCGCACTCGGCATTTTCGCCACCTATTGGCTATTCGGCAGCGTCTATTTCGATGCTATTTTCTCCGCCGCCAAAGCGCATAGCAAAGATATAATGCAGTTCCTCGGCCACGATTTTCATGCGCTGACATTGATCTGCATTCTGCTTTTCATCGGCGCGATGGGTAAATCGGCACAAATCGGACTGCATACATGGCTTCCCGATGCTATGGAAGGCCCGACGCCCGTCTCAGCGCTCATCCATGCCGCGACAATGGTGACAGCTGGCGTGTTCATGGTGGCGCGGCTTTCACCTTTGTTCGAGCAATCGCATACGGCGCTCAACATCGTTTGCGTTGTCGGCGCGGTGACGGCATTTTTCGCCGCAACCGTCGGGCTGGTGCAGAATGACATCAAACGCGTCATCGCCTATTCAACCTGCTCGCAGCTCGGCTATATGTTTTTTGCCTGCGGCGTCGGCGCCTATTCCGCCGCCATTTTCCATCTGATGACGCACGCATTTTTCAAAGCGCTCTTGTTCCTCGGCGCCGGCTCGGTGATTCACGGGTTTTCCGGCGAGCAAGACATGCGCAACATGGGTGGCATCTGGCGCAAAATGCCCATTACTTACGCCTATATGTGGATCGGTTCGCTGGCGCTGGCCGGGCTGCCCATTTTCGCCGGATACTATTCCAAGGATACGATTCTGGAAGCCGCTTTCGCCGCCGGGCCGGGCGTCGGGCATTTCGCGTTTACTTTGGGCGTTATGGCGGCGTTTATGACGGCGTTTTATTCCTGGCGGCTACTATTCATGACCTTTCACGGCGAGCCGCGCGCCTCGCAGGAAGTCATGCACCATGTCCATGAATCACCCGGCATCATGTTAAAACCCCTGCTGCTGCTCGCTTTCGGCGCGGTATTCTCCGGTCTCATCGGCTATCACATGCTCGGGTTGGTCTCGCCTAAAGGAAATTATTGGCAGAACGCATTGCCGTTTCAGTCCATTCTTGAAGAAGCTGAGAACATACCGCATTGGGTCGGAATAGTCCCGCTTGTCATGGCGCTATCGGGCATTGCACTGGCATGGCTGTTCTATATCAAAAATCCGATGCTGCCTGTTGCGATGGCCAGACTCTTTCCTTTCCTCTATCGCTTCTTCCTCAATAAATGGTATTTCGACGAACTGTATGATTTTCTCTTCGTAAGACCGGCTAAACGTTTTGGCCAGTATTTATGGAAATTCTGGGATGAAAAAATCATCGACGGGCTCGGCCCCAACGGCGCGGCGCTGGCAACCTATTTGTCCGCCGCACGGGTCAGCCGCCTGCAAACCGGCTACGTCTATCATTACGCCTTCGCCATGCTGGCCGGGTTTCTCATCATCATAAGCTGGGTGGTGTTCGCATGAGGAAAATGCACCCATGCTAACCGCACTCATATTGATGCCGCTGCTTGGCGCACTCATCATCATGCTGTTCGTTCGCGGCGATGGCGAGCATGCGGCGGGCGAAGCCCGCTATGTTGCACTGTTCACCACCTGCCTTACCTTCTTTGTCTCGCTTGCGGCATGGATCGGGTTCGACGGCAGCACGGCGAATTTCCAATTCATCGAAAAACACGAATGGTTCACCGGATTCAACATCAGCTATTCGCTCGGCATCGATGGCATTTCGTTATTCCTGCTGCTGCTCACCACCTTCCTGATGCCAATCTGTATCCTCTGTAGTTGGGAATCGATTCAACATCGCGTTCGCGCCTTCATGGCTTGTTTCCTCATATTGGAATCGATGGTCATCGGCGTCTTCTGCGCGCTTGATGCCGTCATGTTCTATCTCTTTTTCGAGGGCATGCTAATCCCGATGTATCTCATCATCGGCATCTGGGGCGGCAAGCAGCGCATCTACGCCGCCTATAAATTCTTCCTCTACGCCTTTGCCGGTTCAGTGCTGTTTTTAGTTGCTGTGCTCTATCTTTATTTCTCGTTCGGTACGACGAGTATTCCCGACCTGATAAAGCTCGCACCGACGTTGCCGCTTTCGGTTCAGAAATGGCTGTTCCTTGCCATGCTGGCGTCATTCGCCGTCAAGGTTCCGATGTGGCCGGTACACACCTGGCTGCCTGATGCGCACGTGCAGGCGCCAACGGCGGGTTCGGTTATCCTCGCCGGTATCTTGCTTAAAATGGGTGGTTACGGTTTCCTGCGGTTTTCACTCCCGATGCTGCCGCTGGCATCGCATTATTTCGCGCCACTGATTTTTGGCTTAAGCGTCGTCGCAGTGATTTACACATCGCTGGTGGCGCTGATGCAGCAGGACATGAAGAAGCTCATCGCTTATTCATCCGTTGCGCACATGGGCTTCGTTACCATCGGAATTTTTACCTTCAACATACAAGGCCTCGATGGCGCCATGGTGCAAATGATTTCGCACGGCCTTGTCTCCGGTGCATTGTTCCTTTGCGTCGGCGTTGTTTATGATCGGCTGCACACGCGTGAAATTGCGCGCTACGGCGGCGTGGTCAACATCATGCCCAAATACGCCGTCATATTCATGTTCTTCACGCTTGCTTCCGTCGGCCTGCCGTCAACCTCAGGTTTCGTCGGCGAATTCCTGGTATTGCTCGGCGCGTATCACACCAATACCTGGGTAGCATTCCTCGCCACCAGCGGTGTTGTGCTCGGCGCAGCCTATATGCTGTGGCTTTATCGCCGTGTCGTTTTCGGTGAAGTAGTACATGATGATGTGAGGAACATGCACGAAATGAACACTCGCGAGATGACGTTCTTTATACCGATTGTGCTCTTGGTCCTGTGGATCGGGCTTTATCCCAAACCGTATTTCAGCGCCATGGAAGCCTCGGTTAAACAACTTGTTGCCCAATCGGCGGTGGGAGTTAAGCCATGATGGGCGATATCCATTTCACGAGTTATATGGCACTCCTGCCGGAGCTTTACCTCGCTGTGGCCACGCTGCTGCTGTTACTTTATGGCGTTTATCGCAGCCCGCGCGTCGATACGCCGATGGTACTTCTGGGCTTGCTGATTGTCGCCATCACCGGCGCCTGCGTTTTCCATTGCTTCAAAGGAACACAATTGGTCATGAACGGTATGCTCATCACCGATGCGTTTTCAACCCTCGCCAAATACCTCCTGCTTATGGGTACGGCGTTGACGTTGCTATTATCGGCAGATTGGCTGCGTGAAAACGGCGGCAAGCCGTTCGAATGCGTCATGCTAATGTTGTTTTCAACGCTCGGCATGATGCTGATGGTTTCAGCCGCTGATTTGCTAACTCTGTATCTCGCGCTCGAAATGTCGAGCCTTTCGCTCTATGTGCTGGCCGCGTTCGATCGCGATCACGCTAAATCGAGCGAAGCCGGACTTAAATATTTCGTCCTCGGCGCATTGGCATCGGGCATGCTGCTGTTCGGTATTTCGCTGGTGTATGGCTTCGCTGGAACAACCAATTTCAGCGCGCTTTCCACCCTCTTTACGGGATCGCACGATGTAGTGTCGCGCGGTGTCATCGTCGGCCTCATCCTCGTCATCATCGGTTTTTGCTTCAAAGTTTCAGCGGTTCCATTCCACATGTGGACGCCTGATGTGTATGAAGGTTCGCCGACGCCGGTGACCGCTTTCTTCGCTACCGCGCCCAAGGTCGCGGCCTTTGCCTTGCTGGCACGATTGCTCATGCAGCCGTTCGGCGCATTGGCCGGGCAATGGCAACAGGTGATCATTTTTGTCTCCGTCGCCTCAATGATTGTCGGCGCGCTGGCTGCTATCATGCAAACCAACATCAAACGGCTACTGGCCTATAGCTCCATCGGTCATGCTGGTTTCATGCTGATGGGTCTGGCGGCAGCGAATGAAGCGGGCGTACAGGCAATGCTCATTTATTTAGGTGTTTACATTTTCATGAGCGCGGGCGCATTCGGTTGCGTATTGCTGATGCGCCGCCAGGGCCATTACATTGAAGATATCCGCGAGCTCGCCGGCATGAGCCAGACGCATCCGGCCAGTGCTTTCGTGCTGGCTGTGTTCATGTTCTCGATGGCGGGCATCCCGCCTTTGGCCGGCTTCTTCGGAAAACTCTATGTCATCTGGGCCGCCGTCGGCGCGCATCTGGTATGGCTCGCCATCATTGGTGTTATTACCAGCGTCATCAGCGGTTTTTATTATATCAAAATCGTCAAGCTGATGTATTTCGACGATCCGAAACCGGCATTCGACAACGATTCATCTCTCCTGCTGCGCGCTGCTATTGCCATCAGCGCAACGGTCACGTTATTATTCTTCATCATCCCCACGCCTTTGGTAGAACAAGCGAAAGCAGCGGCGGAGGCATTGCTGAAATAATATGAAAATCAGTAAACTCAGCCTCATGTACGCCGCGAGCATGCTTTGTTCATTAAGCATCACAAAAACATTCTTCGGTGATCCGACAAAATATGGGATTATCGCCCAAACTATCATTGCCGGTATCTTAGGAGCATTGTCCTTCTATATAATATCGCTATGCCTCAAGCTCATTAAGCGGAACTGACATGGCCACCAAAAAATCGAAAACCAATTCCAACCTGCTCAACGACTATCATCTGTTGTCGTTCGACGAGCTGGATTCCACCAATGAGGAAGCACGCCGGCTCGCCAACGGCGGCGGCTGCCACGGTGCAGTCATCTGGGCCAAGCGCCAGAGCGAAGGCAAGGGACGGCTCGGCCGCGCCTGGATATCCTCAGAAGGTAATTTGTTCGTCTCGATATTATTGCAACCCGGTAAGCCGCCAGCGGAATTATGCCAGCTTTCGTTTGTTACGGCAGTCGCAGCCATCGAAGCGCTGGAAGCGCTGGTGCCCGATGCGTCCAGGCTTCAATGCAAATGGCCGAATGATATTCTGCTCGACGGCCGTAAGCTGGGCGGCATTTTGCTCGAATCGTTCCAGTGCAAGAATGCAAGCCCGTGGGTCGTCGTCGGCCTCGGCATCAATGTCGACAGCTTCCCGCCGCGCACGGAATTTCCTGCGACCTGCCTCAAGGACGCAGGCGTCGAGCTGGTCAGCGCCAAAATCATCCTGTCGCGTTTTATCCATCATTTCATCGATTGTTATAATGAATGGAACGTCAAAGGCTTTACGCCCGCGCGCAAACGCTGGCTGCAATCGGCATGGGGCATGGGCCGGCGCCTGTGCGCGCGCCTGCCAGACGGTAATATCGAGGGCATCGCCGAGGGCATCGACGCCGACGGCAGCCTGCTTCTTAAACTTGCCGACGGCAAAAAACATCAGGTCCATGCGGGCGATGTCTTCCCCATGGAAACAATACTGGTCGTATAGCCATGCTTCTTACCATCGATGCCGGTAACACCAACGTCACCTTCGCTGTGTTCGACGGCAAGATGCTGAAAGGTCAATGGCGTATCCATACCGACGCGCGGCGCACCGCTGATGAATACGGCGTGTGGCTGACGCAGGTACTTGAGCATGCCGGCATCAAGGCGAGCGACATCAAAGGTGCGGTGCTCGCATCAGTCGTACCTCAAGCATTGTTCGATCTGCGCCAGCTGGCCAAACGTTATTTCCATACCGATCTGATGGTGATTGGCGATCCGCGGCTCAAAATCAAAACCGGCATCGGTGTCAAAATCGATAATCCGGCTGAGATTGGTGCCGACCGTCTGGTCAACGCCGCAGCAGCTTGGAAAAAATTTAAACAGGCATTGATTGTCGTCGATTTCGGCACGGCGACGACGTTCGACATCGTAAGCGGCGAGGGGGATTACATCGGCGGCATCATCGCGCCCGGCGTCAACCTGTCACTCGATGCCTTACAGAAAGCCGCCGCCAAGCTGCCCAACGTCGCCATCCAGCCGCCGGCCAAAGTCATTGGCACCAATACGGTAGGCGCCATGCAATCGGGCATTTATTACGGCTATGTCGGCCTCGTCGAGGGCATCGTGGCGCGGATTAAGAAAGAACACGGTAAATCCATGAAAGTCATTGCTACCGGCGGGCTTTCCCCCTTATATGCCAAGGCCTGCGCCGCTATTGAAGCGCTTGAGCCGGATCTGACCATCTGGGGACTGAAAGAGATTTTTGAAATGAATGCATAATGACTTTTGATTTTTCCAAACACCGCGACCAGCTGCTGTTCGTACCGCTCGGCGGGTCGAATGAAATCGGGATGAACCTCAACCTCTACCATTTAAATGGCAAATGGCTGATGGTCGATTGCGGCATCGGCTTCGCCAACGATTATCTTCCCGGCGTCGAAATCATCGTGCCCGATATCACCTTCCTTGCCGAAATCAAAAAAGATCTGCTGGCGCTGGTGCTCACCCATGCACATGAAGATCATCTCGGCGCGGTGCCGTACCTGTGGGATGAGTTCCAATGCCCGATATACGCCACACCGTTTACCGCCCATTTCCTCGCGCATAAGCTGGCCGAATCAGGTCCGGGCAAAAAGCCGAAGATCATCGAGATGAAACCGGGCAGCAGCGTCGACTTAAAGCCGTTCAAGCTGGAACTCATCGAGCTCACGCACTCAATTCCCGAAATGCAGGCCGTCGCCATCACCACCGAAAAAGGCGTCGTCATGCACACCGGCGACTGGAAATTCGACTCCGATCCGCTCATCGGCCCCGTATCCAATTACAACATGCTCAAAAAATACGGCGACGGCAAAGTGCTTGCCATGGTCTGTGATTCAACCAACGTCTTCGTCGAAGGCGAATCCGGCTCGGAAGCGGAAGTGCGCAAACATCTGGTTGAACTCATCGGCACATGCAAGAAGCGCGTCATAGTGACGACATTCGCCTCCAACCTTGCCCGTGTCGCAACGATTATTTTAGCCGCGCAGGAAGCAGGCCGCGTCATAGCGCTGGCGGGACGCTCGCTACACCGCGTCGTCGCAGCGGCAAAAGAAACCGGCTATTTAAGCAACGATGCCGAATTCATCAACGATCGCGAAGTCATGAATGTCCCCAAGCAGGACGTACTCGTGATTTGCACCGGCTGTCAGGGCGAACCGCGGGCAGCACTTCCGCGTATCGCGCGCGGCGAACACCAAAACATTCGCCTGACACCCGGCGACACAGTAATTTTCTCCTCGCGCAAAATTCCTGGCAATGAATCGAAGATCAACAGCATGACCAACCGGTTGGTACAAAACCGCATCGAAGTCATCACCGACAAGGATCATTTCATCCACGTCTCCGGCCATCCGGCGCGCGAGGAATTAAAACGCATGTACGAAATGGTCAAACCTGCCATCGCTGTGCCGACGCATGGCGAACCGCGCCATCTGCATGAACACGCCAAGTTAGCCCGTTCACTCGGCGTACCTGAAACAGTCGAGGCCTATAACGGCGCAGTAGTATCGCTGGAGCAGGGCGAAGCCAGCGTACTCGGCAAAGTCCATGCCGGCTACATCGCTATCGACGGCACCTCACTCATCTCCACCGATGGCGACGTCATCCGTACCAGGCGCAAACTGCGCGACGACGGGGCGGTATTCGTAAGCGTTGCACTTAATAAGAATGGCGAGCTTAAAGCGCCGGTTCAGTTAGCCGCACCGGGGTTGCTCGATGCTAATGAGGATAAAGAATTGCTGGCTGAATGGCGCGCTGAAATTACGTCTATCCTCGATGGGAGATCGCGCACTACCGATGAGCAGATTAAAGAACAGGTGAGATTGGCTTTGCGCAAGATCATCAAACAGGAGATCGACAAAAAGCCGGTGATAGAGGTGATGGTAACGCGGGTTTAATCACTTTCTCTTCTCTTAAAGTGGAGAAAAAAATTATACCGCGTTAGCCTGAGTAATGGCTTTAGCAGCTTGATCTTTAGCGACCTTATCCTGCCATCTGGTACCCACCTCAGCTTGCTGCTGAGCAGCCATGAGCTGCTGCACCACCTGCTGCTGACCGACCATCTGGCCATGATTATGCGCCATGTTGAGCGCGCTCATCAACGCGCCTGCTGACGGTGCGTTTTCGCGGCTCTTGACCACGCCGGTAAAAGCACCCGCCCAGGCGCCAAGGTTGCCTAATACGCCGGCACCCACCACTGCTCCGCCGATGGCGGCTAAACCCGCTCCAGCGGCATGGCTGATGGTTGGAACTGCTATCTTAGCAGCTACTGATGCTGCGGCCTGCGGTCCTAATCCCGATACTACCTGTCCAACTACCGGAAGTCCTGCTGTCACTCCTTGCAACAATGCCGTTCCGGCTGTTACCCCGACTGTCGTCGTCGCCTGCGTAGCAGCGCCTGCAGCCGTTCCAAGCACCGGTCCGGCAATAGCCGTAATCAGGCCATCAGCACTGTGTGGCAATATAGCATGAATAAAGCTCATTGCGGCTCCCGGCGCAAAAGCTCCGATCACAGCAGCGACGCCGCCCACGATCACTGCGCCTATCGCCATGCCGGCGATGCCGCCTTTGAAAAATCCTTTGATTCCTTCCCAAGTTGACCCAAGGAAAGAAGTCTTTGGAAGTTGTTCTTGTAAGGCCATAATCAGTCTCCCGTCTAAACTATTTTACTATTATTTATTAATATTATCCACGTCTAGTTTGTTCTTCCTGTGCATTGTTAGCTGCTATTCTCGGTAAGTTCGCCTGCGGCGTGCACGCCGGAGGATTAGGGCATGAAGCGGGGGTAGTGACAGCCCCGACAAGGCCGGAAAATCCCGTACTGATCGCCATCGGTACTAAAGCCCTCTCAAGAAGCGCTACGCTAGCTTCGCCCGGTTCTTTATCTTTTACTGCTTCGTTTATACCCAAAAAATCAAACTTTTCATTCTTCGTCCATTTACCCAGCAGCGACGATGCAAGGAATAATACTCCTGTCCACGCTATCGCTCTCGGTATGGCGGTAATAGCTGCCCACGCACCGTTCTTGATTCTTTCCCAGATCCCGGGAGATTCCGATGCCGTATCCATATCCTGCGCAAGATCAGCCATAATCATACTGCCTGAAACTCGTTGTTCGTATTCCGCGCGGCGCGGCGTTTTAATTCAGCTGTCTGCCATCTGTTCTGCGCCATATCATCGCCGGCAAACTCCTGTGCCTGCTGCTGTTCCATCCCAGGCTGGCGACCGATTCCATATTCCTTTGCCAGATCTTGTGCCTGCGCGACGGAAAGTTTTTTCGGTTCTTTATGCGCATCAACCGCATTGCCCACCACACCGCCGGCAGCGAGCGTAAGCAGGCCAGCAAAACTTGTTAAAAAGTGAGTAGCGTATGAAAGCCCAAATCCTAAGCCGCTTCCAATCGTGGTCTGGGAAGTGGAGAGTACGGTATTGCCAAGGATCACTGATGTTTTTAACAGGCCGGCTCCTGCGCCGAAGCCGAACAGCAACGCTGCGCCGCCAATCACAACCCCCGCCGTAACCAGCATCCCTTTGCCGAAGCCACTTTCGGTAACCTGCACCAGCCCGCGCCACAACTTGCGGCCCAGATCCTTAAGGCCATCATTGTATTTGCGTTCGATTACATCGCCTAGATATTGAGCCACGTCACATCACCTTTACCGTTACGGTATGACAATTTTTACACCTTATCAGTGTACCAGATTACAGGCTGCTGTAATGTTAAGGTTTTGTGACAACTGGCCTTATTGGCGCATGGTTTTGTTAGGATCGAGATTGAGAAGGGCTAGTTTAGCGGCGGCCAGCTTGTCGCGATGATGGGTATCGGAAGAGGGGTAATCGGGCAGGTCAGGATATACGACGGTGACGATGGGTGCGGTTTCCGTTTTTTCTCTTGATTGTTCAATAGATTGCCCTTGCTGTCTACCGGGATGAGTCACTAAACCTTTGAACCATAAGTCAGTTTGGTCAAACACCCGGCGGAATATATCACGGTTGATGCCGAAACTAGCTCCGAACAATCCCATGCCCGTAATAATGGCGGTATTGATGACGGCACCACCGGCTTTTAACAAGGGTTCGCCGGCCTTGCCCATAAATTGCAACAGATGTTCTGCCGTCCCGCCAAACGCAAGCATTGCCCCGGCAGCGAGCCCGACGACAAGGCCGACGGCCACTATGTTCCAGAATATCAGTTTGCCTTTTCCTTCAGTGTGTTCGCCCATATGCGTGGTAGGATGCCTGATATCTGGATCGGAAGGCGTGTTTTTTTCAGCGAAGGGAGAATCTGCGGAACTCTTGCCGGAAACCATGGTTTTAAGTTCGTCTATTTTTCTTTCCAAAGCCTTGAATTTTTTATCGCTGCGCTCTTCCTGCTTTTCGGCAATAGCCGCACCGGAACCGACAATTTTCCCGATTTCGTTGAATTCATGCGCCCCGTAAAGCAGGCCCGCGGCGGCACATCCGGCAACAATCGGCATGACGGTAGCGGCAGCAGCAAGTCCTGTAAAAAACAATACGCCGGCTGTAGCCAGACCTATGGCCGCACCCACGCCCGTATAGGCCACTGCGCCGCCCAGATACCCCTTGATACTGCCCTTATAGGATTCCCACCACGGCTCATGGTAATACGGACCCTCATCCGTAGCCGGAAGGCCTTGCTGGATAGCCTCTTGAATTTCAATATGTTCTTTAGTGTCCATGGTTGCGCGGTAACTTACAGCATGTTATAGGATAATCTTACCCTATTTCGTGGTAGCGAAAAGTGAAACTTTTGTGACAAATAGCTAAATGATAGGAAAACTGAACCATGTAGCCATCGCCGTGCCGGATTTGGCAGCAGCGGCGGCCATTTACCGGGATGTGCTTGGCGCACAGGTGTCGGCTCCCACAGCCCTGCCGGAGCATGGCGTAACCATCGTTTTTGTGACCCTGCCTAATACCAAAATTGAGCTGATGCACCCGCTGGGCGCCAATTCGCCTATCGCCGGATTCCTTGCCAAAAACGCTTCCGGCGGCATGCACCATGTCTGTTATGAAGTGAAGGATATCCGCGCGGCGCGTGACAAACTGGTGAAAAAAGGCCTGCGCGTCATCGGTGACACTGAGCCAAAAACCGGCGCACATGGCAACCCGGTATTATTCCTGCATCCTAAGGATTTCTGCGGAACGCTGGTTGAGCTGGAGGAAGTATAATTTGTGTCCCTCATCATGGCCGCCTTCACCTATCTCGTCAGCTGGTGCATTACCATATTCATGGTTCTTCCGTTCCAACTGACATTCAAACATACGTTGCTGTGGAACACGGCGCTTGCAGCCGTGGTGACGCTGGCGATTTTCCTGATGATCAAAACCGGGCTTGTGCCTCTGCGTGATGTCTATTAATTTGAAATGAACTATAGGTATATATGAAACTGTCTCACTATTTTTTACCTTTAATCAAAGAAAATCCCTCCGAAGCGCAGATCGTCTCGCACCGTCTGATGCTGCGCGCCGGGATGATATACCAGCAAACCGCAGGTATTTATACATGGCTGCCGCTTGGGCTAAAGGTATTGGATAATATCAGGAGCATCGTAGACGAAGAACTTCAACGATCCGGTTGTGTTCCATTGCTGATGCCAACATTACAGCCAGCAGAACTGTGGAAAGAATCTGGACGCTTTGGTGCATTAGGTGATTTAATGCTGCAAATAAAAGATCGTGCCGAGCGAGAATTATTATATAGCCCGACTTGCGAAGAAATGATTGTAGACGTATTCCGCTCGCATGTGCGCAGTTATAAGCAATTACCGAAAAACCTGTACCAGATTCAATGGAAATTCCGTGATGAAATCCGTCCGCGTTTCGGCGTCATGCGCGGCCGCGAATTTCTGATGAAAGATGCTTATTCATTCCATAGCAATGTTGAAGATGCCAAGCGCGAATACGCCATAATGTACGATACCTATCACCGCATTTTCGCGCGCTTAGGATTGGTTGCAATTGCAGTAAAGGCCGATACGGGCGATATCGGTGGTGATTTATCGCATGAATTCCAAGTCATCGCTGAAACCGGCGAAAGCGCTATTTATTATGATGCCGCGTTCGATGATATTCGTAGTGGCAAAATTAAAATGAGCAATGAAGAAACGCGGAAACTCTATGCCGCAGCCGATGAATTGCATGTACCCACAAATTGCCCTGTTCCCAAGGAAAATCTGCGTGAAGCACGTGGCATTGAAGTCGGGCATATTTTTTATCTGGGAAATAAATACACTAAGGCGATGAATGTAACGATTTCGGGCGCAAATGGCGAAGCCATCATCCCCGAAATGGGTTGTTACGGTATCGGCGTATCGCGTTTGGCCGGAGCCATCATCGAAGCCAGCCACGACGCAAATGGCATCATCTGGCCGGAATCCGTCGCACCGTTTAAGGTCGGCATTATCAATCTACGTCCCGGCGACGCCAAGTGTGATGCCATGTGCCAGCAGCTTTACGATACTTTGCAAGGGCAGGGGATCGATGTCCTTTATGACGACACCGATGCCCGCGCCGGAGAGAAATTCGCTTCAATGGATTTAATCGGATTGCCGTGGCAAATCGTGGTTGGGCCTAAGGGCGCCGAAAAAGGCATTGTTGAACTGAAGAACCGCAAGAGCGGCGAGAAAAAAGAAGTATCGCCGGAGGAAGCGCTTAAAACTGTTAAAGGAGCATAGATGCTCACCGCCTTCGAACGCACTGTTGCCATCCGTTACCTCCGCGCGCGGCGCGAGGAGGGGCTGATTTCGATCATCGCGCTTTTTTCGCTGATCGGCATCGCGCTCGGCGTCGCGACATTGATTGTCACTCTCGCAGTCATGAACGGTGTGCGCGGTGAACTGATTCACAGCATCATTGGCCTCGAAGGCCATGTCAGCGTTTATGGAACACACGGCGGCCTCCGTGATTACGATGCTACCGCCCAACAAATCGCAGCGATGCAAGGCGTCAAATCCGCCGTACCGAAAATTGAAGGCCAGATTATGGCGACGTACCGCGGCCAGGCCGTAGGCTCCATGGTAGCGGCGTATCGTTACGACG
>Ga0206928_1146_pt1 | contig 16599 bp, 17 predicted proteins | sample Alteio_BWOrgHeat_21_FD_152941 | JGI IMG/M metagenome (GOLD analysis project Ga0206928, IMG submission 152941) | Enriched cells from forest soil in Barre Woods Harvard Forest LTER site, Petersham, Massachusetts, United States -... | ecosystem: Environmental > Terrestrial > Soil > Temperate forest >... | reverse complement strand
ACGTCGCACTTCCACAACAGCAACCGAATGTCTATGCAAACCAGCAATATGACAGATCCCCAGTTATCGCTGGAAACAGTGCCTTATTTTATCAAAACCAAGGCAGACGAAGAATCTTTTGGAGATATGGAAGTGTTGCTCCGCAGAATGGTTATCGCATGGTGATAGTCAGGGCTCCTGCCTATACGGTCTATGGAAATAGCCCATGGGTTGCAACCCCTCATTATCCACAATTTCAGGTTTGGTACCGACCCGTCCCGCAATTTAGAAGGCCTTTCATGGCGCACGGCTATTATCGTTAGATCTGTTGCATAAGCCTTCTGATTTGGCTCATTTTCCCCCCTTCAAAAAACCTATCACCAACGCAGACGCATCGAAGATGCTCATCCGCTCGTCTTCTTCGTCGCACGCCCGCCGCTTTGGTGGCAATGTCTCCGCGAGCTCATTAGGAAACTGCCTGGCGATGTCCGCCGCCATTTCGTGCCTTGTGCCCTTTGGGTCATTGACGATGATTTCACGCAACTGACGGGCGGAAAACTGAACAACTTTGACAGTCCTTGATTGTGCAAATTGACGAAGTTGCCTGTGTAGCTTCTTGATTCTCGGTGCGCGCCTTGATTCCTTGGTGTGAACGTCTTGAAGCGCCAGGACATCCGGTAACCATTGGTCTGCCAGTTTCCCTACCTGCACAAGCACCTGTTGGTTTTTCTTGTCCCCTCTCGCCTTCTTGCATCCGAACGCAAGTATTTCGCCCTGTCCTTCCAAGACCACGTAGCCGAAGCCCCTGTTCGTCGGAGCAACGGCCAAGACGCGTACCTTTTCATTCTTTTTTTGATTCATGTGTAATTTTGATTAATTGGTAAATGTGGCACATCGTTGAGCGAGGCCGGCGATTGCCTGGCTTTTTTGCAGATCGGATGCGGCAGCTTTGCGATAGCGGAGGATTTTTGCACGCGCGGCGACTCCGCGTGCGATTTCCTCGTACATCCCTGCGAACAGATCACGTGCCGGCTTGCCATAGATCAACTCATACGCGAGAGCCATCTCTAACGTCGGAACGCGGGCGAACCTCTCATCTCGCGAAACTTTATTGGCCCTGTCCTTGTCAATTCCTGTCATGCCCAGCAGAAAAGCCACTTCTTCCTGTGAAAAGGAAGCTCGCCTCCGGTTGGTTTGTAGATAGTTGGGGAGCGAGTACATTGGAATATCTGTGAACTCGTTGCGAGTTCAGGCCACACGATAGCCGTGCGGCGGAAAGCTACATAGGGGGGCTAATCTGCCAGAATTGGCAGGTTTATGAAAAAACCGGGCCAGTTAGGCTCGATTTTTGGTCGTGTGTAATTGGATTGTTGCTGGCGATACTGGGGCTAATTGTTCATCAATGGTGCAGGCTGCTTTTTCTTCCCCTTCAACACAACGCACAACCCGCCACAAACGACAATGATTGCCAGCCATACGCAGCCTAGCTGCTGGACTTGCAGGCGGTACTCGTCGCGAGTCTGCATTTCAAACTGTGACGGTTGCGGCGCTTGCCAGATTGGAGCGTACACCGTTGCAGTCTGATAAACTTGATTGCCGGGAAAGAGCCGGGTGGTTTTCTCCCACGGGGCTTGCGATGCACTGATTATAAAAGCGATGATCCCCGCTGCGATAACCAGTTTCTGATTTTTATTCATACCGTCATCCTTGCCGATAGAACCGCAAATTTGCGTGTACGTCAATGCGGAAAGACCGTTTTGCTATAATAAGAAAATGAAAATCAAAGGTGTCACTGTGGAGTCGGTGGCGGTATGGGCCGGTCTTCATCAAGCAGCGCGGCGAGGCTGGGTGATGAGACTTCAAGCTTTAAAAGTAACTCCTCGCTCGCCTCGGCCTGATAACGGCCAAAATTCCTCACAATCTCAACCGCCTCGTCTGACAGATGGGGAGCAATCTCAGCCAGAACCCTGAACGTGGCCTGCTGGCAGCTACTGAGTTGATGAACTTGCTTAAAGAGCATTATCAACAGCTTTTCGCTGTCCATTCCTGATTGTGTATTCATGTGTTCAGTCTGCCAACCAAGCAAAATCTGGCAATATTTTACCGCGCCAATTATGGCGCGGTAACAGCCTCAATCAACCGTTCAATGGTCCAGTTTTCAGCAACCACTTTTGCGGCCACGGCTGGCGTGCTGCGAAGGGTTGAATGCACCTTGCAAAAGTTGTACGCCGTCACGAACAAGGCGATAGCGTAGCGGTGGTTTTCGAGCGTCTTGGAATAGCCCAGCGTCAGCCGGGCAAACCGCTTGTTGAAGTGACGTACAGACAGGTTTGACCGCTCAATGAACGAGGTATTGATTTTCTCCCGCGCTGGCGTGCCCTCCTGTACGCGGATACGCACGCCGGTACAAACTGACGGACTGTAACGGCGGACAGCCTCCTGACGGGCATTGTGAGGCAGGGCGTACAGCTTCTGCATGGTGGCATAGTCCAGCCGTCCGCCTAAATGATTTCGGACAATCGTCTGATATGGCCGGTATGAATCAGTAGTGACCTGAACATGTCCGTCAATGCGACGGGACAAATCGCAGACAAAAGCATCCGTGTTTTCAACGTTCCGTTTGCCCGTGTGAAAGCTGACAATCAACTTCTCTTTGGCCGCAATGCCTAGGTAGGTGTATTGATCCCCGAATTCATCCCCGTATTTTTTGAAGTTTGCCCGTTTTTGCGTACACCGTACCCGTGTCCATATCTCGTCCAGTTGCAGGGCTTCCGTCTGGACGTTGCGGACCAGCCGGTCATGCAAGGCTTCGCATTTTTGGCCAATGGTTTGCAGCACGTTTAAAACCGTGTGCGGGTCACAATCCGTCACCCTGGCTGTACCGCGTACCCCTAAACCCTCGGACAACAGCTTTACGATCTGTACCAGCTTGGACTTTTCCAGCCTCAGTCCATCCAAGGGATTTACGCTGAAAGTCTTGGCGCATTGCAGGCAACGGAAGCGTTGCACAATGCCGTTTTTGTTCCGAAAACTGCCGAATTTCTTGGTTTCACCCTTGCAGCATATACATGTCGTCACTTGACCTTTTCCGGCCAAAGAATTAACGTATGCGTGATTCCGCAAGAATCGCAATCGTCAGGTCTTTGGCCTGTGGTTGCGTCCCGCTGGTGCTGATACACTGGCGGGACTTGATTTAAGTTTGGGGATAAGGGCGTGTTGTCCCGTGCGAATGAAGCACGTTAAACGGCAGCCTCCCAGCTCCACGCCCGTTCCCTAAATTTTTATTTGTAGCTGTCCACGGGACGGTAGTAATTCTTGCCCAAGAATTCAACATGCTCAATCCGCTTGCCCTGCAAAAGCCGGTTCAGCGTGACCCCTACCGTGGTGCTAAAATTCTTCGGTTCCCCGTTCGGGTTGAAACCATGCGACAGCATAAAATCGCGTATTTGCGCGGCAATGACCCCGCGCGCCGCCCCCTTGCCATCCCGCCACAGGCATTCAATGGCATCCTGTACCGCTTCCGTGGTTCCAAACGTCGCATATTTGTCAGCCGGTGTTTCAACGGCGGGACGCAGCTTTTCCGATTCACCGGCAATTTCAACTGCCGTGCGGCGCTTGGCCTTTAAAGTCAGAATCTCTTTTTCCAAGGCTTCAATCTGCCGGTCGTAATCCTTGATTACGATGGCCAGCCGGTCATTTGGAGCATTGCCGTTCACAGTTTTGACTCTAGCATGTTTGGTTTTTGAGTCAATAGATTTGTTTAACTTTCTAAACACTTTAAGGCAGGCTGTTTTTACTGTGGTTTTCATGGGGATTTATTAAGGATTGCGAAGATACTCGGCTAACATGTCATAGTAATAGCGCAAGCCAGCACCAGCAAAGAAAGCCAGCGTGTAAATATAAACCCGAAACCAGACCGGCATTAAATGGTTCCAGTCCTGATTACTATTTTGCTGGCTCTTTTGAGCCTGTTTGTTGGCCCATGGATTAATCACATTCTCGCCAGACGGCGTGAGGCTGAAAACAGGAAGCGGGACGAAGCCTCCAAAGCTCGCGCCGCCTTCGCTGATAAAGAGCGAAGAAAACAAGACTTCCACGCAAGCATTGCCGGATTGCGGGATGAAATTCTTGGTTCCAAAGATGGCGAATTGGTTGATAAGCACAAGGGTTCGATTGGGAAGTTTAACGGGCATTGCAGCAGAATAGAGCCTGATATTCTGAATGTGGTGCGCTTTAAAAAACTCTGTTCGGATTATCGCGCCCTGACAGCGGCAGACATTGAGTGTCGCGATCAAAGCGTAAAACGCCCCCCGAACAAAGACCGGTTTGGAAATTATCAGCCGGTGGGGAATTGGCAACCGCCATGCCGTTATGAAGATGGCCGCGCCAGATTGAAAAGTCTTTTTGAAGCCGTGTTGGACTGTGCTAAATAGCCGCATAAGTGCGGCCAGTCTAGCACACGTTTTCAAAAATCAGCGGGTTGGACGGAGGACAGAAACACCGTCAAAAATGCCTCTGACTCAATACTTAAACAGAATCAAGGGGTTAGGCGGGCAACAAAGTAATTACACAGGACCCGATTTTTGCGCAATGTATTACAGCATATCATGTTACATTTGTCAATACCTGTACCAAACCTGCCACTTTTGGCAGTTTAGCCCCACTCGTCCGATACTTATGCCCTGGTATGGTGGACGGCATGAAAACAACACAACAATTGAGCCGCGAGGCGATCGAGGAGTTCAGAGCTATTTATCAGGAGGAGTTCGGTGAGGTGCTGTCAGACGGTGAAGTCCAGGAAATCGCCACGCGCCTGCTTCGGTTTTTCGGAATTTTGAACAAGTCAAAAGACTAATCGTTAGGCGTCCGTTGACGGGGTATTTTTCACACGTTAGTGTGGATTTGTCCCCTCGATGGAATTTTTCCCTTCGTTAATGCCTCATCATAATGCCCGGATATTTCATTTATTGCCGCAAATCGTCCGAAGCCGAAGACCGGCAGGTTCTTTCCATTGAATCCCAAACCCGTGAATTGGAACTGTTGGCCGTAAAGCTCAATGTGACAGTCGCTGATATATTGATCGAATCAAAATCTGCCAAGGACCCTGGCCGGCCGGTCTTTAATCAAATGATGCAACGACTCTATCGGGGTGAAGCGGCCGGCATCATTTGCTGGAAATTGGACCGCCTTGCCCGAAACCCGGTAGACGGTGGTTCAATCATCTGGGCCATCAAGCAACATGGCATCAAAGTGATGACACCGGCCCAAAGCTATGCTCGCGAGGATGACAACATTATCCTCATGTACATCGAATTCGGCATGGCTCAAAAATATGTTGATGATTTGAGCAAAAATGTGAAGCGAGGGATCAAAACCAAGATTGAAAACGGCTGGTATCCAGGATTCGCCCCGGCGGGCTATCTAAACCACACCGACAAAGTGACAGGCGGAAACACCCTGGTCAGAGACCCGGAACGCTTCCTGCTGGTCCGTCGCATGTGGGACCTGATGCTGACCGGCCTCTATACACCCCCACGCATTCTTGAGATCGCAAGCAATGAATGGGGCTTGCGAACGCGAACAACTCGAAAAAAGGGTGGTTCCCCTCTTTGTCGGAGCGCTCTCTACAAAATTTTCAATAGACCTTTCTATTATGGCTGGTTTGAATACCCCAAGGGGAGCGGTCAGTGGTACCAGGGAAAACATGAGCCGATGATCACCGAAGCGGAATATGATCGGGTCCAGACGTTCCTGGGCCGCCATGGAAACCCTCGCGCTCAATCGCAACGAGAATTTGCTTTCACCGGCCTCATTCGTTGCGGGGATTGCGGCCGGGCGGTGACCGCCGAGGAAAAGCATCAACTGATATGTGTAAAATGCCATTTCAAGTTTGCGTATCGGCGCCACAAAGCTTGCCCGCAATGCAAGTCGCCCATCGAAAAAATGGCAAGCCCGCTGTTTCTTCACTATACATATTACCACTGCTCGAAAAGTGGAAGACCACTTTGTTCGCAGAAATACTTGAGCGAGCGTGAGCTGGAAAAGCAGATCAATGAGGCTCTTGCACGCATTTGCATTTCCCAGCAATTCAAGGAGTGGGCCATTAAATACCTGCATGAATTGCACGGCCAAGAGAGCATGACCCAAACTGCCATCAATGAAGCACAGCAAAAGGCATATCAGGAGTGTGTTCGGGAAATCGACAACCTAGTAAAGTTAAAGACTTCGCCCGCCAACGCGGATGGAAGTCAGCTTTCCGACGAGGAATACAGGCAGCGAAGGGGAATGCTATTAAAGGCAAAGGTGACACTGGAGGAGTCACTTCGCAATGCAGGACAGCGGATTGAACAGCAATTAAGGCTGTCTGAGCAGATTTTTGAATTCGCTTGCACAGTCCAGGAACGATTCACCAAAGGCGATCCAAAGACCAAAAAAGAGATTCTGACGACGATGTCATCGAACCTAATTTTAAAGGATAAAAAGCTGTTGATTGAAGCCAGAAAACCGTTCTTTATCCTCGGAAATGTACTTGCCCCTGAAAAGCCGGTATTTTCACCAATCGAACCTGAAAAAACCAAGGCGGCATATGGGCAAATGATCCCATCCTTGCTTCTTCGTCCCCTAGTGCGGGGGCAAGGGGACGATGTTCGAACCTCCATGCGCAAAGCGGAGCGAGCGGCCGCACTCATCTATGCTCACTTCAAGAGGGAGTTCGTGAGTGGGAGAGGAGGTGTTGGGATGGGTGGTTTATCCCATGCCGGCAGTATGGATGACTGGAAGTATTGAGGCAAGGGAGGCAGACCTGCCGGATTTGGCAGGTCCCGCGGACGATACTATTTCAAAGCATTCAAGGATTGGCGCCAACAATACAGGCCGCGCAATCTTGGTCACGCGGCAAAGGCAAACTGTCCCGAATGCAAGCTTCCCATTGCAGACATGGTGAACCCCCGCAGCCTCGCCTATATCGATTACCATTGCACAGGATCCTCGAACCCGGCCTGTGCGGAGCGGAGCGTCGAACGGAAGGAACTTGAACGGTAGATCGTCGGCCACCTGGAGCAATTGCGGTTGTCGGACTTGCACCGCCACTGGATGAACTCCGCCATCCGCCGGTTGCGGGAAGACTAGGACGGGGACGACGTATTGCAAGTCATCATCGGGTCATTCCCGGGAAATACGCTTGCCATGTAGGCAAACTCGGTTTCAGGGATTGTGCCATATTCCCTATCGGGAGAACTTTTTTGAGATTCTCAAAAGAATTTACATATCGCGCGACTAAATGTATGGTTTCTTTAGTACGACATGGGTAAATAATTAAAATTTGCCACGCACGAACAATCTGAAACATCATAAAAGTATATGCCAGAACAACATCAACACGAGAAGCTGGAGGATTTCATTTACTTTGCTAATGACGAACAATTTGTTTCAAAGGAATCGGAAATATCCGGTTCGGGGATCAAGGCCAAGTTGCCAGAGGCAAAGCGAGCCGAAGCATTGTATCAAGTAGAAGGAGACGGTGAACGTAGAACTTATCACCCGGTCCATGATGAGACGAAAATTTCATTGAAGGGCGAGCCAAAATATTTTGTGACACAGCAGAAGGAATATTTCTATTACGTGGACGGAAAGGAATATGAATCTGCTCAGGCCCACACCACAGGTGCTATCATAAAATCCAAACTTCCGGAGGCAAAACGTGGCTATGCTCTGTTTGAGGAAGGGTTTCGTAATGAGCCCGACAAACTCATTGATGACTCCACAAGCGTTACTCTGGAAAGACACAAACCAAAGCGTTTTTACACCTCCCCACCGGCCACTGCTGGCGTAGTATGACTCCGTTGCAGGAACAATTCAAAATTTTGCAGGAACAATATCCGGGAGCACAATTGACTTCCTTGCCGGATGGATCGCATTTAATTGAAGTGCCCGATTTTAAGTTACCTCCCGGTTGGTCAAAACCGCAAGTGACCGTCAAATTCTTGGCCCCCGTCGGATATCCCTTTGGCAGGCCAGATTGCTTTTGGGCCGACTCCGATCTTAAACTTGCTAATGGCAACCCACCGCAACGCACTGGACCGAATCCCATTCCAAATGTTGGGGGCGCGCATTTATGGTTTTCGTGGCATGTCGGGGCGTGGAACCCGAATTCCGACAATCTGGTTACCTACCTATATGTCATAAAACGTCGGCTTAACGAAGCTGGATGAGCCGAGTCATATTAACCAGCGAGTTGTTGACTCGGTTGCGTAATGAATTGCTCGCAGACGAGCATGAGGCATATTGCATACTTTTCGGAAGAAGTGTTGAAGTTGATGGTAAGCTTACCCGGATTGTAATTCGGGAATCGTTGACGCCGCCTTCAGAGGCCTATGTAAAGCGGACGCCGACGCAGGTTCAACTTCGTCCAGAATATGTTGCTACAATTGCTCAACGTGCACGAAAGACTGGCGAATCGGTGATCTTCGCCCACTCTCATCCTTTTCCTCTGAATGAGTTTTCAATAATTGATGATGAGGGAGAAAAAGTTTTAGCGGAGTTTTTTGAGGCGCGAGCACCTAAAGCTCGTCATGCCGCTCTGCTGATTACCCCCGAGGTGGCAATCGCCCGTGAATTAGGACGGGAAGAGCCCTTAAGTGTTATGGGTGTCGGCTCTGAAATTACGTGGGGCAAGTCGGCCTCAGGCCTTGGATTTGAAAAGCGGTTTGACCGGCAAATCCGCGCCTTCGGTTCTCTTGGGCAAACCATCCTCGAATCGGTTCGGGTTGGTATTGTCGGATTGGGAGGGACAGGCTCGGTCGTTTTGCAGCAACTCTTGCATTTGGGCGTGCGGGATTTCCTGCTAATTGATCCAGATATCGTTGAGGAAACGAATCTGAACCGCCTCGTTGGTGCGAGGTTGCAAGATGTCGGCCAGCCAAAAGTATTGGTCTCGAAAGCCTGGGCAGGCAGGCTGAACCCGCAAATCAAGATCGAAGCTCGCCAAGAAAGTGTTTTGCTGTCGGCCACGGCGCATCGCCTGTCCGACACGGATTTTACCTTTTGCTGCACTGATTCTCACGGAAGCCGGGCAGTTCTGAATCAACTCGCCTATCAGTACTTACTGCCGATGATTGACATGGGGGTTGTAATCGCAACTGAAGATAAAACGATTACTCACGTGGTCGGTCGAGTACAAATGCTGGCTCCGCACTTAGCTTGTTTGGTTTGCGCAAATCTATTAGATGCAGAACAGGTTCGTAGAGATTTGCTGACGGACTTTGAGCGACAAGCCGATCCTTACATACCTGGGCATCAAGAGCCTGCCCCAGCGACCATATCATTAAACAGCACTGTTTCATCTCTCGCTGTCACCATGTTTTTGAACAGCGTGCTTGGCATACCCGGTGAGGCCCGTTACATTAATTATAATGCGATGATAGGCACCGCCCGCCCCGTTGTAGTCACTCCGCATCCGTCGTGTGTCGTATGTTCAACATTTGGCGCGCTCGCCCGATGCAACGAGTGGCCATTGGCCGCCAGAAAGGGCTGAGATATGGCAGCACCGGAAAGAATGCTGGTTTTAGCCGTCGGTAGCGCAGTTTTTCCGTCCCAACCGTTCGACGATCGTAATCTTTCCGTAAAATTTATCCAGTCAGAGGAGGCTGAAGCCCTGTTTGGTAATGCTAGGGCGGTGATCTTGTCTGAGCGACAGGGTGACATCGCCAAAATTAAGGCGAATTTTTACTCTGTTTTGGCGAATGCCGAGCAACGTGGATTGGCCATAGTTGTACTTGTAAACCCGTTAGATATGACGTCGATCGCGCTGATCAAAACCGAAATGGCCCAAGAGCGCAAGATTGGCAAGACAATCGAACTTTTTGCCAGCGACAAAGTTACGGAGGCTGCTGAATTTGTCAGGCGTGCCTTTGTCAATCCGCTTCAACGTTCCAAGCCAACGCTCGACCCGATCAAATTGAAAGACCCTGAAATGGAAATTTTATTGCATCGGGCCTTTTTTGATTGTAATCGAATCTCTCTCAAAGGCCTCCTGGGCGGAAAGGCATCTGATGGCGTATTTATTGTTCACGCATGGTGCGACTCTGGAAATATTGGTACAAGACCTCTGCCTTTTTTCGTAAAATTTGGCAAACCACACAGCATCGAACGCGAGCGACAAAATTACCGAAGCCACGCCGAACTCTACGTTCCGTTCAACCTTCGCCCGAATCTTGACCGCCGCCGATGTGTCCGTGGAAGCGCCTATTCGGCATTGGTCGGAAATTTTGTTGAAGATGCAATTTCCTTGCGACAAGCGCTGAAGGATGGTGTTGGCGACGGCGTTATATTTTCTCTCTTTGAAACCACTCTAAAGGCGTTTCGCCTTCAAGCCTTTGCTGGAACTAAAATAAAACTAAAATCTGGGCTCGATGCTTTTCTTAAACAGCGCGTCGCTGGTCGAAACGGGCGCCAAACCATCGAAGGGGCGGAGAAGGGGCAAGAAATCTTAGATCTCACAGCAACATTTGGCCCCCGCATTAACGCTGGAGCTTTGGCGACTCGGCTTTACGAGGCGGCTAAGGCCATCCCCCACTGGTGGGTGCCGATTCATGGCGATTTGCATTCAGGAAATGTAATGGTTCGGCGCGGCGATTCAATTTTAATTGATTTTGGTTCAGTCGACGATGGTCCACTAACTGCCGATCCTGCGACTTTGGAAGTCAGTTTGGTGTTTGGAACAGATGAAGACGACAAACCTGAAAGTTTTGATGAGTGGAAATCATTCGTCGATAATGCATACAATTGCTCTCCTCGCATCCGTCCTCCTAACCCGGCGAGCGAACCGACTCAATTCGATTGGCTGCGGCAGTCCATTCGCGAATTGCGTCATATCCTATTTGGATGCGACTGCCACGATGCCGAAGCGGAAATCGTTTTGGCGGCTTATCTAATTCGCTTCGCCCGTCTCGAAATTGAAACGCTTACTGACCCGCTTCGTGAATTGGCCATAAAGCGACGCGCATACGCGCTCGTCGTCGCCGATAGGCTAGTAACTGAAGTCGATAGGATCCTTTTGACTGTGAAGGCGAAATAACATGGCACCAAAAGCAATAGAAATCATTTTCAAGGGTACGGTGGAGAGCCGCGATATGGCTGACTCTTTACTGAACCAATCTGGTGATACCGTCTTAGTTTTGAGGGGTACGCCTCGAATGCTCGTGATGCGATGCCCGTCTGGCTGTGGAGATAATCTCATCATCAATCTTGACGGAAGAATAGGGTATGCGTGGCGTTTCTATCAACATCGCAAGGCGCTGACTCTTTATCCGTCTTATTGGCGAGAAGACGGATGCCGCTCCCACTTCATTCTCTGGAACAGTCGCATTTACTGGTGTCATGGATGGGAGGCAGACGAAAGCGACCGTTGGTCCGTGTCCTCATCTATTGAAGCTGTCGTTCTGAGCATGTTACCAACCGATCGCTTTATCGCCTATGAAGATTTAGCCGAGACGCTAGGCCTAATTCCGTGGGAGACGCTTCAAGCCTGCCGTCAACTCATAAGGCAAGGAAAAGCTGTCTCTGGTAAGGGGAAAAGAAGCGGCGAATTTCGCAAAATCTAAGAATGATGGCAAACACGCACCGGGCATCTAGGGGAGTTGTCTGGGAACCCAGAGCGAGACACACCTCGAACATGGGATCGGATTCTTGTCAAGCAGGCAGAACTAAACAGCCAGGGCATGTTGCCCGACTTGTCGATCATTTCCGGTTCCTAGCGCTATGGTAGGGTTGCTGATCCGAATGAGGACCGTGGGGATGATTCTATGGTGAAAATGGAATGAGTCGTGGGGGGCAAACCTGCCAAAATTAGCAGGTTTCGTTAACAACACGGCACGAAGTTGAACCTCTGACGATTCTTGCCGACCTTTCGGATATCAGGCTATCATTTACGACGAGGAAGGTGTTTACCATTGATTGTTCCTGCACCGGGTTTTTGGTCTCTGAAATCAGACAATGAAATAATTTCTGCTTCCTCATTATGATCACGCACGAGAATTAATCTCAATTCTTTACCTGAAAATTTTTCTTCCTTGGCAAGGTTCTCCAGTAATTTTTGGAACGCAGCAATTTGCTGCTTCCAAACTGGATAACGGGGATCATCATCCGTCGGAATGGTTGTAATTAAGCTGCACTCCTGCGTATTACGAAGCAGCGTTTCAACTGTAATGTCCGCCTTCCAGCCACCACGCCTGCCCAGCTTGCTATGATCAAAAAGCAAAATACGATGGTCAGTAGCTCGCGAACCGAAACTTACCTGAACAGGCAATTCTTCCTCAAATTGGTAGGTAATATCCAATTCTCCCTGATCTCCCACGAAAACTCCAATGGCACCAAAAACTACCAAATCCGGGTGGAATAGAGTACTTTTAACGCCGGCCACTGCGAACTCACCAACAAGACTACGAAGGCCGATTTGCAAGCGCCCGCCTGTCAAACTCAATTGAGTATTCAACAACAGATCCACATACTTGCTCTTTGCATCGCTACCTCTTTCAATTACGTGCATATTTGTAGACGTGATGCTCAAATCAAGCGGTACACCTGTGGTGACCTGACGTTCGATAGTTTCATCCATGAGATAATTGAGCGTTGTGCCCGAACCTATCAATAGCCGATTTCCATATTCAATTTTATGCGTTGCCACATAGCGCCCTAAGAGAATCTTTGAATCAGGTTGAATTTGGCTGCAGTGGCGCACCCAAGACGCATCAATTTCATCGGTTCCTTCAGGAGGGTTTGCAGTGGAGGAAGCTTCGCCTGGAAGAGGATTGATGGGAAGTGCTTCGCTGGGGACTCTAGTGTTCATATTTTTGTATTTTAGTACGTTTATAGTTCTTGTCTTTTTGCATTGAGCCAGTTCGAAGAATTCGTTTCGGTTGCTTCCTGTCTAAGTTCGGCATACGAAAATGAGCGAGTACATGCGCATCTAGCTCTACAAAAAGGGTTTGTTCTTGCTCTACGAAAGGATCGTTGCGGTTGAGGATAATTATAAAAACACACTTGCTGTCTTTTTTGCTTAAGTAGGTATGCCCTCGAACATGAACAGGCAGGTCTTCAAACCGCAAGTCGAGGGTGAACGGAAAACTGCCATTATCGATAGAAACGGGCAACGCTTGTTGTTGTGATAAGTGTAGTGCCTCCATTGCCTGCGCAGCATGTCCAACCGGATGCTTGTCGGACTTGCTGCAAAGAAATCTGAAAGGGTGAGCCCTTAACCAATTGTCGAACAGCTTTTCACGGGCGTTAGCGTGAAGCATCTCCAAATCTGTTAAATGCTTTAAATTTGGCACAGTTTCCCCTGACAACCAACGGCAGACAGCGGCTACACCGATATTAATGTGACGTGCAATTTGAGTTTCCGTATAACCCCATTGATTCAGCGCAGTTAAAAGAGAGACTGCTCTTGAACTGCATGCTTCATGAAAAAGTTCTTCCAGAAGCCTATGTTTTCCTTTGGGAGGGGGCGTCTTGCCGGATTCCCAATTTTGAATTGATGTCACAGTCACACCAAGGATCTGGGCTAGCGTATCCACGGTATGCCCCTTCCATTTTTGGATTTGTTCCATCATCTGCGTGAGTCTGGTCGCGACAAAATGGGGACTTTCGTCGGAGTCACAACGGCTCGATTCATTGCTTTCTGTCATAATTAGTGGAACTTGTTTGGCGCTCCCGAACTAAATTACATCTAGCATGGATTGACAATACTTTCAGTCAAAAAGTTTTGCGCGCCGCGCGCACAGTCGTTGCTTGCTGAGAACAAAATCCCTACTCGTTTCCGCACAAAAACTTATGCAAGTCAAATCCCAAAACTATGGCAAAATCAGTATATTCACGTATGACAAAACGACTGCACCCCAAAAAGGCCAGCAAAATACAGGGCGACTGCAAGCCTTGCTTGTCTTCTTGTCAGGGTAAAAAAAACCGTCAATTTCGCCGAAAATGCGCGAAAAGTTTACCATGGAAAAGCGCCGCACGGGTCGCTGTTTCAATTCTGTTTTTCATCATTGCTATCCTTACAATATTGGCGATCTTTTTCGATGTTGGAAATCTTACCTCCGAACAAAAGCAAGTTTTCTCAAATGTAATTTTAATCGGCATTGTAAGCGCATTTTTTGGTCTGTTTACTAGGTGCAAATAGTAAAGTTGCGGTGGTTGTTATATAACATTTATAAAAGTCTGCGCCAGGTCGCCCCTATTACAGCGCTGTAGGCTTTCAAAATTTCAAGGCGCGCGAGGGAGACATGGGTGACGCTCACGAAGTTTGGACTTTGCAGAAAGCCCAAATCGTTGCCAAGCGCATCCATGAATACTTTCGCTCAGAGTTGGCGCGTCCACCTAATGACGCCGAACACTAGCAAATAAACCTTACCGCCTTGTTGGCTCACTTGCTAAACTGGCAAGTTTTACCGTCTTCTTGCAATCACTCATTTCCCAATTATATCCAGGTCGTGCACTGGCCGAAAAGCGGTAAATCGAGTAAAGGAGTCAGCCACGAAACACTCGTCGCCAAGAACATCTTTGAAGGCGGCGTAAAGCGAAGCAACGAAATCCTGTTCAGGCTTAGTTGAAGACAAATGCTTTCTCACATATTCCCGCAACGGGTTGTTGAGCATGTCTTTGTTCATAGTTTGTGACAATTATTGCCATCGCAATGTCATTTAACGGTCGTCGCCATTTCTGAATTCCGGTTTGCCGGGGCGTTCCTTGTTGCAGTAAGAGGTTAATCTACGCGCTCGTTCCAAGCGGCTCTGAAAACATTGTCGTTTTTCGCCGCTTCCTCGACTGCTTCCTGCGCGGCCTGGCTTATCGGGCTCCCAATTACTCCCTTCAACCAAGTGATCAGATCTTCAGGTTTCTCGAAGGAGCTAGCATTTGATCGTTCGGCATCCGCGCGCAGAGCGCCAATGAACTTCCCGGCCTTGGTTCTGTAGATCTTCAGTTGCGGAACTGGGCCACTGCTTGAGCCAATTAAGGTTCCGGTGAAATCAAGGTTTTTGATCCCAACCCTCTCGATGATGTATTCTTGTTCAGCCATATTTGGTTGTCTTTCACACCGCTACTATACGCGGAGCAGTATTCACGGGCAGACAGAACGGTCTGCCAGCGGCTTGACACTTAGTTTACTTTTTTGGAGTAGGGCGTAGTAATCATGGATGTCACAACGTCATTAAGTAGTCTCCCTCGAAAATTAGTAACAGACGTGTGCCGTTTACCATCCAGGTTCGTCATCTGATCTGGCGGAATTTTGCCTATGTTATGTGGGCAATAGACGACGAGAGCGCACTTGTCGGGTTTCATGTCGAGAATTTTTTCGATGTCTTGAGCCCAATCCGGCCAATAAACCAAATACACGGAGGCCACTTCAGCCTTCCCGAGATCGTGGACGCCACCGATTTCACAGATATTCTTCTCCCGAAACAGTTCTGAATCCATCAGCAGACTTTTCAAGCTTGACCTCGTATCACCTTTGGCAAAAATCGCAATCTTCCTGTTTGCCAGACCGTTGCCAAGACGATAAAGCACAGGCCATATGCCCCTGGCCCATAGCACGATTGCCGTAATGGTAACGATGATAAGAACTGTCGTTTCAATTGTCCCGATTACCTCAATTGCCTTTCGTATTTGTTCTGCGTATTGATTCATATAGCGATTGTTTTCAACATGAATAAATGGCTACGATAGCGGGAACTTTGGCCCAAAAAGATTTCGGTAGGTGCGAAGGGCGTCCCCTTGATTGCCATTTCGCTCCAAGTTAATAGCCTGTCGGATTTCATAACCGGCTTGCCGAAGCACCTTTTGAGCTGCCGTTTTTTCGGTGGAATCCATTGAATCGCTCACGGGAGGCCCCAGCCCGGCAGGTTCCGGCCATTCGTCTAGGATGCGGTCGGCAGCAGAAGCAAACAGTTGCATGAATTCGTAGGGAAAATCACCGTTGAATGGCGGTCGCAGCAAATCGAGACACATTACCTCTAACAAAAAGGAAGGCTTAACAGGCTTTCCCTTTTCATTGTTCCACGCTTTGACCATTCTCACCATTCCCTTCCACTCGCCGTCGAAGTTCTCGTTTGCCTCAGTGGCCTTTTCGGCGTGAATTTTTGGATTGGTCTCAGTCCAACCCTTCACCGTCGATAGATCGGGGATTTCGTAGTGGTCCCCCTTCGTAAATGATGGAACCACGTCGAAACTCATAACGCGGTCATCATCGGGCAAAAATGGAAACTCAACGCACACGGAACGGCGTTGTTTGCTGACTTTGTCAGCGCCGTAGTGTTTCGCAAGCATTTTTTCAACAGCGGCCAAAATGACAGACGGAAGTTTGTTTTTGTAATACTTGTCACGCTCCTCATCGGCGAAGACGCAGAAAATATCAACATCCTTCAGTGGTTTTGTCTTGGTAAAACGCTTGTACGACCCAGACAAAAAATCATCTTCAAGAGCAAACTCGCCGTCCATGAGGGCGCGGATTTCCCTCTGCCGCCGTGAGGCGTCGTCTTGCTCCTTTTGCGTCAGTTCAAGATTGCTCCGAAACTTTCTAAATGCGTCTGCTGTGGTGATCATATTTTTTTCCAATAAGCGACCTCT
>Ga0206928_1081_pt1 | contig 16603 bp, 19 predicted proteins | sample Alteio_BWOrgHeat_21_FD_152941 | JGI IMG/M metagenome (GOLD analysis project Ga0206928, IMG submission 152941) | Enriched cells from forest soil in Barre Woods Harvard Forest LTER site, Petersham, Massachusetts, United States -... | ecosystem: Environmental > Terrestrial > Soil > Temperate forest >... | reverse complement strand
AGTTTTTGCACCGATTTAACGCCCGCAGGAACACGTCTGGATCATTATCTCCCGGGCAAGATGCGGCGCCGTACGCGTGTCTCGATCGCCACAGCTCTAGAGGCGGCAGGTTAGGAGCGAATCCTCATCCTGCCCCCGGGACTAGTAGCGAGGGAGTCGCGCAGATCGTTCCATCCGCAGGAATCGTGTGGGTATAGGGGAGGCTAAGGAATGTGGGAGGCACTGGAACAGACGTCCTGGGTAAAAACATTGGGCAGTACGGGCTGGATGTACGCGAGCGTTGCGGTAACTCATTATTTGATGATGTTCTGGTTCATCGGATCGATTGCAGTGGTGGACCTGCGCATCATGGGCGTGGCGGCGCGGAAACGAGGCGTGGGAGAGTTGGCACAAACGCTTTTTCCGTGGGCGTGGACGGGATTTACGCTGGCGATGGTTTCGGGATTCCTGATGTTCGCGACTGACGCGGGGGATTGGGCTCCGTCCCGCGGATTCCATATCAAGCTGACGATGATCCTGCTGTCGGTGGTCTTCGCCATTATTGTTCAGCGCGGGGCGACGAGATGGGCGCAAACGCCAGAGATCCCCACGTCCGCCAAGCTCATCGCGCTGATCTCCCTGTTGTTGTGGATTGTCACGATCCTTTCCGCGTCGGAGATTCCGTCCCTGGAAGGGCTGGGCTAAAACATTTCAGTCTTGATCGGTCGCACGCTTGAATACGGAACCTGAACCACACTCGTAGAACAGAAAGGTAGGCTCCGATGCACGATATCGTTTTGGCGTTCGCGAAGTGGCTGGAAGCCACTCCTTGGGGAGTCATGGCCCGTGAGTCCATATGGGCATATCCCGTCGTACAGCTGACACATTTCACGGGTCTATCGGTTTGGTTGGGAACGAATTTCGCTCTGGATTTGCGGCTGCTGGGACTGGGGAAGCAGCGCGCAACCGCAGCACAAATGTCGCAGGACCTCTTTGTGTGGAACTGGATTGGCTTTGCCATCGTAGTTACGGGCGGCTTCATGCTCTTTTCGGGGATCGCCACGTCATTTATCGGGAACATCGCGTTTCAGTGGAAGCTGGGACTTTTCGTGCCAACGGCGCTGGTGTGGCATGTCATCGTCCAACGTAAGGCGCGCACTTGGGGCCAGGGGACCGATACTCCGGGCATCGCCAAGCTGGCGGCGCTGACCGAGATCCTCCTGTGGATTTGCGTGATTACCGCGGCGGTGGAAATACCGAACCACTGATCGGCCCTTAGGGACTATGATGGGGGCATCCGCCCAGGGAACACGCACGATCTCGCTAAGGGAGAAGAGAGATGAAAAGCCGGATTCTGATTCTGATTGCCTGTATTTCGCTGATCACGGGCGCCGCGCTGGCTCATGGAGGCGAAGAACATGTGATCGGCACGGTAACAAACGTTGCGCCGGATTCGATCACGGTGAAAACCACGGCAAATGGCCTGGTGACTGTGGCCGTAGCGCCGCAGACGACCTTTTCGAAGAGTAAAGCCGCGGCCAAAATTGCCGACTTGAGCGTTGGCGATCGGGTGGTGATCCATGCCAAGGAGCCGACCGAAGGAAAGCTGGTGGCCGACACGGTGGAATTCGCCACGCCAACTGCCAAGGCGGCGCAAAGTAAGGCTGCTCCCGCGAAACAAGCGCCAGCGAAATAGGGCTGCGGCTGCCCGCGGGCGGCTGGACATGGCAGCCACCCGCGAGACAGATCAGGCTTTTGTCTCCCAAAACATGCGCTTGTCTTTCGGGGATTTCCGCTGATCCAGGCGCAGTACTTCGTCGGGAATTTTCCATTTATGATTCACAACAAGAGTTCGGTATTTCAGGCGGAGGGCTCTCTAAACGAAAAATCTAGGGCCATTGAATGGCGCTGTTAAAGACCACCCTGCCGCAAGGAGGAACGCGTCATGATCCTCGGGGTAACGACACTTACTTTCGTGCATGTTGTGCTGAGCCTAATTGGAATACTGTCAGGGCTGGTGGTCGCTTACGGTTTTCTGGCGGCAAGACGACTCAATCGATGCACCGCGGTCTTCCTGACGAGCACTATTTTGACCAGCGTTACCGGATTTTTCTTCCCGTTCCATAAGTTTTTGCCGTCCCACGCGGTGGGCATCATCTCCCTGAGCGTGCTGGCGATTGCCGTCTACGCGCGATATGGCCGCAAGCTCGCCGGCGGCTGGCGCCGCACTTATGTGATCACCGCGATGGTGGGGCTCTACCTGAACGTGTTCGTGCTGGTCGCGCAACTCTTCATGAAAGTGCCGGCGCTCCAGGCGCTGGCTCCCACGCAGTCCGAGCCACCCTTCGTCGCGGCGCAGATCACCGTCTTGCTGTTTTTCGTCGCGCTTTGCGTCTTCGCAGCGATCCGGTTTGGAAACGAGCAGCTCCGTACTGCTTGATTGTGTGGCGTGTCGGCTTGAGCCGCGCACCCTCGCCCGAATCATTCCGGGCGAGGGCCGCGGTTTCTGTGCGGCTTGAAGGACTAACTCAGCAGGGGACCGATGCTAGCTTCCCGCAGAAGCTGATTTTTCGCGAACGACCGGCACATCCACCAAGTGTTCCGCGAGAAACCATACTTGAAGCTCGTTTGTGCGGATCACATCGGAGACGAGCAAGTCGTTGGTTCCGTCGTCTCCCGCGTCGGTGGCTTGCTTAGCCATGGTGTGAGCCTCTTTCAGAATCAGTTCGTGAGCCTCGAGAAGACGGGAGATCTGCACTGGCACAGGTTCACGGCCGCGCGGAAGCCGGGGAATCATGGTCGTCTCCGCCACGTCCGCCGCCATGGCCAGGCTGATGCCGCCCAAGAGCTGAATCCGCTCAGCGATTTCGTCCACCAGTTCGTCCTGCTCGCCGTGATGTTTATCAAAGAGCAGATGAAGCTGGTAAAAAGTATGGCCGGCGACCTGCCAGTGATGTTTCTTGTACATATCACGCAGCGTTATCGTGTCGGCAAGAAGTTGATTGAGATTGTCGCAGGCGGCGGCACAGATCTTCTCGTCTAACGCAATCGGCAGCTTGGCGATCTTGCCATAAGGTTGAATTTCGGGGCCGTGTTGATGCTGGATCGGACGGGCTTGTTTCGTTCCTGCTTCAAGCTCATTGTAGCTGGCACTGCGCTTATCATGTTTGGGGCTCACGGTATCTCCTCGCGTGGACTGAACTGGAATCCCAACCCTAATCATACGCGCGTCGGAGGAATTGGTCTAAGCGTTACATGGTGCGCCGCAGCGACTCGCCCCTCTGTCTCTCGAGCGGCTCAAACGGGACGTTATCCTCGCGGACATCTAAGATGATCGTCTAGATGGTGGGCGGTAAAGGATTTGAACCTTTGACCTTCCGGGTGTAAACCGGACGCTCTAACCGCTGAGCTAACCGCCCAGAGTTTATAAGCCCGCGAATTGTAATATCTTACGCCGCATTTTCGGAATATGGTCCTCTTGGGTGCATTGGGTACAAAATGCGGGTAGATCGAAGCCTAATAAAACGCCGCCAGCCAATGTTCCACCATAACGGCCAGAGAAAACCTGCAAGAAGAAAAGCTGTCGTCATGATGCCTTGATTGACCCATCGGCGGCGCTTGCTCCAGCACCAACGCGATTCGAGCTCTTGAACGTTAAATTAGTCTCCGCACTGTTGTGGACAAGCATGGATTATATGCTGGGCTGCTCGAAGTCCCGAGAAGTCTTCTTCTCCGAATCTGGACGGGCCTAATCCCAGTCTCCGTTGAACGCCGAACTCCAGCTACTGCGGCCACGTGGCTGTCGGGTCAAGATTCACGATCGGTTGCGCGCCGGTGGTCGGAACTTGCGGACGCAGATATGGCCGGTTAGCCGTTTTGTGGCACGAATAGCAATCCTCAAGCAGCATCTTGTATTGCCCGGCAAACTCCTTACTATCCTTCATGTCGATAATTGTCTTCAGCTTGGTCAAGCTGCCCTTATCGATTCCGTCAAAGATATTGGCCATATCCACGGGATTGCCGTCGGCGCCTTTCGGAGAGGGATTCACGCGCACCTCCCATCGCATGCGGTTGCGCATCTCGCCCAGGTAGTAATTGGCCAGGGGCCAATTCTTCTTATCGCCGGCAAACCAAAGGTTGGCGGCGAACATCGCGACATCGACCATGGGATGAGAATTGGGCGGCGTAATGTCTCTCAAGTGCGTCACGTCCGCCACCAAGGTTGCTTGAGTGACCGGCGGATTATTCTGCGCTACAGCGGTGGAGTGTTCCCAAGACGCAACGAATAGACCACCAAGAATCGCGCCCAAGACAAACAAGGCCGACCCGCGGAACCAATTAACCTTTGCCATCTCGAAATTCTCCTTCCATTTGGGAATTAGCCGAGCCTATGAGCAAGTGCGGCGGTCATTATAGCCCTAGAAAGTTGCTCCAAGGGTCATTCTGTTGGGCGCGAGTGTCATGGCCAGAACCACCCAATAGCCTGACATCAACTGTCACTCCGACCAGGGGTTCATGTTCCGTTACAGAAAGTCACGACGACGGAATCGGGCTGTGGGCTTTCGCTACAATTGCGATGTGGCGAAGCAAGCTTGCGCAAACCGAGCGGAATGGCGCCTCCCACAGGGGAAAGCCGCCGTGCGTCTGTCGTCGTACTACCAACTCGGGTGCGATTACGGAACCACAATGATGATTTCCTGGGCGAATGGTGGAATCGCTCCGATTTACCTATGTGAAAGCCACGCAGCCCAGGTGGGTCAGTCAGCCACAAGTTCCGAGGGTGTCTTGGCGGTGACGCCTCCATCGGTTCCCAGCAACCATCCGATAGAACAGCCGAAGAGCTCCCCTCCATCAGGCAGTCCTGTGGACGCGCAGGTTAGCTCGGGAATGGACCATTTAGCCGTCGTCAAAGCTTCGCTCCCAGACCTAGCGCCCGGCGATTCCGCAAAGGTTTTGGCGGACGAGGCTGTTGGGAATATGGTAGGTGAAGACTTCGAGGCGCACGGAATGGTTCTGCAGCGTGTAAAGTCCTCCGCAGCAACGGAAGAAAAACAAGCGGAGAGAGCGGACTTGGAACGCTTATGTGTGTCCCGTTACGGTGACCGGTGTAGTTGTGAGGCGACCGTGCACTGCCCGAAATGCGGCAGGTGGCTCTGTGACGCTCATGCCGAAGATGAGAAGTGGCACCTTTGTGCTTTCACCATTTAGGACGTTAAGACAAACACACCCCGAAGTACGCGTATAACGAACGTGATTGCCTCTGGATTGGAAAGGCCGCTCTGCGATGCGAATGTGTCGTAGGGGACAGAAATCTGATCTTCATTTCACTTACGATAGTGGGCGAGTCCGAAGGTCGTCCTGGTCTTAAGCGCGGCGCGGCTGAGTCTCGCAGTCGAACAAGAGCGTCTGTGAAGTGCGGTGGGCGATATGGTGCTCTCGAATCAAAAACGTGTCGGCTTCGCGACAATCGCGATTATTGCGACCATGTTTATGGTGGCGCGTGCGCAAGTGCCGACTCCTGTTGCCGGTGGGACAAGACATGCCTTCGCGCAGAAGCTTAGCTTAGAAGGAGTGCCCGTCTTCGCTCAGGTAACGCCGACGCTGTATCGAGGGGCCCAGCCAACAGATGAAGGATTCCGTCACCTCGCAGAGATGGGCGTCAAAATCGTCGTAGACCAGCGCGGATCACGCGATAAAGAGCAGGAGCAAGTGACGAAACTTGGGATGCAGTATGTCGCAATACCCTGGCACTGTCCTTTCCCAGAAGATACCGTTTTCGCACGTTTCCTCAAGCTGCTTCGTGACAACCCCGACACCAAGGTTTTTGTGCACTGCCTCAGCGGTCAAGACCGCACTGGAATGCAGGTCGCCGCTTATCGGATGGCTGAACAGGGCTGGAGCGCCGAGGAGGCCAAGCAGGAGATGGAGGCATTCGGGTTCTCACGCATTCACAGCTGGAGATGTCCCGGCCTGTCATCCTACGAGAAGGGATTTCCTCAGCGATTCAGTGACAGTCCCACGTTCCAAGACCTCCACGCTCCCAAGAACAGCTCTAAACAATAACTTGGCCACTGCAGGTATGCTGGGACATTGCTCGCCTTCAGGTCAACCTCTGCAGGTGCCAACACCTTCTCGACCTCTGTGACATCACGTACATCTGGCAACGAAGACAAAGGCCCGGACTCTCGAAAGGGAACCCGGGCCTTCTTGTTGGGGACAGCCAAATCGCGAAATTATCAGGAAAAGAATAGTCCCGCGTATGTATCCCCCTCGACGTATTGGAACTTCCCCCTGTTGTCTAACACGAAGACAGAAGGCAGCCCACCCTCAAGACTCATTGTTTAATTGCGCTAAAGCAACGACGTCCGTGAGTTCAGGGCCCATTCTCAAGTGACTGCGCAAAGGATTTTGGTCAAGTTGCATATCGGTGGTTCTTCGGCGGACCGGTTTGGGGAAACGCGCGAGGATGCGCGGTACGGGTGCTAGGGGCTTTTGAAAGCCGTAGTGAGAGATCGCTGGACAGGTCAAAGCAATGCGTTTCAGGTAGCTGGCCTCAAAGAGGCAGTGCAGCATGGACAAGCATTCTAATAGCGCTACCGTACAGCTTAGAGCGTGGCGCCGCGAGGAGATTTTGAATGACACGAATATCGCAGATATGCCGGTATACGCGGTATTTGAAATACGGGCTATTCCTTTTTGCTTTGTTCGTGGATATTGCCTCGAGTAAGGCGCAAGCTCCCCAGGTCCCATCCTATCAAATTGAAGTTTCGCCCATGGTTTCGGTCGCGTCAGACCTGGTCTTGCTTTCTGTCAATGTGACAGACAAACAGGGGAATTTCGTTCCAGGCCTCAAGGAAGAAAACTTCAGCGTATACGACGAAGAGCGACTGCAAAGTCTAACTGTGTTTCAGCGCGAGGACACTCCTGTCAGCGTCGGCCTAATCGTCGACCACAGCGCCAGTATGGAATCGAAACTACCGAACGTCGTCGCGGCGATCTCGGCATTCGGAAGGTCAGGAAACCCCGAAGACGAGATGTTTGTCGTCGACTTTAACGACACAGTGAAGGTAGAACCCTTGGGCGGCAAAGACTTCACGAGCGTTCCTAGCGAACTTGAGGCGTCCGAGCCCCTTTCCGCGAGTGGACGTACCGCCCTCTACGATGCGCTGGCGCAAGGGTTGACCCATTTGCAGCTCAGTCACTGGCAGAGAAGAGCTTTGATCGTCGTCAGCGATGGGGGAGATAACGCCAGTTTGTATAAGCGCTCAGAGATCCTAAAGCTCGCCCGTGAATCGAAGGTCACGATCTACTCCATCATCTTATTGCACGAGCACGATAAAGACGAAGACGCCAAGGCACTGATACAGCTTTCCAGGGAGACGGGCGGTGTCGCCTTCTTACCTCAGTCGCAGGGGTCTGTCATGGATTTCTCACTGCTCATTGCGAAAGACCTGCGAGAACAATACACGCTCGGATTTGTACCTGAAGGGAAAGGTATGGGCTCTTCGTTTCGGAAGGTTCAAGTTCACGTGGCGGCTCCAGAACTCGGCAAGTTGAACGTCCGGACCCGTAGTGGTTATTTTGCTGAGAGCAGAGGCGCAGTTCCTCCAGGATCGAATGGGCTTCGGGACGAGAGATAAAGATGTGGCGTTTGCAGCAGCTTCAATCCGTGGAATTGCCGGGTTCTTCTCTGTCCTGCTTTTTTCGCCACGAGCGATCAGGGTTTCTGAAGTTCTGAAACGAAGATCCGTCCCTCAAGGGTTTCGTTGATGGCGAGTGACAAATCAGATGTCATTCGCGACTTAAGCACATAACTGGCGCCCATCGTCTTGGCATGCTCGATATAATCGGGATCTTCGTGAATACTAAAGAATACAATCTTAGTCCGGCGTCCCATATGGTTGATCTGCTGCGCTACCTCAAATCCATTCAGCAGCGGCATTTCAATATCCAGAACTACAACGTTCGGTTTGAGGTCAGCGACGGATTGAACTGCTGATACCCCGTCACCGACAGCCGCCACTATGTCGAATTCGTTCTGCAGCAAATGTACAACTTCTGCAAGCATTTGCCGGTGGTCATCGGCAACTACAATTCTTCGCTGGCTTGTCGGAGCACTCAAATTCCCTCCAACAGGGACATCGGGCGCGCGTTCGTATAAGCCAATCTTTAGAAGGCGAAATACTATTTCTGTATGAACCTGGCTGCGGGGTGTGCGTAGTATCTCGTTTTCAGGACGGATACGTCAAGGTTCAAAAATGGGGTCTACTCGCAAAACCGCGGAGTCTGGACTGGGGTTTGCGGCAGAAAAGCCGCGGGCGGGGCGAGCCCTCAAGCTACCCGCCCATCGGTCATGTCCTGTCGATTTTGGGCAGAGGGACAGAGGCTCGCACAAGTGTTCCACGCGGGCTGGACAAAATTTCGAAAGTCCCGTTCAATTCTCTAAGACGCTCCTTCATTCCTGTTATGCCGACTCCGGCTTCGTTGGGTAAAGATCCAGAGGCGTCGCGCAGAGCTGCTATCCCGCTGCCCGAATCGCTGACCTCCACGAAAGCAAACGCCGCATCGACGCCGATCCTGATCCGTGCGGTCTGACTTCCGGAATGACGATGAATGTTCGTTAATGACTCCTGGATGATGCGGAAAAATGCGGTCTCCACGTCAGGCTCGAGCCGGCCCATATTCGCCGCGATGTCTACATCAACGAGAATGTTACTGCGTTTAACATAACCATTGACGTAACAACGAACTGCCGCTTCCAAACCTAGCGTGTCCAACAAAGGCGGATGAAGGAGGTATGACATCGTACGGATTTCTGAGACGCAACGTTTTACAATCTCCTGGCATTCCTTGATCGTTTGATGGGTCTTCGACTGAGGGCGCGAGCATTTCTGCAAAAATCCAAGGTTAATCTGAAGGGCTACAAGATCTTGACCGGCACTATCGTGAAGCTCTCTTGCCAGCCGCCTGCGTTCCGCGTCCTGGGTACGTAATAGATTTGCAGAAAGGCGCCGGAGCGCTACCTCAGCCCTCGTGCGCTCAATGAAAGATCCGAGCTGCATCGCGGCGCTTGAGAGAAACGTCGTCAATGAATCGCTCGGCCGCATTTCTCCGTCCAAGAAGAACTCGAACACGGCGACGATTTCTGTGCCAACCCAAACCGGAAAGCCCAAGCCAGCACGGAAACCAACTTCCAACGCGGGAACATGGCAACCGTTGCCCCATGACAGGTCTGGGGTGTAGACAGGGCGTCGGTCCGCCAATACCTGGGCAAGCAAGGTTGTGAATTCGAACTTGCGAAACTCTTTACGGATCGAAGCGGTAAGGCTTTCATCGCCCGCGACAAAGTACCAGATGTTCCCTGTCGCTGTGCCCACTCCGTCGCTAATCAGGCGTGCGTGACCAACAGGCCACCGGGCGCAGTCGCAGACTGTTTGAAGGCAAACCGTAATAGCATCGTCAACGGTCGCAGCTTCGTTGAGTGAGCACATCAGCCTTTGCAGTGAGCTCATGAGAATTTGCTGCTCACCGGTTGTGCGCAGAACATCGTTTGATCGTTCTACAGCACCATACCCTAAGCCCATGGATGTACCCTTTTGCTCATACGGCCCCTAGCTTCCAGGCATAGGAGGTACACATCGTCAGCGGCACAGTTCATCACTCCTCCTTCCCGCTTATCCCTTGCACGGGCGATAACAGGTCCGCATGGACGTAATAGGTTCAACTTCAAGGGCTGACTTAACTGCAGGCGCTTTTACCGAATGGCGATTGTTGGGGAAGTATGCCAGAGCGGTACACTGTCAACTCTTACAGGTAGCACATTAGCTAATGTTTGTATCACGGCGACTGGCGAAGCCGGTGATTTTATCGTGCCCTTCGGCGAGGCTGCGGGGATCCTGGGGGGTACCATACACCTCGTGCCTCGAACATCTCACGTGACCCTAACGAGAAATACTACGAGAGTAGAACGGCTGGCCAAGGACTGCGGATCGAACGGCGGAGACCAGGTCAAACTGAAGATCGGACTTGTCAACGTAAGCTACCGCTCCGGCATGATTCCCGACCCCTGCACGATAGAAGACTGAACTGATCAAGACAAAGGGAATCGCCTTGCCAGCGGCACTAAGTTCCCTAATGGCCTCGACTCCCCCCGAGTAGAGGCATTGCGACGTCGCTGACGATAACGTCTGGATTTCGGGCCAGAGCTGCTTGGACAAGTTCTCGGCCAGAGCCAACGTCGCCGATCACCTCGAATGCGTCGCGCAGTAATCGGACAATAACATGCCGCGTGCGGATGTCATCGTCAGCAATCAGGACACGTAATTTGTCGGAACGCACAAACTCTCCGTCGAAAATGGACGCACAGAATACTGAGAGGCGGTTCGCACGTCCTTGCTCTGCAGCAAGCACTGCTTCCGTGGATGATGGAGATTAGCGGGGAGCCTTGTGAAGGGTAACGATTTAGCTTTCTCGATAATTCAAGAGGAGCATCCCAATTAACAAAAGGCACAGCGGCCAGAGCCACGCCGTCACTGAACGTATGCGGTCTTCTGTTGGAAGACGAAGCTCCAGCCAACGACAGGATCCGGCAAAGATGGCAATTACGGCCAGAGATGTATGACTAAGTTCAGCCAACACTTCCTCTTTGACGTTTCCCAGGTTATGTGAGTGAGTAAGGAGCAAAGCGCCGGCGAGCACGACGATAGCAGGAAAGACGAGGCTTTCTTGTTGACGGAGAACGACGTTCGTTTGAACCTTCCTTTCGAAGGCGCCAAAAGCAACAATCAAAATAGCGAATACGCGATGCAGAAGAACTTCAGGGTCCATGAAGCTGATCCAGAATCCATTGGGACCCATGGGCCAGTTTTCAGGATCAGCTCTATAAATTACGAACACCCCCAAGGCCAACAGTAATAGCGGCCAATTCTGTGCCCACGGCATCTTCCCAGCGCGTGCGAGGAATGCAAGGAGTCCCATTGCCAGGACGATCAGTCCAGCCCAGTGATGATTGTACTCGGACCAAATTGGGCCTCCGAGTATAGGTCTCATCGCTGAACTTGGACGAGCAGACGACTTGGATGGAGCGCTCGAAGAGAACGGGGCGGTGTTCTGCGGCGAAGATGCGAGTGCGACATAGCCGTAAAAATGGGGCCATCGCGGCGCCAATCTAGCGGCTATTTCGTTGCGGGCGACGAGTCCGGTTGCCAGATCCGTCGCAGGAGGCAACGATGTCAACGATGCGGCCGCCAGGATTACCGAGAAACCGACCGCTACTTCTACTTCGCCGAGACGCTTCAGCCTGGTCAGAATCCAACTGCAGGAAGCGAGGCCGTTGCCCACGAGCCGCAAATTCAGAAAGCCCAGTATCAGCAAAAACCCTAATAAGGCCGTTTTAGCGACAAGCATCACGCCATAGGAGGTTCCGTAAAGCGCTTTCCACGAACCCACATAAATTATTGCCAACATTGCTCCCGCCGTAATGAGAGCGCCAACGCTAATTTGCGCAAGCTTCGAAAAGCGTGAGCACAGCTCCTGCGCCGCTTCAGGGGACGCGCGTTTCAAACAGAGTAGCAAGTAGGGAAGACCTCCAATCCATGCGGCCGTAGCGGCTTGGTGAGCGGCCGTAAATACCAGCAATGGGAACCGCGTTCCGAGTCGCGAAATCGCGTGGCTGGTCAGCACGCTAGCCACAAGAATGAATACCGCTGGAATCAGCAGATATACCTGTTTCCAACGAGACCTGGCGAACGCAAGGATCAAAGCTGACGTAGTGGCAATAATGCCGGCTCGAACAAAATTTGCCCCCATGACCTCTGAGAGCTTCATATCCCCGAGGCCCATAACAACTACACCGCTTACAAGCAAGGAGGTGACCTGAAATATAGCCACAAGCAGCGCCCAACGCTTGGTCCACTGCAAAATCTTTTGCTTATTAACCTCCAAGGTGCATGATGAAGGCTCTAGAACGAGAGTAACGAATAAGAGTCCACCTATCGCGAAGGATTGTGAACTGAGAATCGCAGCTCGAAGAAGAACCGATAGCAATCCATAGAGTTGGACAAAACGGAGCATCTGAAGTTCAGAGCTACTTTACGGTGAACGGAATTTCGCCAGCTGTTACGTGTCCATCCGAAGCTAATACCTGCCATCTGATTCGATATTGGCCGGCACCTGGCACGGTTGCTTGCGCCGTCAGGATATCGGCGGAGGTCTGTTTCCCAATCGTCAGTGATTGTTCAGAGTTGTCTGGCCCTATCAAGTTGAGCCGCGAGCGAGGTTGGTCGATCCGGACATTGAATCGAAGCGAAATCAGCAAGTGCGGTCCGGCGACGAGGCTTCCCGATGAAGGATTTGATTCCATCAGGATTGCATGCGCTAAAGCCGAGGGGACGACGATTAACAGTACAAGAGAAGCTAGAATCGCCCATGTCCGTCGATGCCGTTCATCTTTTCGCAAGGGTTTCTCCTTCAGCTCCGCTGGATTTCGCTAGTACCGCGCTCTGCCCGAACTCAGTGTGTGAATTTAGCCAGGCCCAATTGTTTCATTGCGCCTGCGTCCCAGAAATGAGCCTGAATTGTGAGTCTTGCACGCCGCATCCGCGCCTTCACGGCGTCGGGCGAAAGACGCAGGACTTGAGCTGTCTCCCTTGTGGAGAGTTGCTGCACGGCTCGTAAGATGAAGACAACTCTGTAGGCAGGCTGCAGACTTGAAATGGCACTCATCAAGGAAGTTCGCAGCTCCTTTCTTAGGTACGCCGCTTCGGGCCCTTCGCGAGGGGCATAGAAATCCCCTCGAGCCTTTGACGTATCGGCCCGTTCTATTAGGTCTTCTACATCGTCCAAGGGGATCAGAAATGCCGAGCGCCGCTTTCGCAGGCACATGAGCGCTTCGTTGTGGGCGATCTTGGTGACCCAGGTGCTGAGGAGAGAACGCCCTTCAAATTGATTGAAGTTCCGCCATGCCTTCAGGAACGTCTCTTGCTGTACATCTTCCGCATCTTGAGCGTTGCGGGTGATGTGGAAGCCAACACGATAGACGCGAGCCGCGCAAAGCTCGATCGGCTGACGGAACAGAGCGTCTCGTTTCTTCTCCGACCCAATAGCACGCTTTCCCAGTCTTTTTTTTGGGGGAACAGTCACGAAGATTCACCTCGCCTTTTCACATCGCAAGCACTGTTGTTGATCGCGCATGGAGCGAATTGCCTTTTGCGGGAAAAACCAATCATCGGCCGCCGATGCCTCGCAGATGACGACTCTACAATCCCGTCGCTCACCCGCTGTTAAATGAGCCGAAAGGATTGGTACCAAAGCGATGGGAGAAGCAGCTACTGTCAGATGTGACAGTTCTTTAGCGTTTTAAGGACTCGTCTGCTCTTCTGCGGGCGGTGCTTCTGATCTGCAATATTTGACAGTTCCTTAGTTAATTCCGGCATGCGTAATGTTGTTTGGCTGAAACTTGCTGCCGGAAGGAATTTCATGCCCAACGGAAAAGTAATCACTGCGAGGGTTGCCGCCTCCAGGTCAGTGCTAACACATTGGAAGTGCGCTAAATGCGGTTCTTTTTTCTCGATCGAATCAAGCCAATCTATCGACACGCTCGGATGTTTGATCTGTCGAGACACGCTGCTTGATTTCTGCGGAAGTTTCGACCCTTTTTCTGAGACCACATCTCAAGACGACGCTTGCAACGACTATGACTCTGGCGAATGGTAAGGCTCTGGCCAGGCATCGTCGCTAATGGTCTCCTGCGCCACCAACACAACTGAACCGAACATTACGTTACACATAACTCTGGACTTGCGCCGCATCGCACTGGGTTTACACCGAGCACTCGGCTTAAAGCGAGCTCTTGCCTGTGGCTGAGAGTTCTGACAGTTCACGGCGAACTGGAACAGACCTTACCTTGCTTGAGCGGCCCCATCAAGAGGTGCGGTAGAGCTTTTTGGGAGAGCCGTAGACAAGTTTGGGTGTCGCGGCTCCGGTTGACTATAGCAGTTGACTCTATTGGAAGGCGCTTCAATGAAACATTTGGCTGCCATCGTATTGCTCTCAGTTCTTAGCGCTGCCACTGCTTCGACCCAGACGAGTCCCTCCGACAGAAACAAGGCAGGCTATCAGGCCTATCAAGAGGGACGCTACTCCGAGGCAGAGGACTATTTTCTGAAGGCAATTTCTGGGGCCGAAGCAATCGGCGATCATGGTGCGACTCTTGGAGCTGCATTGTCCAACCTGGCAGCACTTTATTTTCGAGAAGGCAAGTACGCCGATGCTGAAGCGTTAGATTTACGTGCCCTGGCAATACCAGGAGGCACCATCGGGTCCGGGGATTTCGATATCACAACCGTGCGTAGCAACCTGGGGGCCCTCTATTTGGAGGAAGGGAAGTATTCGCAGGCTGAGGCGCTGGACAACGATGTGCTAGCAACCCGGGAAAAGATCTTCGGACCAGACGACCCCAGAGTAGCCGGTACCCTTTGCGACCTCGGAGTGCTTTACTATGCGCAGGGCAGGTATTTCGAGGCGGAAGCGTTGGAGGAGCGGGCACTTTCAATCCAGGAAAGGGAATTCGGGCGCGACCACCCAGCTGTAGCCACCACCCTTAACAATCTGGCACTGCTCTATCGCGAATTAGGAAAGTACGCCGAGGCTGAATCTTCAGTACAACGCGCACTGGAGATTCGCCAGAGCGCACTTGGAGCGAACCATCCGGATGTAGCGAGAGTGCTTACGACTTGGGCAGGCTTGGATGTGTCGGAAGGCAAATACTCGGCTGCAGAGGGACTCTTTGAGCAAGCGCTTTCGATCCAAGGAAAGGCGCTGAGACCGGAGAGTCCGGTTAGAGCGGCAAGCCTCAATGATTTAGGAGCGCTTTACTATTTGGAGGGGAAATACACCAAAGCGCTTCAGCTCTTGACCGATGCTCTGACGATTCGGGAAAAGGTGTTGGGGCCAGAGCACCCAGAGGTTGCCTCCACGCTCAACGATCTGGGCAATGTCTACTACCGGCAGGGAAAGTACGCGCAAGCGGAAGAATCATTGAAAGAGGCCCTCAGGATCTACGAAAAGACAGTTGGGACGGAGAACCCTAGAGCCGCCCGAGTGCGGGAGAATCTCGGCGTTGTGTACTACAACCAGCAAAAATTTGATGATGCTCAAGTTTTTCTCGAGCAGTCCGTCGTCACTTTAACGGCAAATCTTGGACCCGAGAGCGTCGACGCCGCTCTTGCTTCAAGCAAATTGGGCGCCACCTACGTGGCCCGTGGTTTCTATTCCCAGGCGGAATCGAGTTGCGCGCATGCCTTAGCGATTCTCGAAAAAGCTTCACCGCACGACTATCCTTCGCTTATACAGACGCTGAATACATACGCTCTCCTGTTGGTAAAGACAAACCGAAAAGCTGAAGCGGAATTATTCGAAACCCGAGCGATGGTGTACAAGGCTAAGCTTCTTGAAAATATGAATAAGAAGTAGATAGGAAAAGGATTGTGGCGAAGCGATTCTCTATGGAGCCGCAACAGCGCATATGTCAACACTACAAGAGCAAACAGGAACGCTTTGGCGTTGCCGCAAGTGCGGTTCGACCGTCTGCATTTATTCTTCGCAGGATGTTCGGTCAGTTTTGTGCCCTTTTTGCCGCGGGCAGGCGCTGAAGTACCGCGGCAGTTTTGAGAATGTTCTGGGGCTGCAATCAGGCGAGCCTGAACCGAATTGAAGACGGTCGGATTCGTCCGGGACGTCGGTTTCTTACACGGCTATTCTTCGTCACGCTGAAGCGCCCAATTCCATCTCATGGATACCTGCTGCGACGGGAACGACAACCCTTATTTCGGTCCCGCCCGACGGCGACGATGTGATCGAGATTGTGCCCCTCACGAGAGTCACTCGCTCCCGCATGCTGATCAGGCCCAGACCTCCGTGACTCGAAGCTTTCTCAACATCGAAACCTACCCCGAAATCGCGAATCGTCAGCTCAAGGTTTCCGGATGTACCGCGCAGCCGGACTTCGAAGTGCTCCTCGCCGCTGTATTTGACGGCATTGCGCAAGCCCTCTTGCAGGACCCGGAAAAGGCAAAGCGACACCTCTGCGGGCACGGAATCGGGCACATCGCTGTGCTCAAAATCAATCGTTACTCTCTGCTGTTCGGCCAGCTCCCGGCAAAAACTTCTTAACGCAGCAAGTATGCCCAAAGACTCCAGCTTCGAGGAATGCAGTTCGTGCGATAGGGCGTGCACATCGCTGGATAGCTCCCAGGTTTGAGTCAGCAGCTGTTTGACTCGGTTATGAAGCTCCGGCGAAGCGGCTGGAATGTCGTCGAGAAATTGAAGTCCGTTGGCCAGCAAGGCAAGGCGTTGGTTTATGTCGTCATGAAGTTCCCTGGCAATACGGTGCCGTTCCTGTTCTTGCGCCTCAATCAATCGACCGCTCACGCGCGACAGGGCCTCCTCCCCTTTCTTGCGATCGGTGACATCGACGCAGGAGCCGATGTAACCGCAAAAAGAGCCGTCGGATGTCGTCATAGGAACACCAATGTCGAGGATCCATCGGTATTCCCCATCGTGTCTGCGGAGTCTGTATTCCATCCTGAAGGGCAGGTGGTGATCAAAGGCCTGCACATAGGTCTCA
>Ga0206928_1145_pt1 | contig 16748 bp, 7 predicted proteins | sample Alteio_BWOrgHeat_21_FD_152941 | JGI IMG/M metagenome (GOLD analysis project Ga0206928, IMG submission 152941) | Enriched cells from forest soil in Barre Woods Harvard Forest LTER site, Petersham, Massachusetts, United States -... | ecosystem: Environmental > Terrestrial > Soil > Temperate forest > O... | reverse complement strand
GCATTGAGAGGCGGCTCGCGCGTGGCCTGGCCTTGACGGCAAGGGGATTTGGCCTCAAATCATGGGGAGGATTGGGTCTTTCCACAACACCCGCCGGGTTTACCATTTACCTCCGCCACCGTGAAACTTTCCGCCATTGACGGCTTTGCGCACGACTTGCGTCCCGAGACGAAGGAGTCGGTGTATAAAAGCACCAAGAAAACGCATGAGGCGCGCACGAAGCTGCTGTTCGACCATTTCCCGAATGCGAACCGGCTCCGCGAGCTGGCGGGCGAGATCAAGCAGCACGTCATCGAAAACCTCGACACCTACCTGCCCAAGGTGGAGGAGAAGTTAAAGGCCAACGGCGTGCAGGTGCACTGGGCGGCGACGGCGGAGGAGGCCAACCAGGCCGTGCTCGACATCATGCGCCGGCGCCAGGCCACCAAGATGGTGAAGGCCAAGACGATGGTGAGCGAGGAGACGGAGCTCGCGCATTTTTTGGAGAAAAACGGCGTCGAGTGCCTGGAGACGGACTTGGGGGAATTCATCGTGCAGATTGACCACGATCACCCGAGCCACATCGTGCGCCCCATCATTCACAAGAGCCGGCGCGAAGTCGCGGTGTCTTTTGAGAAAAACGGCCTCGGCGCCTACAACGATGAGCCGGAAGTCATCACCCGCCGCGCGCGGCAGTTCCTGCGCGGGAAATATTTTGAGGCGGATGTGGGCCTGACCGGCGCGAATTTCATCGTGGCCGAGAGCGGACGGCTGGTGCTGGTGACGAATGAGGGCAATTCGCGTTTTTCGCTGGCGGCGACGCGCTGCCATATCGCCATGGTCGGCATCGAGAAAATTTTGCCGCGCGACCAGGACCTCGGCCTCTTGCTCAACCTGCTCGCGCGCTCGGCGACGGCGCAGCAGCTCACGGTTTACACGGAATTCATCAAGGGCCCGCGTTCACCGCAACAACCGGATGGGCCGGACGAGATGCACGTCATCTTCGTGGACAACGGCCGCATTGACGTGCTCGCCAGTGAGTGCCGCGACATCTTGCGGTGCATCCGCTGTGGCGCGTGCCTGAACGTGTGCCCGGTGTACCGGCAGGCCAGCGGCCATGCCTACCGCAGCGTTTATCCCGGCCCGGTGGGTGCGGTGTTGTCGCCCTTGCTGGCGAAGGAGAAATTTCCCGAGCTGGCGGATTTGCCCAAGGCCTCGAGCCTGTGCGGCGCATGCCAGGAAGTCTGCCCGGTCAATATTCCCATTCCCGATTTGCTGCTGCGGTTGCGCGACAAGAACAAGCGCGAGCACGGTCCGAGCGCGGGAACCCCGCCGATGGGCGCATGGTCGCTGCTGGCGAGCCAGCCGGCGGCGTGGAAGGCGGCGCTGCTGATGGGCGGGGCGATTAATTTTGCGCCGCGCGCGCTGGTGCCCGCGCCGGTGCGGGCGTGGCAGGATCATCGCACGCTGCCGCCGTGGCGCGGCGGGGCCTTCCGCAAATGGATGCGCGAACACGAAGCGGGGAAAAAATCATGAACGGCACCCGCGAACAATTTCTCCGTCGGGTCAACGCCGCCCTCGCGCTGTTGCCCAAGCGCGCGCCGCTGCCCCAGTGGGACGACGAACTGGCCGTCGCCCGCAAGCTGATGGAGCAACGCGACACGCTGGAGCTGTTTATCGAGCGCATCAACCTGGTGCATGGGCTGGCGCTGACGGACGTTCCGGCGATGGTGGAGCACTTGCGGAAAGGCAAGTTTCTTCACGGCTATTGCGATCCGGTGCTGTTGCCGCAGTTGCGTGAGCATTTCGGGCCGGATTTTATTTTGGAAACGGAATTCGACCGCACGCGCCCGGACGACTACGCTTTTGGCATCACGCGGGCCGCGGGAGCCATTGCCGAAACGGGCACAATTATTTTGGACGACACCACGACGTCGCGGCGGCTGGGAGCCTTGGCGCCATGGGTGCATGTGGCAGTGTTTCCGCGGGCGTCCATCCACCGCACGGTGGTGGATGCCGTCGCCAACCTGGGCGGCGATCCGAACATCATCTGGGCCACCGGGCCGTCGAAAACCGCGGACATCGAGGGCATTTTGATCGAAGGCGTGCATGGCCCCGGCGAGCAAATCGCCCTGGTGCTCGATTGAGCACGAAAGTTTTCCTGTTGTCTGAGGTAATGCCGTGCGCATCAACATTCCAGGGACTCGCCGGATTTATGGAGCATGGGTGATTGCGCTCGCCGTCGGTTGGCTGGTGGGCGGATGCAAGAGCGGTTCCAATCAGGATAATCCGGTCACCGGTTCCGTGGGTGGGCAATTGCCGGGCATGCCCCAGGTGGTCACTCCGGCGCAGGCGGCCAAGGCCAGCACGGGCGACAGCCTGGGCAAGACCGTGGAGGACAAGCTGCCCGATGGCCGGTTGCGGCGGGTGCATTACATCAATAACGTGCCGTTGGCAGAGATCGTTTACAACCTGAACGGACAGCCGGAGCACGTGACCTATTTTGGTTCCGGCGGGTTGCCCTTGACGGTCTATGAAGTGGGGCCCGACGGGCAGTCGCTCTGGGTCACCGGCTGGTATGAGGGCACGAAGAATATTCAACGCCGGGAGGAATATGACGGCCACGGCAGCCTCACACGTTTTACAGTGTTCTGGCCCAATGGTAATAGCAAAATCATCACGGAAGTCGGCGTGCCGACGCCGGCGGGGCCCGTCCTGCGCGTGCGGGAGTGGGCCGAAACCGGCCAGATGACGAAGCTGAGCCAGAAGGACGTCCGCGGCCGCTATGAAGGCCGGCAGACCGATTGGGACGCCACCGGGCGGGTGAAGTTTGACGCCGAATACCACGCCGGGGTGGTGCAGGTTGATTACGTCAAGGAAGAGATCGACGCACGCAACCCGGCCACCAAGCCCCTGCGCCCGTACTGACGGCAGCGACCGGTTTACGCCTTTATTTTACCCGTTTTACGATGTATAATACCGTTTGCATGAGAAAGATTTTCACGATCATGGCGGTTCTGGGCGGGCTGGCCGGGCTCCCGGCGGCGCGGGCGGCGGCGCCTGAACTGCTGGTCTTGACGCACCCGGGCAACGTCAGCGTGACCGTCAATAGCGGTAATATTGTGGTGGATTTGGCGCCGGTATTCGGCTTCAACGGCACCACTGGCACGGTGGTGCAAATGAGCACCTCCATGGGGAATATTTATTTGGAAATGTACGACCAGGTGACGCCCCACACGGTGGCGAATTTTTTGCGCTACATTCAAGACGGGGCTTATACGAATGGCCTGATCCATCGTTCCGACCCGGGCTCGGTGACGCCGGGCAGCAACACCGGCTTTGTCATTCAAGGCGGGGCGATTTTGATCAATAACGGCAACCTGGTCAGCGTGGTCACGCATGATGCCATTGCGAATGAATACAATTTGCCCAATGTGCGCGGCACCATTGCGATGGCCAAACAGGGCGGCAACGTCGATAGCGCCACCAGCCAGTGGTTCATCAACACGGGCAATAACTCCACCACGCTCGATCAGGCCAATAATGGAGGCTTTACTGTTTTTGGGCATGTGCTGGGTGACGGGATGGACGTGGTGGACGCCATTGCGGCCCTGCCGAAATTTAATTTTGGCGCTCCGATCGACCAACTGCCATTGATTGACTACACGCAGGAGGATTATGATTCCAACACGTCCCTGAAAATATCGAATCTGGTGCTCTTCAGCGCCGGCCAAGTGCCGTATCTGGGGGTTTCGATTAATCCGCCCGGCAAGGTGGATTTGAGCGCCAGCGGCGCTAAGTTGTTTATCAAGCCCAAGGCCAATGCCACGGGCCTCGTGACCATCACGCTCGTCGGTACGGACGGCAGCGGGCTTGAGGCGGGCCGCAAGACCACGTCCTTCGTCATGTCGATTGGAGTGCCGAAAATCACCACGCAGCCCAAGGCCAAGGTCACGGTGAAAAAGAACGCGAACCTCACGTTGACGGTGGTGGCCTCCGGGGCGGCGACGTTGAAATACCAATGGCTGAAGAATGGCAAGGTATTGAAGAACGCCAAGGGCATTACCGGGGCGACCACCAAGAAATTGACTTTAACCCAGATGCAAAAAGCCGCCGCGGGCAAATACACGGTGCAAGTGAGCAATACCCTGGGCAAGGCCACGAGCAGCGCGGCGGTGGTCACCGTCAAATAGCGTGGGCCGGATGACGATGGCGGCTGTCTGGATGGGAACAAAACCGGGGGCCCGCGCCTCTTACGGCATGGAGACCCCGCTTTGGCGCGGAATAGTGCCGCATGGGTCGCCGCCTTTACCCTTGAAATCTATCCCACCCACAGTTATCATGCCACGCATGAACTTTCGACGCGCCGGCGCAGGCTTCTTATTTTGCCTGGCCGCCGCCTTGGCGACCATCAGCCAGGCGGCGGATGGCGAGTTTTACATCAAGAAAGTCATTCCGAGCAACGGCGTGCCCATTGGCAGCAAGGGCATGACCATCGACTATCAGGATATTTTCGGTCTGCGGAATGTAAAAGGCACGATTGTGCAGATGCGGACGACCATCGGGCCGATCAACATGGAAATGCTGCCTGCCGCCGCCCCGCTCAGCGTGACCAATTTCCTCAAATACGTGACCGACGGGGCGCTCGAATTCAGCCTCGTGCATCGTGTGGACGAGGGTTTGGGCATCATTCAGGGTGGCGGTTACCGCATTGCGTTTGATCTGAGCGGGAACGTAACGGGTTTGGAGGTGGTGCCCACCCGGGCGCCCATCGCTTTGGAGTACAATTTACCCAACGTTCGCGGCACCGTCGCCATGGCCCGGACAGACGACCCGAACAGTGCGACCAGCCAGTGGTTTATCAACCAGCACGACAATACGGCCATTTTCAACACCTCCAATGGCGGCGGCTATGCGGTTTTCGCGCGGGTCATTGGCGGCGGCATGAACGTGGTGGACGCCATCGGCAATCTGACCGAGGTCCAAGGCAACCTGACCGTGAGCGGCGCGCCCGATGGCAATGTGAGCTTCGGCTCATTGCCGGTGATCAATTACAATCAGGAGCAGGGCTTGGGCTTTAATAACTTCATCGTGACCCAGCCGCGGGTGGTGCCCCTGTTTCCTACTCTCACCAGCAATACGGCGGCGCTCACGCTTTCCTATATCGTCAATCCGCCCACGCAAAAAGTTTACGCCATCACCTTTGCCGGCTCGAAGCTGACCATCAAGCCGCGCGCCAAGGCGTTCGGGGCGGTCACCATCGCCTTGGTGGCGCAGGACAATGCCGGGGCCTCGGCCGCCATCCAATTTACACTGGTGGCGGGCGGGCCGATCATCAGTAAGCAACCGACTTTGACGCACACGGTAAAAATCGGGGGCAATGCGAACCTCGCGGTGACCGCCAAGAGCAACTACCAAATGTTGTTCCAATGGTACCGCAACGGGAAGCCGCTGCACAACTCCACCCATGTCGCCTACTCGAACTTGCCGAAGCTGGCCTTGAAAAACATCCAGGCCACCCAGGCCGGCACTTATGTCGTGACAATCACCAATCGCTACGGCACCGTAGTCAGCCAAGCGGTGTCGCTGGTGGTAAAATGATGCACGTAGGCCGAGGCGCGAAAACAAACTTTCCCGGTGGGTGGCGGGCCGCCGGGTTTATCCTGCTGGGCGGGTTGGCCGTTAGCGCCGCGCGCGCGCAGGTCGCGATGCCCCCAGCCCTGCCGTCCGCGCCCTTGGCGCCGCCGCCGCCCGACCTCGCCGCCAGCGTGACCGCCGACGAGACGGCACGGGAAGGCGCCGACGCTTTGCAAATGGGCCTGCCGGACTTGGCCGAACGGTTGCTGACGCGGGCCCTGGCCTCGCCGGACTTGCCGGCGGCGCGGCGCGACAAGCTCAATCTTGATCTGGCCAGCGCGCGGCTGGCCCTGGCCAAGGACGCCGCCGCCAAAGCCGCCTTGGACGCCGTGACCGCGCCGGATTCCACGGCCTATGTCTTGCGGGCGGGGCTATTGGAGGCCCGGGCCGGTTTGTGGACGGAAGCCGCCGGCCACCTGGCGCGGGTGCAGCCGGACCAGCTCACCGCGGCGGAGCGGCCCTGGTATTATTTTACGCAAGGATTGCTGGAGGATCACGCCGGCCATGCGGCGCAGGCGAACAAGTTCCGCGAGCAGGCGCGCGACGCGGCGACGACCCCGTTGCAAAAGGCGCAATTTGACGCCGCCTTGTATCGCGGCGTCATCATCGCGGGCGACGCCACCCCGCAATTGGAACAAACCTTGCGCCAGAGCGCCGCGACCAATCCGGGCCAGCCGGGCATCCTGTTTGCCAAGCAACTCGCCATCGTGCTGGAGCTCCTTTATCAGCGCGGCGCGGCGCCGGACGGCCATGCCCAGGCGGTGGCCGTGGTGCAGGATTTGCTCCGCACGGTGCGACCCGACAGCCAGGATCCGCAGGACGACGATATCCGCCTGTTGCTCGGCCTGCTGGACAAGAATTCCGGTCGGTCAGCCACGGAGTTGGAGAAAATTTTGAAACATCAGGGGGATCGCCACACCATGGAGATCGCCCTGGCCTTGCTGCAAAACAACGCCTTCTTTGGGGGCAATCCCGCCGAAATGCAGCAGTTCTATGACGACCAGATCAAGCAGGTTCCGAAACACCCGCTCTTGGATCAACTGTACTTGCTGCGCGCCCAATTGGCGCTGGACCAGAACCAATCCGAGGTGGCCGACAAATACGCGCAGCAATTGCTGCAGGAATTCCCCGGCTCGCCGGCCCGCCAGGCCGCCTTGGGCTTGCGCGCCTATATCGCCTGGCGCAGCGAACCGCGCCTGGGTGGCCGCGCCGCCGATTACGTGAATCAATTGCGGGCAGAATTGCCGGAAGGGCCGGACCGGGTGCGTCTGACGGCATTGCTGGCGGATATGTACTATCTTAATGGCGACTACCGCAATGCCGCCGATTTTTACGCCGCTTTGCTGCTCGAGCCGGCCCCGCCGCAGCCTCGGGGCGCGTTGCTCTTTCGCGCCGTCGAAAGCCAGTTGCAGGCGGGCCGCCTGGAGGAGGCCATCAAGAACCTCGAAGCCGCCGCCGCCCTCAACGATGTGGCTCCGCTGGACCGCTGGCGGGCCGAGTGGAATGTCATCCGCGCCTTGCGGGCCGATGGCCGCGACGCCGACGCCTTTGCCCGGCTCGACCGCTTGGCCGGCCCGTCCGCGACCGCCTTGCCGACCGAGTTGCGCCTGCGCCTGCGCTGGCTGGCGGCGCGCCTGGCCGTGGACGCACGTGATCCTTCCGCCGTGACGCGCGCGCGCGCCTTGCAAGAGGATCTCGATTTGGCGGCCCGGTCACCGGGTGACATGGCGGCCCTGCCGCCGGATTTGTGGGCGCAATTGCAATCGAATGCCCTTTTGTTGCGCGGGCAGGCCGCTTTTCTGGTCGGTGATATGAATGAATACCACCGCGCCTTCGATCTCTTGCGGGCGGGCGAGTACAAGGACTCCGATGCGTCGGCCTACTCAATGTTTGACGAAGCGCGCCAACTGGCCACGGACGGCAACTTTGCCGGCGCGCAAACCATGATGAAGGAACTGGCGCAGAAATTTCCTCTCTCGGACTATGCCCCCGAGGCCTACTACGAGGCGGCCTTGAATGCGAAGGCGCGCGGCCAATATCAGGACGCGCTCGCGCAATTGGGTCCGTTGCTGCGCTACACGGATAAACCGCTCGTTTACCAAGGGCGGCTGCTCTATGGCGAATTGCAGCGCCAATTGAACAACGTGCCCGAAGCCCTGGCCGCCTACAATTCCCTCTTGCGCGACTGGCCCACCGACCATCCCTTGCGCGCCCGCGCCGCCATGGGCAAGGCGGATTGTCTGGTCGTTCTCGCGGTCCAGGATCCCGCCAACCGCGCCGCCGCCGTGGGCGAGCTCGAGTCCCTCGTTTCTTCCAAGAATTTGCCGGTGGACGCGCGCGTGGAAGCCGGATTCAAGCTGGGCAATTTGCTGGAGTCCGGTGACGCCACCGACCGCGACCACGCGGCGGAGGCTTACTTCAATGTCATTCAAAGCTTTCTCCAAAATCCCGCCACCGCGGCCCAACTCGGCGCCCAAGGCACGGGGCGGTATTGGATGGTCCGCTGCCTGTTTGCGCTGGCGGAGCTTTACGAGGAGAAAAATCAATTGGATCAGGCCCAGAAACTTTATCACCTGGTGATTGACCGCGGTTTCACCGAAGGCCAATCGACCGCGGAGTCGCGCTTGAAAAAACAGCCCAATGCGAGCGCTCCCGCCCCGCCACCCGCCGCGCCCGCGCCTGCGCCGGTTCCAGCGGGCGCGTAGCCTTCACGCTCAGGCCTGGCGCACGCGGCTGGCGAGGCCGGTGGCGATGAGCAGCAGCAATGCCAGCCCGCCCAGAGCACCCAAGCCTGCCCAGGCCACGGCATGCGTCGGACCGGCAGTGAGGTTAAGCGACAAATCCGACCACGGATTGACCTGGAGGGATTGGGTAAATTTGTAGGTTGCGCCGCGTTCCGGCAGCGTCGCGCGAATGGCCGCCGGCTGCGGCAGGCTGGCCGATTGCTGCTGCACCAGTCGTTGCGCCAGCAACGCGAGCACGGCGTTGTCCTGGGCGTCGTTGGTGCCCAAAACCATGCGGGCCTGCTGGTCGGTGAAGTTCAAGACGGCGCTCTGCGAGAGCACGCCATTGTCCAACTGGCTCGGCGGGGTGTTGGCGGTGCCGGCGATTTGGATGTTGCCGTTGTTCACGATGCCGCCGTTGCTGGCGATGAAGGTGTTGCGCCGGTTGGCCAGGCCGACCAGGGCCTGTTGTTCCAGCGTGTTCTGCCACTGCACCCGCGCGTCTTCATTCTGCGCTGCGTTGCTTTTCGAGATTTGATAGGCATTGCTAAAAAGGTCGCGGGCCTGTTGCTGCTGGCCGGTCTGCAAGAGCTTGTTGCCCTCCGTGAGATAATTATTGGCGGCGATAAATTGCTGTTTCTCCCGATTTTTTTCGTTGTTCAAATAATCGCTCAAGGTGCGCCACGCGCCCAGCCGGCTGGCCGGATCGAGTTCCACCTGCTGCCATTGCTTGGACCAATCCGACAGCGCCCAGGTGTCCGGCAGAAACACCTGCCAGGTGATGTTTTCCAGCGGCAGGTCGAATTTCGGTCCCGCCAGTTGCAAATCATGGGCGAGTTTTCCATTCGCCAGCGGCTGGGAATAAAAGAACTCGACCGAGGTCGGCTGGCCCTGCACCGGGTGCGGCTCCAGCGGCAGTAAAATCTCATCGCCCTTGGCGCCGCCGAGACTGGGATTGACGCCCTTGTCATTGACGAAGGCGAACCAGAACTGGGCGTCCGCCGGCAGGCGCAGGTTCAAATTGCGTTTGCCGCCCGGGCTCAACTTCACCGTGGCGATGGTCAGCAATTGGCCGTCGGGCGAGAGCAGCGACCGCAAATCGGCGGAGAGCACGCGCGCGGGCAGCATGTCCGCGGCCTCGTGGTGGACAATTTCCACCGGCAAGGTGAAGACGGGATCCACCACGCGAAACGTATGGCTGGGCGCGGTGCCGTCGAATTGGCGCCGCACCTCGGCGGGCACGGATTCCCAGTCGCTCTTTTGTAACGCCGCGGGCGGGTTGGTGACACGGGCCTCAAGCCGCCCGCGGGCCCGCACCGCGAAATAACCGTTCTGCACGTTTGTGCCCAAGGCCAGAAGCCCGGTCAGCGCCACGTTTTGGTCGTTGGCGACGGGGAGGATTTGGTAAGTGACCTGAATGTTTTGGCGGCCCAGCGCGCGGCGTTGCAACCGCACCAGCCACTCGCCTGGTTGGGTCTGGCTTTCCAGGGTGTCGCCGACTTGCGGCCCGCTGATGTGCACGCCTACCGCGTTGGTCGGAAGTTTGAGGCGCAGTTCACGCACGCCGGCATTGTCAATCTGGTAGTCCAGCGACGCCCGCACTTCCGTGATGCCCTCGCGCACCGTCACATCCTGAAACGACTTGACCTGAATCCACGGGTCGATCTTTTCGATATCGAAATTGAGGTTCCAGTCGTTTTGCAGCAGCCGGAAAGCCAACGCGCGGTCGTCGGTGATGCCATACTGGCGGGGGTCCATTTGGGTTACGCTGGAATGGTCCGCGAGATTTGGGCGCAAGCCGAGCTCCGGCAGGATGGCGAGGTCGCCGGTTTGTTTCGCCGCCTCGCGGATGACGAGCCGCGGGAAACTCCAGCCCTTGGTCGCGCCCACGCCGGGCCCGCTCAGCGTCAGATCAAACCGGGTCTGGCCCTGGGTTTTGCTTTTCAAATACATGGTGATGACGCGGCCCTCCGGCGCATCGGCCTCGAGCCAATGGCTCAACTGCTGGCCGCTGAGCGTTTCCAGCTCCAGGCCCTTCGGCAGCACAAAACTGAGTTGAAAAATGCCCGCCCGGGCCACGGTGACATCGAGCCGTGTCACCAACACCAGCCGGTCCTCCCCGAGCGACAAGGTTTGCTGCGTGGCGACGCGCACATCGGGCTCCACCGCCAAGGCTTCAATTTTAATCGACGCCGGGGCCGCGCCATAGCTGTACGCGCGCCGCACGGTCAGGGGATTCGCCTGCGTCGAGAGCGATTGCGCGACACGCGCGGGAAAATCCGCCGGATTAATGTCGGCCAGCCCCTCGGTCGTGAGGTTGGGGCTAAGTTGCACCTCCGTGCCGGTGGCGATGGCCAGCAGGCTGCCGACTTCGCCGGTCGCGCCATCGAGGCGCAGTGGCGCCAGGGTGGTTTGCGCGGGCAGCGGCGTGGTCGCGGCCTGCGAACGGATGATCAAATTGAAATCGCTTTTGCGCGCCGGCTCAAAGTACGTCAGCAGCTTGTGCTGGTCGGGATCGAAGCGCCATGCCGTCAACCCGTCCGCCTGCACATTGGCAATCGTCAGCCCCGCCGGCACGCTGAAGGAAAGTTCCTTTACTTCGCCTTGGGCGAGGCGCACGCGGACTTCGTGACGTCCGTCCACGATGCCCGCGGCGGGCACAAAGAGTTGCTGCCAGTCGGCATAATAGGCCGGTTTTTCCATTTTCAAATCGCGGGCGCGGGGCACCCACCGCAGCGCGGGTGCGGCCCCCGGCGAATAAGTGGCCACGACACGGAGATGATTCTTGTCATCGGAAGTTGCACGCAGCGTGACCGCCGTGGGCGCGCTGGCTTCGAGGTCAGGCTGATCAAAATCCAGGGTGATTTCATTGACCAGCCCACCCGGCGTCGGGAGGACGACGCTCGCGGCGCTCGGGATGGCGTTGCCGCTGCCGCCACTGACCACGGTGGCATCGGCCCGCACTTCATACGCAAACGTGAACTTGAACGTGCCTTCCCGTCGGGCCGTCAGAATGTAATTGGTCGCGGCGCCGGCGGCTTCTTGTGTCAGGGTCAAATCATTCTTCGCCCCATCGAACGCCGTCAGCACTGCCGGGGCGCGCAAAAGCGTGATTTTGTCTCCGGTCCCGACGCGCCACGTCACCTCGGCCGTCATGCGCACAAAGCCGTCCTTCACGGAGCCGCGCTGCACAAGCGAAACCACCACACCGGTGCCCGGAGCGGGCGCGGGGGCTGGAGTCGGCGGTGGCGGCGTCACCACGGGAGTGGTCACGGGCGCAGCTTGCGCGGGCGCCGGTGCGGTCGCGGCCGCGACATGCGGTGAACTGCCGAGCCATAAGAGGAACATCAGCGCCATCGTGGTCGCCGCCGCGGTAATGGGAGAGCCGCCGCGGGGCGCTTCCGGTTCCGGCGCGGAGCGCAGGGCCCGCAACCCGCGCAGGCCCAGCCCCGCCAGCAGCAAGACCAGCGCGAGACAGAACCAGAATGGCGCGTGCGGCAGACCCAGCGCGCCGACCACAATGGCCAACGCCCCCAATGCCTGCACGAGCGCCCCGCGCCGGATCACGAGCCCGCTCAGGAACAACAGCGCGCCGGGCAGCAGCAGCCACGCGCCCGCCTGATAGCGCGCCACCGGCGGCGTGGATTCACTGGCAAAATTGAAGGACAGCGCGTGATCGGCCACCACCACCGGAACCGAAAGATGCACCGGTTTGCTTGACAGCTTGGCCGACCGGTAGGGCGCGGCATTGATGGTCGGCGCGGTCACATAGTCGTTCATGACTTGCTCGGCCCGCTCGTTTGCGCTGATGGCGCTCAGGCCGACCAAAATCAACAGCCGCAAGCCGGTGAGGCCCAGGGCCACTGCGACAGTGCCGCCAATCAGCCGCGTCCAAAACGTCCGGTTGCGCGCCATCCGCAAAACGAACAGGCCCGCCACCGCGAGTGCGAGACCCTTCCAGAACGCCATCCGGCCTTCGGGATACTTGTCATCAATGGCCATTTGGCCCAGCCAGCCCAGCGTGGTTTGTGGCGGTGTCTCCACTACCGGCACCGCCTCAAGGGGCCGCAAGCGGTGGTTCGCATCCGCGGTGAGGTACCAGTCGGTGACCAGCACGGGTGCGTCGAGCTTCGGCGCGGCGACGGTGATATTATCCGGCGTGGCGGAGGCGACGCCGTAGTCCACTTTAATGAGCAACGGCAAATTGGGATCGCCCTGGCGCGGCAATGGAATGAGCAACGTGCCCTTGTCCGCCACGGCCACGACCGGCTTGTCGGCGACGGTGAGCGCCCAGAGTTTCGCCCCTTCGGGCAGAGTCAGACGCAAATGGTCGTGGCTTTTGCTCTTAATTAAATAACTCGCCGTCGTGCGCAATTCTCCCGCCGCCGACACCCGCGTGTCCAGTTGCGCAATGTCCACCACTTGATCCACCGTGCGCTCGGATGGCAGCAGGGTGAGCTTGAACGTGGCGTCGAAGGGCCGTGCCGAATACTGGTAGGCGGCGAGAATGGGCGCTTCGGTCAAGAGCTGGTACTCGGCGGGAATTTCCGCGTTTTCCAGTTTGATCAACCCGGTGGACAAACTCTGCGCCGTGATATTATAGGGATGGTTGCTGGCGATGAGCATGTAACCCTGCTCGGACTGCACGTTTTGCGGCACCATGCCGGTGCCGGGCAGGGTGGCGCCATTGGCGTCAAATGACAGCTCGTACGTGGCCAGCAGGGTGTACGCTCCCGTGGTCGGATGCTGGAGATAAACTTCGTACACGCCGTCGTCGCGCTGGATTTGGTTGCGCAAATCGCGGCCGGTGAAAAAGACATTGCGGTAATTCCCGGTGTTTTGCAGTCGCAAGACGGTGACCGGCGCGCCGGTGATTTGCAGATTCAGCACCGTGCTGCCGTAAATCACGCCCTGGCCCACCGAAAAGAGCTGCAAGCCGTCCGCCTGGATGGTCGAGACGAGGCGCTCAATTTTCAACGTCGCCGCCCACGGGTCGTCGCGGAAGCGCCACGCCGCCTGCAAATTTTCCACGCGCTGCGGAAATGAGCTCGGCCCGGCATCGGTGAGATTATCCGCCTTCGTCGTCGTCAGTCGAAAGCCCGGATTGGCGGTGACGCCGACAAATCCGCGCGCGGTTTTCACCTTCTCCACGGTGAGCGGCGGCAAATCCCACGCATCGCCTGTCAGCGCGCCATTGCGCTCCAGGCGCAAGCGCACCACCTGGCGGTCAATTTCCGGCTTCGCAAAAACAATCCGCAGCCGCACGGTGTTATTGCCCGCGGGCGTGACAAAATAGTCCGACAGGTCCGGTGCTTCCAGCCGCGCCACCGCCCAGTTGGCCGGCCCGATGAGATTCAATTCGCGCAACGGCGCCTCGCGGATATCGAGCGAGATTTCCGCGTCGAGGGACACATCGGATTCGCCGAGGTGGTACGTGAGCACCGAGGTCGCGTTGATTTCCGGCAGCACATTGTCCGCGCGCACTTTGTAAGTGTAACCGGCGTCGGCGAAGCGGTAGGCAAAGGCCTGCGTCGAAGGCGCGCCGACCTTGGCGGGGGCGAATTGTTCCGGCGCGATTTGCGACAGCCCCGTGGTGTCGAGCACTTCCATGCGGACCGCGCCTTCATTTTGCACGCGCAGAAAACCGCCATAACTCAGCGCATCCACCGGCGAAATACGCGGCGGCACCGCCGTGGCCGGCAGCGCGGGCAGCGGCATCTGCGTCTGCACGCGCAACTGGTATTCGCCGGTGCGCGGGGCATTCAACTGCACCGTCAAGCGGCGCTGGCCCTCCGCCGCGCCGGGCGTGGCCGTCCAGTTCAAAATCCCCGGCCCGTCCACGCTGGTGATTTCGCCGTCGCCCTGGATATCCAGCAGGATTTTTTCCAACTTCCCCTGGAGCACGCGCAGGGTGAAAACATTCGTCTGCTGCAAAATGCCTGGCGCGACGGTGACGACCGCCGCCCCATCCACCGAGAAAAACAGCTTGCCCGCGCCCTCGGGGGGCACGTCTTTCCAGCGCAACCGCACCGGCCCCTGGCCCGGCAGGTTTACCGTCACCCGGCCATTCTGGCGCACGGGCTGCGAAGCATCGGGCAATTCCAGCTTCGCGGCTTCGGGCCAGCCGTCGAGCACGAGCGTGCGAATGTTTGCCGCCGCCGGCGTGAACTCGATGACTTTCCAGCCATCCTGCTCCTTCACCTGGGCGCGGAAGGGCAGATCAATCGGCAGCGCACCCGGTTGGTCATACGTCAGAAAAATGGAGTCGTTGCGCGTCTCGAGCCGGCGGGTCAGCGCGTCCGGCACGGACGTGAGGCTGACGGGCCCGGTGAGCAGCGCGACTTCGCCCGCGCCGGTGGCGGGGCCGTTGGCCCGCGCGCGCAACGCGAAACTCACCTCGCCGTCGGCGTAATGGCCGGTGAGCACAAAATCATCGAGCGTCATGGTCTTGCCGGGACTCGCTCCCTGGCTTGGGCCCACGCAGGAGGCCAGCAATAAAGTCAGCAGGATCGGAACGAAGCGGGGAGTGGGAGCGATTTTCATGATGGATAAATGCAAAATCAAAATTTATGCGGACAAATCATTGGGCGCGAAGGCAAGGGGAGTTAACGCCACTGGCGGGCAAATTGCGCCGAAAGAATCGTCAAAGGTTTGTCAGGTTAATTGCCCGACAACGTTGCGGTGGCTTGCAGCGCGTTGCGCAATTCCACCGGGCGCTGATCCGGGGCGAAGGCTTCGGGCACGCCGCGAAACGCTTCCAGCAGGCGCCGGGGCGTCACGTCGCCGGCAAAGGGACTGCGCTGGAGATACTCGGCGTAATACGCGGCGACCGCCGCGAGGCGGAGGGAGGGCTTGGCGAGGTCGAACGGCGGCGGGCTGCTGTATTGCAGCGTCCACGCTAACTCCCGCACCTGCCCGGTGGCGGGATCGCGAAACCGCGCGCGGGCCGTGCCGATAGGGCCGACGCCGTTGTTATTGAGCACGAGGCTATAGAGCGCGGTGCCCTGCTCCGCGGCAGCCAGCTCACCGGCATCCACGGTGTTGTCGCGGAATTGCTGGGCCGTCAGCCGCAAATTATTGTATCCCATCAATCGGTAAGACGTGACGCGCTGGGGGTTGAACTCGATTTGCAGTTTCACATCCAGCGCGGCGGGGGCCAGTGCGCCGGCCAGTTGGCGGGCGAAGGCGCCATTCACGTCGTCCGGGCTGTTGAGGAAGGCGTAGCGGCCGTCGCCGTGGCGGGTGAGGGCCTCGAGCGTGGTGTCGTCAAACCCGTCCCAGCCCACGCCGTAGGCGTCAAGGGCGATGCCGCCGCGGCGCTGCGTCTCGACGTACTCGCCGAGCGTTTCCGGCGAAATGTCGCCGAGGTTGGCCGCGCCGTCAGTGAGGAGCACGACGCGGTTTTGCGCCGCAGGGTCAAAGGTCTGGCGGGCGGTCGCGTACGCCGTGCGCAGGGCTTCCTCGAGATTCGTGCCGCCGTCGGGCACCTGCGTGGTGGCGAGCTGGAAAATTTCGCCGAACCGCGCGGCGGGCACGGCCTGGGCGCGCACCGCGGGCGTGCTGGCGAAGGTCACCAGCGAAACCTGGTCGCCCGCGCGCAGTTGCCCGCCGAGGGCGTTGAGCGCGGCGGCGAGGATGGCCTCGCGGTCGGCGCGCGTCATCGAGCCGGAATTGTCGAGCAGGATGGTCAGGCGCAGCGGCGTGGCGCGGTCGCGCCCGCTGGCCGCGGTTTGGAAAGACACGCGCAGCAAATCGTTGCCGGCCTCGAAGGGGCTTTCGGCGAGATCGTAATTGAGCGCGCAGGGCTGGCCGCGGCCCGGCGCGGGATCGTGGTAGTGGAAGGCGTTGAGGAACTCCTCCGTGCGCACGTTGGCCGGGTCGGGCCATTCGTGGTGCGCGAGCGAGGCCAGCGCGAGGCGGTAGGAGGCGTCATTGACGTTCAACGCGAAAGTCGAGAACGGGTCGGCGCTCGCCAGCACGGGCGCGGGGAATTTCACCGCGCTCGCGGGCCGCACCACCACCTGGTCCGGCGGGTTGGGGATCTGCTGGGGCTGGAACAACCGCCCCACCATGGGAATGTCGCCGGGCGCGTGCGCGGTGCTGTCCGCGGACGTTTTCGCCGTGTCAATCCGCTGCGTTATATCTTGCGGCACGGCGGGGCTGGCCGCGCTCACGCCGGGCATAAGTGTCCCGAGGGCATTGGTCGAAACGGGCGCCGCCGTCGCGGCCCCCGGTGCCGGTGCAAGCGCGCGGGCGTTGGCCACGACAGAGGGCGTGGGGGCGGGCGCGCCCCGGCGACCGCCACCCACTGGGGGAGGCGCCGCGGTCAGCGGGCTCGTGGGAGCGCCGGTGCGCGGAGGCACCGCCCTCACGACCGTTCCTGCAGGTACGGTCGGCTCCTGAAATCCA
>Ga0206928_1138_pt1 | contig 16876 bp, 13 predicted proteins | sample Alteio_BWOrgHeat_21_FD_152941 | JGI IMG/M metagenome (GOLD analysis project Ga0206928, IMG submission 152941) | Enriched cells from forest soil in Barre Woods Harvard Forest LTER site, Petersham, Massachusetts, United States -... | ecosystem: Environmental > Terrestrial > Soil > Temperate forest >... | reverse complement strand
GGCTACGCGCGCCCGGCTGGTGGAATCGCTGGATGCGGTTTTCGCGAAGGCGATTTCGCCGAAGCTGAACCTGGATGCGGTCGAGCCGAAGTTGTTCGGCATCGGCAGCGAAAGTTTTGTGGTGGGGTCGCATGAATTTTATCTGGGCTACGCGGTGAGCCGCAAGAAACTGCTGTGCCTGGACGCGGGGCATTATCATCCCACGGAAGGCATCGCGGACAAGATCTCGAGCGTGATGCAGTATCTGCCGGAGATCCTGCTGCACGTGAGCCGCGGAGTGCGCTGGGACAGCGACCATGTGGTGATCCTGAACGATGATTTGCTGGCCATCGCGCGGGAAATCGCGGTGAACGGGTACACGGAGCGGGTGCATATCGGGCTGGATTATTTTGACGCGAGCATCAACCGGGTGGCGGCATGGACGATCGGCACGCGGAACATGATCCGGGCGCTGTTGATCGCGTTGCTGGAACCGTCGGGAATCAAGGCGGCGGAGGCGGCGGGCGATTTCACCTCGCGCCTGGCGTTGCAGGAAGAGGCGAAGACGCTGCCATTTGGCGTGGTGTGGGATTTTTACTGCGAGAGCAAGGGTGTGCCGGTGGGCGAGCAATGGCTGGCGGAGGTGAAGCGGTATGAGAAGGAAGTTTTGCAAAACCGCTGAATTTTTAACCGCTAATTTGCGCTGATTTACCGCTAATAAAACAAAGATATGGGGAAGCCTGAAATTTATAAGGACGAAGGCTATAAGCTGATGGGAGCCGCATTTGAAGTTTATAATGAGAAAGGCGGCGGCATGGCGGAGTCATCAATTTTGGCCAGAAAGAGACACTCGAATGGAAGCGTTTCATTTTATCCGAGTTCATCCAACCTGAAAAAATTAGCGTCCATTAGCGCAGATTAGCGGTTAAAACTTAAGCTTATGCAACCGAATCCTTTATTGGGCGTGGTCTTTCACTGGCTGGGCGGTCTGGCGTCCGGCAGTTTTTATGTGCCGTACAAGGGTGTGCGGAAATGGTCGTGGGAAACGTTCTGGCTGGCTGGCGGGATGTTTAGCTGGCTGATCTGCCCGTGGATCGGCGCGTTGCTGCTGTCCAGGGATCTGTTCGCGGTGTTGCACGAAACGTCGGGCTATACCTTCGGGATGACCTATCTGATGGGCGTGCTGTGGGGGATGGGCGGTTTGACTTTCGGCCTGACGATGCGTTATTTGGGCATGTCCCTGGGGATGGCGGTGGCGCTGGGGTATTGCGCGGCGTTCGGCACGCTGGTGCCGCCGATCGTGAAGGGCGAATTTGCCCAAAAACTTTTGCAGACGCACGGTGGCCAGATTTGTTTCCTGGGCGTGATCGTGTGCCTGGTAGGCATCGCCATCGGCGGATTTGCCGGGGTGCGGAAGGAAAAGGACATGGGCAACGACGGCAAATCTTCGGCCATCACGGAATTCAGCCTCATGAAGGGGCTGGCCATTGCGACGTTTTCCGGGGTGATGAGTTCCTGTTTCTCCTATGGCTTCCAGTTCGGCGGGCCGATCGCGGATATTTCCGCCAAGCACGGAACCGGGCCTTATTGGGTGGGCCTGCCGGTGATCGTGGTGATTTTGCTGGGTGGCTTGACGACGAATTTCATCTGGTGCGTGCTGTTGAACCTCAAGAACCGCACCGGCTATCAATATCTGGCCTCGCACGTTCGCGAGGAGCATGCGCATCACGGCGGCATGGGCAGCGGCGAACATGGAGCGGCTGGAAGTGCTGCCGCCGGCGCGGCGGCGGACCTGAAAATTCCTGTGCTGGGCAACTGGTTTTTCTGCGCGCTGGCGGGGACGTTCTGGTATTTTCAGTTTTTCTTTTACCAGATGGGCGAAAGCCAGATGGGTAATTACAAGTTCTCGAGCTGGACGCTGCACATGGCGAGCATCATCATCTTCAGCACATTGTGGGGAATTTTCTTCAAGGAATGGCGCGGAGCGAAGGCCCTGACCAAAATGCTCGTCGTGGTGATGCTGTTGTTCCTGGTGGGTTCCACCTGCATCATTGGCTGGGGCAACAAGATTTCAGAGGATGATGATAACGCCAAAGCGGCGGCGGCGGCGCAGGCGGTTCAAACGGGGCAGAAGTAAGAAAACAGGCGCATCCCGTTGGGATTTAAAAAGAGGGGCGGCCCATTCTCTAATTTTGGTCGCCGGTGGAAACCAATTGACGGTATTTGCCGTCGAGATGTTTGTCCACCGGCAGTCCGGTGACAGCGCCCCCGATTGCGCCGCCCAAAATCCCAACCCATTCACCGTGTTGAAAGCCGATGATCCCCAGCGGGACTGCGCCCAAAAGAACGCCGCAAGTGCGGGCGGTCCATAACTTCAAGGAGGTTTCACCGTTGACCCGTGAAATTTTTCCGCAATGAGGACACCGGTGCTTCAGGGCCGGTTCCGAAAAATACCGTTTCCAGGTCAATTCGATTTGCTGCTGACAATATGGGCATGTCCACATATTTCAGATCTGGAAATCCACGGCGGTGGATTTGTCCAGCTTGTTGAGGACGCGCATGTCCAGGCCGTCGTAGATGACGAGCGAATTGGGCTGGACGCTGTCCATGATGAACACGTTGCCGCCGATGGTGCTGTGGGCGCCAATGATGGTCTCGCCGCCGAGAATGGTGGCGCCGGGATAGATGGTCACGTGATCTTCGATGGTGGGATGCCGTTTTTTGCCGCGCAATTGCTGGCCGCCGGCGGTGGATTTGGCGCCGAGCGTCACGCTGTGATACATCTTCACATGGTTGCCGATGATGGCGGTTTCGCCGACGACGGTGCCGGTGCAGTGATCCACAAAAAAATACGAGCCAATCTTCGCGCCGGGATGCAGGTCCATGCCGGTGCGGGAGTGGGCCCACTCAGTCATGATGCGCGGGATGAGCGGGACGTTCTTCAAAAACAGTTCGTGCGCCAGCCGTTGCACGGCGATGGCCTCGACGAAGGGATAGGAGACCATGATTTCCTCCGTGCTGGCGGCGGCGGGGTCGCCATTGAAGGCGGCTTCGACGTCGGTCTGCAAAATTTCGCGGACAAGGGGCAGGCGGCCGAGAAAATCCACGGTCAGCTTGTGGGCCTCGGCGGCGATGTCAGTTTTGGCCAGGCCGGCGGGCGGATTGTACTCCAGACTTTTGCGGATTTCATCCTCGAGCCGGCCAAGAACGGAATCGAGCAGGGCCGTGGTTTCCACCTTGATCTCGGAGGAATGGATGAGTTTCTCGTCAAAAACTCCCGGAAAGAGCAGGCGCAACAGGCTGCAGGCGATGTCAGTGACGGCGGTTTTGGAGGGCATGTTTTTGCCGTCCAAATGGTTGATGCCGCCCAGCCGGGCGTAGGAGGCAATGAGCTGGTTGGTCAGTTGCGTAACGGTGTCCACGGCGAGGAGTATCGTGCAGGGGCGGATTCAATGCAAGAAAGCGAAAGAGCGGTGGCGCGGATTTGGTGGCTTGGCAAACGCGTTAGCGCATGGAGTGCGGTGCTTTAGCACCGCTTTTCGAATGTGGTTGCGTGAACAGAACATCAATGCTCGCATGAACACGAAAGATATTTGCCGAATGAACACGAATTGACTTTTAATTGGCGAAAATTCACGCCATTCGCGTACGAATCCTAGGTCCTTTGAGTCCTTTCCGTCCTTTAGGTCTTTTATTAAATCAGGCTAAAAAATTATTTTTCAGCACCCCCCCGATTTCTTTCCCCGCCGCGCAGAAACGAAAAGTCAGATAAAAGTTATTAGTGGATGGTTGATAGCGACTTGCGCATTGAAACCTGTTTTTCAGCACCCCCCCCTAATTTTACCCCTTCCGCAGAGAAACGTTTTTCTGGATTTCGTGATAATATCGTCGGGTTGGGCCGCATTGGCGGTTCATGTTCTTTGACATAGCAGGATGCTGGATGCCAGATCCTGGATGCTGGCAATGCGGAGCCATGCCCCGGGGACGATCGCTTTGTCGGTCGTCCTGCGGGCCAGCCCGCGCTGGACCGCGACCTTCAGGTCGCTTCAACGGCTATTGGAACCAAACCGTTCGCATTTCCGAAAGCAGTTCGCCGCGCCGGGAGGATTGGTTGGGCCAGGCTGATACAAGGCTATTTAACCCTGGTGAAGGCTATTTAGGACTGGGAGCGCGCCCGCCACGGGCGCCGTTTTCCGCGCCCTCGCGGAAAACCCGGGCACACTGGGAAGCTTCCACTACTTTGTGAGTTGGGAAGGCTGTTGAACCCTGTTTAACCTTATTTAACCCTGTTCAGCAGGTGGGGCCAGAGTCTGGCCTGTCGCCGATCATCGGCTCATCGGCCGCGAGCCGTCCCATGGCTGCACTCCGCGCTCAAAAAGGGAGGCCGGAGGACACTACAGGAGCCTGTAGGACATTCCCGTTGTTCGTGTATTTGGAGTATTTCGTGGTTAAAATTCCCCTTAGCCTTACAAGGTTAATATAAACTATTGCAACGAGTTAGCATAAATCGGAAGCCGGAACCAAGGCTATTTAACCCTAGTGAGGCCTGGTGAGGACTACGAAAAAATCCTGCATCCAGCATCGAGCATCCAGAAGCCAGCATGGGCTGTTTGTCAATCAACAGGTTACGAGGCTTATGGAGGCTTCAGGCACCTTCAGGCACATAATGCAACCGAGCATTGGAAATCAATGGGTTGCGAAGGTGGCTTGCCGTTCCTAACACTGGTTCGAGGACGAGGAGGATCCCCACTATCTCTTAACCCGGCGTCTTGCCGGGTTCGCGGGTGCCGACGAACTTGGCCACAGCTTCGGTGCGGGAGCGGACGTGCAGTTTGTCGTAGATCTGTTTGAGGTGGTAACGCACGGTGTCCAGGCTGATGGACAGGGTCTGGGCGATTTCCTTGTTGCCGAGGCCGCGGGACAGGTGGTCGAGCACTTCGTTCTCCCGGCGGGTGAGGTCGGAGACCTGCGGTTCGGCGGCGGTGGGTTCCTTGAAGGCTTCCACGAGTTTGCGGGCGATCTCGCGGGTGATGGGCGCGCCGCCCTGACGGACTTCGGTGATGGCTTCGAGGATTTTCTCGGGCGGCGAGCGTTTCAGCAAATAGCCCGAGGCGCCCGAGCGCAGGGCTTTGAACACGGTGTCAATGTCCGTATAGACGGTGATCATGACGACCTGGACGTCAGGCAGGAGCTGCTTGAGGCGCGCGGTGCATTCGATGCCGGTGCGGTCGGGCAGGTGGATGTCCATGAGCACGACGTCCGGCGCGTGGCGCGGGAGCACCTGCAGGGCTTCCTCGGCGCTGCCACAAGCGCAGACGCAACGGAAGCCGGGCGATTCGTTGAGCAACAGCTCGAGGCTGCGCCGCACGCCCGCACTGTCCTCGACGATGGCAACGGAAATCATGGCTGTTTGAATTTGAGTCATCAGATTAAACCCAGTCTGCTGCTTCCGCCAAAGGAATTCACCTGCCCAAAGCGGTAGGTTTAGTTATGCGCACCGTTGGTTTTGGGCAGGGGCATAACCAGGCGCACGGTGGTGCCGTGGCCGGGTTCGGTGCGGACATCGCAGTGGCCGGCGAGTTGATCCATGCGCCGCGAGAGGTTGAGCAGGCCGTCGGCGCCTTCGGCCTGGGCGGCAGTGGCGAAGCCGCGGCCGTCGTCGGTCACGGTGATGATAAAGTCGCCGTTGACCATGACCATGCCGATGCGAACTTCACTGGCCTGGGCGTGCCGGACGACGTTCGTGAGCGCTTCCTTGAAGGCCATGAGCAGATGATGCCGTTGTTCGGAGGTCAACGGGCAGTCGCGCAGGTCATCGGCCACTTCAATGCGGCAGCGGATGGGTGTGAGCTGGAGGAATTGCTGGACGTACTCGCAAAAGTATTTGCTCAGGGACACGAGTGAATCGTTTTTGGGATTGATGGACCAGACGATTTCATCCAGCGAGGTGACCATTTCGCGGGCTTTGCCGGTGATGTGGGAGAGATGTTCGCGGACGCGGTCGGGTGCGGTGTTGGTGCGTTTGGCGAGCGCGCCGAGCAGGCCGATCTCGGTCAGGCCGGCGCCGAGTTCATCGTGCAGGTCGCGCGCCACGCGGACGCGTTCGCGTTCGAGCGCCTGCTGGCGTTCGATCTGTTCGAGCCGGCGATGGGTGCGGCGGCGTTCGTAGCTCCAGACACTTCCGCCCACGGCGGCAAGCAGTCCCGCGATGGCGAGGCCTTGAAACCACCAGGTTTCCCAGAGGTGGGGGCGGATGGCCATGGCCACCTGGGCCGCGGTGGCGGACCAGATGCCGTCGCTGTTGCGGGCCATGACCTTGAATTCATAGTGGCCCGGGGGCACGGCGCTATAAGTGGCGGTGCGGGCGCCACCGGCATCAATCCATTGTCGGTCCAGTCCGGCCAGTTGGTATTTGAACCGCACCCGGTCCGGAGCGGTGAAGCTCAATCCTGTGTAACGGAATTCCAACTGATGACGCCCCGGTCCGATGTCCAGATCAAATGGTTGCGCGCCGGCAACGGCCGGGCCGGTCCACTGCACGTTGCCATCCACGCGCACTCCTTCGATGATGACGGGCGGCGGTTCGGTGTTGATCCGGGTATCGTGCGGTTGCGCATAGGTCACTCCTTTGCCAGTGGCAAACCATAATCGCCCGATGTGATCGCGCCAGGCGGTGGGCTGGAATTCCACGGCGCAACCGAGCGTGGGCAAGCCGTCGTCGCGGCCATAAATCCGGTAGGCAACCGTTTTGGCCGAGCCGTCAAACCAGGTGTTCAACCGGGTTTTTTCCATCGAGAAAATGCCTGCGCTGGAACCGAACCACATGTGCCCGGTGGCATCCTCAATCACCTGCGAGATCGTGTCGGTCGGCAGGCCATTGGATGCGGTGAGTTGTGCGAAGCCGCCGGATTGAAAACGCAGGAGGCCCGCCCCGAGCGTGCCGATCCAGACGGCTCCATCGGCATCAGGATAGACCGCGGAAAAGCGGCGGTGGAAAGTGGGATTGGACGGGCGGTAGGTGGTCAATTCGCCATGGTCGGCTTTCAAAAGTTCACCAGTATTCATCCCCACCCACACGGTGCCATCCGGGCCTTCTGCCAGCGCGGTGGGATAATCATCTTCAAAGGCGGGTTTGAGCAGTTGTTGCAGGAGGTTGGATTCCTGGCAAAAAAGCCCGTCCTGGCTGGCCACCCAAAGGCGGCCGTCATGCGCCGGCAACACACCACGCACGCGCACGCCAACTTGATTGAGGGAGAGCACCTGTTGAAAAGAATCCGAACCCGGTTCATGCACGAACACTCCGTCGCCATGCGTCCCGATCCATACACGCCCATCGGAATCAGGATAAACGAGCGCCATTTCGCAATGGGTGCCCAGTTGCGGCAGCGTGAAATTGGTGCAATGACCCTGTTCAAAGCGGCTCACCGTTCCACCGATGCTGCCGATCCAGATGGCGCCCGCGCGGTCTTCGCAAACCGAGGTTACCACGGTGTCGGCCAGGCCTTCGCTTTTGCCCACGGCTTCAAACAGACGCGGCCGCACGCGCGAGAGCCCACTGTGCTCGAAGGAGGCCCACAGGTTTCCCTCGCGGTCCTGAAAGATGGTGCGGACGGTGTCGCTGGGCAGGCCGTCATGCGTGGTGACACTGCTCAGATGCCCCGTACCGCTGATGTGAATCAATCCACCTTCCACGTAGTTGCACCACAATCCGCCGTCGGAGTCCGGCTGTTCATGGTGGACCTTGCGCCACACCAGATGCTGGCGGTTCCAGTCCGTCGCTTCGGCGATCCATTGCCGGTCACGACAACGGCGCAGCCGGCCGTTGGCTTCCACCCACCAGCCACCCTGGCCGTCCGAAACGATTCCGAGGGCCGGCACATCCGGTTCGCCATTGGTCGGTGTGATGTCCGCGAACTGCCCGTTCTGCCAGGCGAACAGGCGGGTGGCCGTGCCGATGGCGATGGTTCCTTGCGCGTCATTGGCCGCGGACAACACCGGTGGATTGTCATCCGTGGGCGAGATTTGAGATTCATGGCCTTCAACCATCCGCATCAACTGCCGGTCTATCCGCCGATACCAGATGGCACCGGTGCCATCCACATAAAAACGCTCGTTGAGGCCCGTGCCCTGCGGGGCCAGTTTGGTCCACACATGCGATCCATCCGGGTGGGAAATGCCTTGCAGCAATTGTCCTTCCTGCGTGGCAAAGAGAATCCGATTGGTGGTGGCTTCCACCAGTGAAGTAATGACCGCTGGCCCTGGATATTCCATGTGAAACACGCCCGCCCGCCAGCTCGCCAGGTAATTGCCAAAGCCATTGATCCACAGAACTCCACTTGGGTCGGCGATCAACCGGCGCACACCGCGCCCGCCGAGTTGCGGCGTGTTGGCCGAGTCAAAGTTCACGAAACGCACCCCGTCAAAACGCGACAGCCCGCTGTTGAGCGTGCCCACCCAGATATAACCTTCAGCCGATTGTGCCACTTCCGAGACGGCGCTTTCAGGCAGGCCATCGTCCACTTCCCACGTATTGACCAGATAATCTCCGCCGCGTGACACGAGAACGCCGCCCAATAAAAAGGCCAGCGCCAGACCGGGTCGGCGGAAGTGTTCACAAAAGGGCATCATCGAATATTCTGCCAAAAGGACAGTATCAGCAACCGCAAATTCCGCGTAAATCCGCACTCCGCATTCCGCACTCCGCAATTAAATATGTCAGCAACCGCAAATTCCCTTGCTGAAGATGTAGGGTTGGTCACCCGATTGTTCTAGAACATTTTCGCGATGCCTCCCTCGACAGTCCAATGATTACGCCGTAACTTCCATGGCCTGCCAATCACACTGATTCACCATATAAGATGATTTTTTCCCGCGCCCGTTTCTTGATGATTTGCTGCTTGCTGGTGGCGGCGCACCTTCATGCAACCCAGGCGCAGTGGGTCCATTTTGGCACGAACGGATTGCTGGTTTATACCAATGATGATCTGGGGAATCACCTGATTGATTATTCCTATGCAGGCTACGAAAGCGGCGGCGTGGCCATCCCCACGAACGGGGTCATCCGCACGACCCTCAGTGTCATTGCCGGCGACAACACGACACAGATCCAGAACGCCATCAATTCCGCCGGCGGCATGTCTGCGGACACCAATGGAGTGCGAGGCGTGGTGGTGCTCAACCCCGGCACCTATGAAATGGACGGCACTTTGAGCCTGAACAAGAGCGGTGTCATTCTGCGCGGCTCCGGGACAAACACACTGCTTCATTTCACGAGCACGGCCACCTCCGGCAACGCCATCGCGATCAGCGGATCAAGCGGAACCACCCAGACCGGCTCCACTTACACCATCGCCGATACCTATGTTCCGCTGGGAGCGACGAATTTTCACCTGAACACCACCAGCGGATTGTCAGCGGGCACAGGCATCGTGGTGCGGCGGCCGTGGACGACGGCATGGATCAACGCCGTGGGCATGAGCAATCTCTGGAGCGCGAGCGGACATCAAAACGATGCCGAACGCACCATCACAGCCATCAATGGAACACAAGTGACCGTGGACATCCCGCTGCCGACCCCCATCGAACAGAAGTGGTGCACCGGCACGGTCTTTGCCTACACCGATTCCGGGCGCGTGCAGCAATGTGGCTTGGAGAACATGAAATTAAACTCGGATTGGGGCCTGGCCACCACCGGCAACACGAACGGCTTTGGCTGGACCGGCACGCACTTTGGCGACGCCAAGAATTGCTGGGTGCGGAACGTGACTTTCAATGGTTTCGGAATCGGCGCGAACACCGCGACCAGCAGCCAGACAAAATGGTGCACCGTGCAGGATTGCAGCTTTATGAACGGTGTGAACAATGGCAGCGCGCGTCCGCCGGCCTTTGAGATTGACGGGCAAATGTGTCTGTTTCAGCGTTTGAACGGTGTCAGTGGCTTTCAACACCTGCTGCAAACCGGCGATGAAGCCACCGGCCCGAACGTCTATTTATATTCCTACGCCACCGGCTCGGATTTTGACGGCGGACCGCATCGTTACTGGGCGGTGAGCCTGCTGACGGACAATGAATATGGAACCGTGGGCAATGTGCACATCGTCATCATCACGGGCGGCAACAACGGCTGGGGCGCGGGTTACAGCGTGTTTTACAACTGCCACACTAGCAATCACACCATCCAATGCCCGCCGGTGGACCATCATTACAACTGGTGGATCGGCGGTTCCGGGGTGAACAACAATCCCGGCAGCGATCCCGGGACGTACGACCAGGATGGCCAGACGGTGATGCCGACGAGTCTATATCTGGAACAATTGAAGGAACGCCTCGGTAGCACTGCGGTCGAGAACATCGGGTACCCGTTTCCGGTCATCAACGGCATTGCGGTCAGCGACAACAATCTGATTTTCAACGGCGCGGGCGGAAAACCCGGCGGCCTGTATTATCTCCTGGATTCCACGAACGTGGCGGCGCCCTTGAACTTCTGGCAGCGCGTCATGACCAATAACTTCGATGTGAACGGCAATTTTATCTTCACCAACACCCTGGGCGCCGGCGCCCAATTGTTCTACCTGTTGCAGGTGCCGTAAGTCAGCTTAACGAAGTTCGCGAAAGGCCGTGGTCAGCGCGGCCCCAATTTTTCTCGGCCCGTCTCCGCCCAGTTGTTGATCCACCTTTTCCAGGCGATGGATGAGATCAAGGACGTGCTTGCGGGGATAAGCTCCGCCGGCGGCCTCGCAAAAATGAGTGCGACAGCCGAAAGGCCGGTCGGCATAAATCAGACAGCGTCCAGTCTCTTGTTTCAACATCGGACAGGTTCCGTTGTCAGGCTCCGGCAGTTCTTTCCGCCCGGTGGCGCGGAACCCCTTGGCCGCGACCAGTGCTTCACCTTTTGTCAGGTAGGGTGTCAGCCCGGTCAACTTAAACTGGCAGCACTCGGTGCGCATCTGGCAGGCGCGTTCCAGCGGACGTTTCGCCAGTTCGGCGTACACGGCGCGCACTTCCGCAAGGGGGCTTGGTAATGATTCCGCTTTCACTCGGTTTAAAGGTGGATTATTGAGTGCCAAAATCAAGCCCGGCAAGCAGTTTTAACCACGCAGCCGATGATCGGCAACAAACACAGATAAACACGGATCAAAACAAGGTAGGGCGCGTCCCTCCGGGCGCGCCGCAACGGGTCCATCCACGAACGGCGCGCGCGGAGCGACGCGCCCTGCTTATCAACCTTCAACTTTCAACTTTTAACCTGCAACCTGATCCCCCGAACGATTTAACAATTCAACCATTCAACGAATCACGCTCTCACTGAATCACATTCTCACTGTGCCACCCATGGCGGAGACCAAGCCGGTGATGGGGCAGCCCGCACGCGGTAATATCCGCTGCCCGGGTCGGGAGGGATGTTAAATCCGGCGTACCACAGAGCATTCGTATCCACGCCGGTGACGGGCATGGCCTGCCACGTATCATTCACGAGGTTTGTCCGCGACTGGACGGAATAGGCCAGCCCCGGCGTGTCCTTGGTAAGCCAGACATTCACCTGGCCGGGACCGGGCGGCGAAGCTTGAATGATCGGAAAAGGATAATGATTGTAATTGGTGAGCAGGGCATAGATATCGCCGGCGCGGTCGCCATTGGTGGTCGAGATGTAAATGGAGCCGTTGGGAGTCGGAACAACCACCGGAACGTTGATGCCAGTGATGGTGGTGGTGCCGTCAAAGTCGTTGGTGATGGTGATGCCCGTCAGCGCCTTCATGCAGGAATTATATCTGGGCCAGTCGCCGTTGGTGGCGGCGCCGCGGGCGTAGTAATAAAAAAGGTCGGAGGCGAAATCACCCTGGGCCAGATTGGAAACATCCAGCGTGCGAATGACCGTATAATTGGTCAGCAACTGGTCCAGGGTCAATTCCGCCTGACAGGCAAACCAGGTGCGCGGTTGATTCATGAGCGTGGACACGCATTCGCGGAGCACGGATTCCTGCTGGCTGGCGGCGATGGCCGATTGCCAGCCGTTCGCCTGCGCCAGCGCATTGGACTGGTCATTTGGTCCCGCTGGAACCCGCTGGCTCAAAAGCCAGGAAAGGCAGGGAATTTTCAACGACTCCGGTGGGGTGCTGTGGCCGCCATTGAAATAAAAGTCGTTGATCACGGCGCCGCAGTTGGTCAGAAAAGCAGCGTCAAAAACATTGAAGAACTCGCTGCCCGTGTCAGGGCTGGAGGTGTTCGTGCCGGTGGTGCGCGCGATGAACAGGTTCGTCAACACCCGGTCCGTGCCGTAGTACTGTACGCTGGCCCCCTGGTTTTCGCGCGCCAGCCAGCCAGCCATCTCCAAAAGTCCCGCCACATGCTGGGCGCGCATCCGACTGAACATGTAGGCGCATTCGCCGCCGCCGGATTCTCCGCCGGCAAATTCCGCCGTCGGATCATAAAGCACCCGGTGCCGGACATCGTACGTCACCGCATAGATCTCCCGCATGACTTTGTCCCACGGCACGCCATTCTTGGTTCCCGTGATGCCCACCACAATGATGTTCAAGCTGGCGCACGCGCTCTGGAAAGTTCCCACCATGCCGCCGCCGCTCGCATACATCGTATAAAAGATCGGCAGCGCCGGGCCGTTCGTTGAATAGGCGGGTGGCAGATAAATGTCGTAGGTATAGGAAGGATTTTGAAGGCAGGTCACCGTGCCGCGTTGGTTGGCGGAAAGCGGAAATGGCAACAGCCCCCCAGACGCCGGCGGGACGAACATGCCGCTCCCGGCCAAAAACATGAGGAAACACATCGTCCACGTGAATTTGGCCGTTTTCATGCCGTATCGTCATGATATGCAATTGGACCGAAATTGCAAGCATCCCGGAGCGCGGTTGTGTGCGAAGCACCAGCCGCAGCAACGCGAAAACGAGATGGGCTGTCGAACGGACATCCACCCCGCTTTATCCCGTTTTTGGGGACCGCGCCCGCCCCGGGCGCATGTTTCCGCGCCCTCGCGGAAACACGTACGGTGAAGCGAGCGTCTGCCGCCAATCATCGGCCAGCCGAATCGGTCCCCACTTCAGCCTCTTAGCTCTTCAGCCTTCGCGCATTTATCTGCCAGAAGGTGCCAGAAGCCGCCCTGACCCAGTTCGGAATTCGGAGTGCAGAGTGCGGATCTCGATGGTCCGCCAGTGTCCTCCAGTCCCCGCCCGTAGCGGTTTACCTGGTCCGGCGACAGGCAGACGCTACACTTTCCGAACACTTGACAGCTTCCCAGTGTGCCCGGGTTTTCCGCGAGGGCGCGGAAAACGGCGCCCGTGGCGGGCGCGCTCCCCAGTCTTAAATAGAGTTAAATAGCCCCCATCCAGTGCGGAGTGCGGAATTCGGAGTGCGCGCCGGCTGACAGCAACCTGCAACTTTCAACGTTCAACCTGTAACCAGGTTTCACTATGTCAAAGAACAGGACCAGCCAACGCCAGTCCAACCCCGCAAGAATAGCATGAAATCTGGAAAAGTGTTTCTCCGCGGAAGGGGTAAAATTCGGGGGGGTGCTGGAAAACAGGTTTGCTGGTATAATACGCTTTCGACAAGTCTCTTATGGTGAGACACGCGCCGCGTGCTTCTGCGCGGCGGGGAAACAAATCGGGGGGTGTAAAAAAATAATTCTTCCGCCTTCATCCGATTCCGGCGCGACAGGGAAAGGCTAAAGGCTAAATTCTAAAGCTGAAGGGGGCGGAATTGCGGAATGCGGAATGCGGAGTCCAGCCGGTTTTTTAACCACGAAATACGGGTAAATCGTCCATGGTGGGACAGCGCTTCCAGCCTGTCACCGCCTTGCCTTGATTCCAAAATGTGTATTCAAATGACTGTGATCGCCTCCCACCACTGATGGCGCGCAATTGAATGGTGCTTCGCAAGGATCAGACACCTCACCCACAGGAATGGTTTTATCCCAACGACCCTCATCCGGCTTCGGCACGTGGACTCACTCGCGCCCGCTCGTTCGGCCCTGGCGGGCTTCCGCTTCGCAAACTCCTTTCGCCGTTTCCCAAACGGATCAAGTCTCCCGTTCCCGCGGGCGAAGTACCTGGCCCTCTCCCCATCCGATGCGGAGAGGGAGTAAGCGCGCTTCATCTCATGGCTCGCCCGGACGCTCGCCCCACCAAAGTTTGGCATCCAAGGTGGAAATTTTTTCAGTAACCGGCTTTCAAAAATCCTGTCAATTCTGTCCAGGCTGCGTTACAAATGGCTCCATGGCTCTGACACCATCCACCATGCTGTCGCTCGGCACGCCAGCGCCCGATTTCAAACTGCCGGATACCAATGGCAAGACCGTTTCCCTGGCCGATTTCAAGGACCAGGCCGCGCTCGTGGTCATCTTCATGTGCAACCATTGTCCCTACGTCATCCACATCCGCGCCGGACTCGCGCAATTCGCGCGCGACTACGCCGGCAAGGCCGCCATCGTGGGCATCAGTTCCAATGACGCCAAAAATTATCCCGATGACAGCCCCGCCCGCATGAAGGAAGAGGTGAAAACGGCCGGCTACGTTTTCCCGTATCTCTACGATGAGACCCAGGCCGTGGCCAAAGCCTATCGCGCCGCCTGCACGCCGGATATTTTCCTGTTCGATCGCGTCCGCCGGCTCGTGTATCGCGGCCAGTTCGATGCCAGCCGTCCCGGCAACGGCATCCCCGTCACCGGAAAGGATCTGCGCGCGGCGCTCGAGGCCGTCCTCGCCGGCAAGCCCGCCTCCGAACTCCAGGTCGCCAGCATGGGCTGCAACATCAAATGGAAAGCCGGCAACGAACCGGATTATTTCTGAAAGGCTGAAGTGGGGAATTTTAACCGCGAAATAAGCGAAATATGCGAAAGTTGATGATTGTGGGTTGCTTCGAGGACGAGGACGAGAACGAGGAGGATTAAGGGGACATCGTCACCGGAATTTAACATTTAGCCCGTTGATTTTTGGTGGATTGCAGCGATAGTCGCTCTTGAACCAAAACTGAAAGGAGTTTTATGAGTGTCAATGCCATTCCCGAAGGATATTCCAGTATCACGCCCTACCTGATGGTGCAGGACGCCGCCGGGGCGATTGAATTCTACAAAAAAGTGTTCGGCGCCACGGAACGCCTCCGCCTCCCCGCCGAAGACCGCATCGCCCATGCCGAGCTTGAGATCGGTGATTCGGTGATCATGCTGGCCGACGAATGCCCCGAGCGTAACGCGTTAAGCCCGCAATCGGTCGGTGGCACCCCCGTGTGCCTGCATCTCTATGTGAAAAATTGTGATGACGTGTTCGCCAGCGCCATCGCTGCCGGCGCCAGGGAAATCCGGCCGGTCGAAAACCAGTTCTATGGTGACCGTTCGGGCATGTTCACCGATCCCTTCGGCCACAAATGGAACGTCGCCACGCATGTGGAAGACGTTTCGCCCGAAGAATTGCAAAAACGCATGGCTGCCATGAGCGAGGCATAGACATTTGGACTGCGGTGGCAGAGCGAAGCGGCGACACCGCTTTGGTGTGTTATTGAAATCAACGCGTTGGATGGTTTGAAAGCGCCGCCGCCGCTTTTCTTACATTCGCATTTTGTCGTATTTTCCCCGTGACGAACCGGTTCCACCCCTGTCCAACCATGAAACGGCCACTCATCATTTCATGTCTGTCATCGAAAATCCTGTCACGGATGCCGCGGGCCTTTCCGGCAGCGCCCCCGCCATTGTGGAACAACTCGTGCATCAGGCCGAGCGCGCCGGGGCCAGCGACATCCATCTGCAGATGCGCGGCAAATCCGCCGAGACCGGCTTCCGCCTCGATGGCCTGATCGTTCCCGGCGCGGAACTGCCCGCCGAAGTTGCCGAACGGGTCTTCGGTCGCATCAAATTTCTGGCCCGGTTGAAGACCTATCAGGAATCACTGCCGCAGGATGGCCGCATTTCCCATGAGGATCTCAAAAGCAAAAACGACATCCGCGTGGCCACCTATCCGACCGTCACCGGCGAAAAAATCGTCCTGCGCCTGTTCAATTCCGGTTCCGCAAAATTGCTGGATGAACTCTCGCTGTCCGCCTCCGCCCGGGCCGCGCTCGAAAATTTTCTGCGCCAGACCACTGGCCTGCTCCTGCTTACCGGTCCCGCTGGCAGCGGCAAGACCACCACCATTTACGCCTGTCTCCGGCATCTGGCCGGGCTGGGCGGACGCCACATCATCACCATCGAAGATCCCGTGGAACAGGTTGTTCCCGGCACCATGCAGACGGAGATCAACGAGGCCATCGGCCTGGATTTTGCGCGCGCGGCGAGGCATCTGCTGCGGCAGGACCCTCAGGTGCTCATCCTTGGGGAGATCCGCGATGAGGAGACTGCCAACCTCGCCGTCCGCGCCGGGCTCACCGGTCATCTGGTCATCTCCACCCTGCACGCCGGCTCGTGCAAAGGCGTGTTCGAGCGGCTGCTAACCATGTGTCCGGACCATTCGGCCGTGGCCAGCGCCGTGGAACTGGTCCTGAACCAGCGGCTCATCCGCAAGGTTTGTTCCGCCTGCGACGGCGCCGGTTGCGAAAGCTGCCTGCGCACCGGTTACCAGGGCCGCGTGCCGCTCGTGGAATGGCTGCGCGTCAATGAAACCGTGCGCGAACAGATTCGCCGCCGCGAAACGAGCGCGCTCGCGCCGGTGGAAACGCTGGAAGCCGCCGCGCGTTTGCTGGTGAACCAAGGCATCACCAACGAAGCGGAGTTCAAACGCATTTTTGGCTTATGAAATACGACGAATTCGCCTTCTTCAACCAGCAGCTTGCCGCCATGCTCCGTGATGGCATCCCGCTGGAAGGCGCCCTGCGCCGCCTCTGCGATGAGATGCGTGCCGGTTCGCTCCGCACCGAACTGCAGGCCCTCGAGGCCGACCTTGCCAAAGGCACGCCCATC
>Ga0206928_1144_pt1 | contig 16911 bp, 8 predicted proteins | sample Alteio_BWOrgHeat_21_FD_152941 | JGI IMG/M metagenome (GOLD analysis project Ga0206928, IMG submission 152941) | Enriched cells from forest soil in Barre Woods Harvard Forest LTER site, Petersham, Massachusetts, United States -... | ecosystem: Environmental > Terrestrial > Soil > Temperate forest > O... | reverse complement strand
CAGTGTGGTGCTAACCACGGTCACAGCCCCGGGCGGGGCGACCACGCAATATACGTACAGCGCCTATGGACCCGAGACGGATCCAGTGCCAAGACCTAGCACGGATCCGGGCACTAACTATACTTACGAGGATATCGCTTCCATTACCGATCCTCTCAGCCATACCTATTCGTTCACTTACGATCTCGATCACAGCAGGAAGAGCTATGTGAACAATTCGGTGGCAAAAGGGTACTATACCCAGATCGGATCGCCACGGACGATCGCGACGGTGACGATGCCGGACAGCACGAGCACGACGTTTGACCATTCCAAATCCCTGGTCTGGTTGAATCCGGACGGGCAGGCGTTGAATTCGAGCAGTCAGCGGCAAGTTACGGTCACGGATGCGACCGGCGTCGTTCGCACCTACAGCTACGATATCAGCAGCGCGGTGGTGGTTCCCGTGCCGAAAATTCCGGGCCCGGGCGGCGTGGGGACTTCCTTCACGAAGATCATTGCTTACACGAAGCTCAATGTTATCTATTACGGTGCCTCAACCATACTGGGAACGGAGACCTTCAATTTCGACCTCGACGCGGGGATGGCGCTCCAGTCGATCACGGATTTCAGCGGGAATACGACGAGCTATACGTATGGCAATACGTGGACAGCGACGGGGGATTACGCGGCGTTTCAACAGGTGACAGGGGTCAGCCTGACGGGCAAATATAACGATCCGACCCAGCAGACGGATGCGCTGGGGCATTCGAAGACGTTTGCCTACGATAGCGCCACGCGGATCATGACCGATGTAGTGAATGAGAACTCGAACGAGACTCTTTATACTGTCGATAGCTTGGGGCGCCGGACGAGCGAGGTGATCAAGGATTCAGGCGGCACCGCGCACCAGGAGACCGATTTCGTTTATGGCAATACGAAGTATCCCGGTTTCCTGACACTGAAAACGGTGAAGCATTTGACTGGCCTCGGCGATCCGGGTTGGGTGGCCGATCTCGTCACGAAGTATGTTCCCGATGCCGATGGGCGGCTTGCGCAGGAGATCGTCGATCCGGGCGGCCTCAATCTCGTGACGAGCTATACGTACGATGCGAACGGCAACAAGGTGACTTCGACCGATCCGCTGGGGCACACGACTTGGTTCAGCTACGATGCGCGCAATCGCCTGGTGACGGTGACCAATGCGGATGGCAGCCAGAAGCAGATGGTTTATGACGCGCGGGGCAACAAGACGAAGGAGTACGACGAGAATGGGATTGTGACGCTTTATCAATACGATTCGCTGAACCGGCTGGTGGAGCAGGTGCGGGACATGAATGGGAATGGCACGATTGAGACTGCGACGGATCTTGTCACCACGTTTACCTACAATGCGGTGGGTTCGAGGCTGTCGACGACGAGTCCGCTCGGCGGGGTGACGCAGATGACGTATGATAATCTACAACGGATGACGTCGGTGAAGGACGCACTGGGGCACACGACGCAGTTGAGCTACGGGGCGAACTCGGGCGGGAATGCGTTTGACAGCGCGAGTTTCAAGCCGACGCACACGGTCGATCCGCGGGGCAATGTGACGGATGTGATCTTCGACAAGCTTTACCGTCCGGTGGTGAAGTCGGTGCAGTACAAGGGGACATCGACCGATCCCTCGAACATGTCGAGTACATCGACCCAATACGACGCGGTGGGCAACCCGACGGTGGTGACGGACCCGCTGGGCAACCAGACTTTATATTCTTACGATGCGCTGAATCGGTTGTTGCAGACGACCTATGCGGATAACGTGGCGTCGAGCCATTATTCGTTCACAAAATATGCGTACACATCGACGGGGTTGAAGTGGGACGTGATGACCAAGAATGATGGATCGAGCCTGAGCGTCCATACGACCGACGAGGAGACGCAGATCGTCTATGATAACGCGGGGCGGGCGACGACTTCGACGCAGATGCTTACGAATGACGGGGTGAGCGGATCCGATGTGGCGACCTCGACGGTCTATGACGCTGGAGGCAACGTGGTGCAGACGACCAATCCGCTGGGCAAGGTGTGGGACTACGTTTATGACTCGCGCAATCGCAAGGTGCAGGAATTCGCGCCGGCGGTGACGGACGGGGATTCGAACGACAGCGCGTACAACACGAGCGTGCGGCCGAACAAGACGTGGATTTACGATCCGGCGGGGCGGGTGGCGACGACGATTGACGCGCGGGGCAATTCGGCGGGGACGCTGTACGAGACGGACATGTACTACGACGCGGCAAACCGGTTGACGGAAGTGCATCAGCCGTCGGTGTCGGTGAACGGGGGGAGTTCGAGTCATCCGATCACCTACACGACCTATGACAGGAACGGCAATGTGCTGACGGTGGAGGATCCGAACGCCCATACGGTGACGAATACGTACGACCTGCTCAATCGCCTGACGAAGACGGTGGATGGGGTGGGGATCACGGTGAAGTATAACTACGACCAGGTGGGCAACCGGACATTGGTGGTGGACGGGTTGGGGCAATCGACGGCGTTTGCGTACGACGGCCTGAATCGCAACACGCAAATCACGGACGCGGCGGGCAACGCGACGCGGTTCAAGTACAACGCGCTGAACAAGACGCAGCGCACCGATGCACTGGGGCAGGTGACGAGTTACTTCTACGATTTGCGCAACCGGCTGATGACGGTGATCTATGCGTCGAGCGATGCGGCCAATTCGGAGCGGGATTATGTCTATGACAAGGCGGGCAACCTGTTGTCGGTGACGGAGCCGTCGAAGACGACGGCGAACGTGAGCTACACGTACGATTTGTTGAACCGGATGGTGACGGAAGTGTCGGGGGGCAGGACGAACGCCTATACCTACGACCTGGCGGGCAACCGGACGCAAACGGTGTATGACTCGGGTGGGACGAGCCGGACGATCACGAGCGCGTACGATGATCTCAATCGGTTGCACACGCTGACGGACGGCAGCAAGGTGACGACGTACGTGTACGATTTGAATGGCAACATCGTGAGCAAGACGTTGCCCAACGGCGACGTGGAAAGCGCGACGTTCGATGCGCTCAACCGGATGACGGTGCAAAGCGCGGTCAACGGCAGCGCGGCATCGCTCTACGGTTATACTTATTATTACGACAAGGTCGGCAACGTCACGACGGTCGGTGAAACCTATCCCTCGGGCCTGAGCAGCCGGACGGTGAGCAACTCATACGACAATGACAACCGGCTGCACATCGAGGCAGTCACGGGCAGCGCGCCGAATTCGAGCACGACGTACACGTACGACAGCGCGAACAATTGCACACAAAAAGTCATCACCGGCACGGGCGCGGAAACGACCAACTATGCTTACAACAGCCTCAACCAGCTTACGGCCGCGACGGGCGGGTTTGCCGCCACCTACACCTACGATGCGAACGGCAATCGGGCCACGGAAGTTATCAGCAGCAACACCGACACGTATAGTTATGATTTTGAAAACAGGTTGATCGGGCTGGTCAAGAACACCAGCGGGGGGACGGGGACGTATGCCTACACGTATGACTATCGGTCACGCCGGATCATCCGCGACGAAAGCAGCGCCAGCGGCAACCTCACGCATGTCGTGTTCAGCGGGGGAACCTCGGTGCGCGAATACGACGGCAGCACACCGACGTTGACGGTGGAGCTTATCCGCGGTTCCGATTATGGGGGTGGAGTCGGCGGCGTTCTCTATACAATCCGTTCCAGCACCGAATACTACACGCATGAGAATCGTCGCGGCGACGTCATCGCGCAGACCAACGCCAGCGGCGCGTTCGATTACCAGGCGCAGTACCAGGGCTTTGGCAAACAAGCCGCCACGTCCGGTTCCACCAGCGACCGGCAAAAGGCCAACACCAAGGACGAAGACCCGTGGGGCGGAATCAACGAAGGCATGCGCTACACCACCTTCGAGGACGGGTTGCGCGTGTTCATTTCCAAAGACCCCGCTGGCATGATCGACGGCCCGAATTTGTACACTTACGTCCGACAAAATCCAGCTACCTACTTCGATCCCGAGGGGTTGGCCGCTGAAACCTATGGGACTTACGACGAAGCCACCAAGCACGGGTTCATGGGAGGTGTTTGGGCACAACCCGATGGACGCTACTACCCGGTCACCCTGAATAACGCGCCGTACGTTTTTGGTCAAAACGCTAAGACCTATGCGCCGCAAATCACGACGATTGCGGTTGGTTCAGCAGCAGTAGTGGCGGCTCCTGAAGTCAGCATCCCGGCGCGAATCGCCTATGGCGGATTAAGCGGCGCAGCAGCAGCCGATGCTGGCAACGCCGTCCACAATGCCCAAACAGGTCAGCCTTTGAGCAGCAACATGGCGACGACTACTGCTCAGGGAGCAGTTACGGGTGCCATAGTTCAAGGCGCAGCCGAAGCCGTCGCTCCAGAAACTGCAACTGCTATCAATGCTCAGAATAAGGTTGCAGCCACACCCACCCAATCGGCAGCCGCAACAACTCAAGCTTCTCATCAAGCGGTTGATTACACGTCCATTCCAGACAGTCCAAGTGTGGGGCCAGGAAAAGATTTCACCACTGCGCAAAAGGCGAAATTTAAAGCATTAAATGCACAGCAAAATGGAGGAACCATGAAATCTGACATTTCAGGGGAGCCACTCGTTGTTCCGCAACAGTCCAAAGCAGGAGTTACTCCTCCCGACAACGAAGCGCACGTAGATCACTATTATCCAAAGGCCGAAGGTGGACCGAATAGCTCTGTTAATGTTCAAGTTATTTCGAGAAAAGAAAATTTGGAAAAAAGTGACAAAACGCCATGAACATCGGGACAAATCAAGCGGCGATGATTTGCAACCATGTGTTTGACGGGGCTCCCATCCTCAAGGCCGTCAAGGATGCGCCTCTTGATGACACAGACAGCGGATGGCAATGCCATTGCAACAAGGTGGATCATACCCAAGAAACCTCCGCGAAATTTATTTCAGTTCGAGAACTGCTGGAAATCGAGCCTTCTTTACAGCTCCATATGGACTCTCCGATTGGAACTGTTTTGGAAAGAGATGGGCCTTCTAATGCGTGGAGAATTGCGACTGGATAGTGGCTGGGAAATTAAAGTGAACTCCACACGCCAACCATAGCACCCGTGGTGCCAAGAAAAAAATAAACGCTGAAATGGCTTCTCGGCTATGAACGCAACGCAAGGAAGCGAAGTTCGCCTACTCAAACTAAACAGCCAAACGGCTTGCCCACCTCGTACCGCTGTCCCGGTTAACCCGCAGATGTTGTCATAGAGTCTTTTGCACCTCTCAACACCCGGATCGAACGTCGGTCATGGCTGCGACCTTTCCAACTATGTCGATCCCAAACCAAGCAGAAATCGGATAGCTGTCAACGTCCCTGCTCGATGCGCTTCTCTTCGAGAACATCAAAAGCCTTGCCCATGGCGGCCACGGCATTCTTGAAGAAAAGCTTTCCGGGCACACCGTCGATGCGCAGCTTGAATTGACCATGATGGTAGCTGACGACGACGATGTGATGCCCCTGATACTCGATCCAGAAATTTCCCTGCGCCGACTGACGCCAATCCTTGTGGTGGATGAACTCGGTCTTGCGTTGCGCACGATCACGTAAATACCGTTCGGTTGCATCGACCCTAAGATCGCCCGAAAGGATTTTGGCGCATTTGCGGCCCACGGCCAGGGTGCGTTTGCAATCGGGGTGGCTCAAATAGTGGACAAACTGGGTCTTCTCCTCCTTGCAAAACTCGCACCGCTTATTCTTGCCCGGCTTGCTGCCGGGGGTGTCATGCAGGTCGATGGCCCGGAGCCATTGCCAGCCCACGTGGGGACATCCGGGTGTGCTTTTGAGCGGACGATTCATTTGATCGGAAACAAATGTTGCAACCAACACAGGTGGAATGCCATCCTGAACCTTCAGTGAACGGCGTACTGACCTCCGCACCTGCACCCCGACAGCTTCCGCGCCGTCGTCCGGCACGGCGTCACGCGCCGAAGCTGCCGGGGTGGCTGCAACTTATCGGGCTGCTGGCGCTGCTGCAAAACGCAGCCCATTCGCCCGACCTGGCGGGCAACGTGGTGCAGACGACCAATCCGCTGGGCAAGGTGTGGGACTATGTGTATGACTCGCGCAATCGCAAGGTGCAGGAATTCGCGCCGGCGGTGACGGACGGGGATTCGAACGACAGCGCGTACAATACGAGCGTGCGTCCGAACAAGACGTGGATTTACGATGCGGTAGGGCTGGTGAAGACGACGATCGATGCGCGGGGCAATTCGGCGGGGACGCTGTACGAGACGGACATGCACTACGATGCGGCGAACCGGGTGGTGGAAGTCGATCAACCTGAGGTGCCAGTGGACGGGGGCAGTCTGGCCGTTCCGATCACCTACACGACCTATGACAAGAACGGCAATGTGCTGACGGTGGAGGATCCGAACAGCCATACGGTGACGAATACCTACGACCTGCTCAACCGCCTGACGAAGACGGTGGATGGGGTGGGGATCACGGTGAAGTATAACTACGACCAGGTGGGCAACCGGACGTTGGTGGTGGACGGGTTGGGGCAATCGACGGCGTTTGCGTATGACGGTCTGAATCGCAACACGCAAATCACGGACGCGGCGGGTAACGCGACGCGGTTCAAGTACAATGCGTTGAACAAGACGCAGCGCATCGATGCGCTGGGGCAGGTGACGAGTTACTTCTACGATTTGCGCAACCGGCTGATGATCCTGAATTACGCGTCGAGCGATGCGGCCAATTCGGAGCGGGATTATGTCTATGACAAGGTGGGCAACCTGTTGTCGGTGACCGAGCCGTCGAAGACGGCGGCGAACGTGAGCTACACGTACGATTTGTTGAACCGGGTGGTGACGGAGGTGTCGGGGGGCAAGACGAACGCCTACACGTACGACCTGGCGGGCAACCGGACGGGGACAGTGTACGATTCGGGCGGGACGAGCCGGACGATCACGAGCGCGTACGATGACCTGAATCGGTTGCACACGCTGACGGAGGGGAGCCGCGTCACGACCTACGCGTACGATTTGAATGGGAACATCACCAGCAAGACGCTGCCGCACGGGTCATCGACCGGGGACGTGGAAACCGCGACGTTCGACGCGCTCAACCGGATTCATCTGCAAGGGGCGGTGAACAGCAGCAGCACGTTGCTCTACAATTACACCTACGGTTACGACCTGGCGGGCAATGACACGAAGGTGATCGAGTCTTATCCCTCCAGCTTCAGTGCCCACAACCGGACGGTGACCAACACGTACGACAATGACAACCGGTTGACGGAAGAGGCGGTGAGCGGCGGCACAACGACGACCTATGTCTACGACTTCGCGAATAATCGCACGAGCAAGGCGATCAGCGGCGGAGCCACCACGACGAACACGTACAACAATCTCGACCAGCTCATCACGGCGGTGACGGGCGGCACGACGCTCACCTACGCTTACGATGCCAACGGCAACCGATACACGCGCGGCGACGGCACCTACACCGACACTTACACGTACGACTTCGAGAACAGACTTATCCAACTGGTCAAGAACACCTCGGGCGGGGCGGGGACGTATGCTTATACTTATGACTACAGGTCACGCCGCATCCTGCGCGACGAAAGCGCCATCAGCGGCCACTACGCGACCAAGCTCGTCTTTAGTGGCGGTACGAGTGTGCGCGAATACGATGTCATCAGCGGCACGCCTACGCTCACCGTTGAGTTGATCCGCGGCAGCGATTACGGCGGAGGCATCGGCGGCGTGTTGTACACGATCCGTGGCGGTGGCTCGCCGACCTACAGTTACACCCATGAGAATCGCCGGGGCGATGTCGTTGCGCAAACCGATGGCGCGACCACGATGAACTACCAGGCGCAATATGAAGCGTTTGGCAAGAGACCCGCCGAAACCGGCAGTACCTCCGACCGCCAGAGGGCTAACACCAAGGACGAAGACCCCACGGGTCTTCTTGATGAAGGCCATCGTTACCGCGATCTCGAAACCGGCAGCTTCATCACCCGTGATCCGATGGGTTTCGTGGACGGGCCGAATCTTTACACGTATGTCCGACAGAATCCGTGGTCAGCGTTCGACCCCGAGGGATTAACGATGGAGGATTTACACCAGTATTGGGTGGGAATCGGAAACGGCTTTATCGGAATCGGACAGGGAGCAGTTCATGCCGTGGAGCATCCGATAGACACGGCCCAGGGCGTGGCCAGCGCAGTTGCCCATCCCATCAATACGGCTGTCGCGGTCAAGGATGCCGCAGTTAAATCTTACAACAGCGGTCCCGAAGGCCAAGGTGAGCTTACGGCCAATGTTCTCGCGGTGCTTGCGCCGGGAACCGCCGCAACGAAGTTATTCACGAAAGTTGAAAAATCCGCCTCAGAGCTAAAAGTAACTTCCGAAGTAGCTGCACAAGAATTTAAGGGAGGTCTTCACGGCGATACCAAATTGCCTGTCGGTGATGGGTTGGAGTCGCACCATATGCCGCCGGATTCGGTCAGTCCTGTTTCCACCAATAAAGGAACGGCCATTCAAATGGATCCCGCCGATCACATGGAAACTTCAAGCCATGGGTCTAATGGCGCAGCCGGTGCAGAATACCGCCAAGGCATTAAAGATATGATCGATGGGGGACAGATGCGGGATGCAATGGCGACGGAGGTTAGAGACGTGCGAAGGGCTTCTAAAGTAGTTTCCGGAGATGCCACCAAATACAATTCGGCGATGCAACAAATGCTAAAGACCGGCAAGGAGGAAGGGAATATTCCTCCCAATCCCAAAAGAAGCCAATAATAACACCGATGTCTAAATTTAAGATCACATCGTATCAGGGAGTGAATGCAATGCACTTTGGAATGAGTGCGCTGGAATTGGAACAAGTGGCAGGTAAACCGACCGTGGTTTCAACAAATCGTAAAGGGGAAAAAAACCATCAATACGACGGATGGAGTGTTAGATATTCGAAAGAATTGGAGAAGGTTGTCGAGTTCGGTTTTACCCCGCGAACCGAAGTCATCTACCAAGATATTAGCGTTTTCAAAGATGTGGACGCCTTCCAAAAAATAATCAGTCTGGATGGAGACGCTTTTGAGTACGTCGGATTTATTGTGCTTTTGAAACTAGGAATAACCCTCACGGGTTTTCATGACGGAGACGAGTCTCAGAAAGCAATAACGGCTTTCGCTCAAGGTAGATGGGACCACCTGAAGGAGAAATTTCGTCAATTTCCATCTTATGGAAAAGCGGAGAAAATAGTGGCAACCACTGGCAGGCGTGATGCCAACCAGAAGCAAAAATAAGGCCGCCTCAGCTTCTTTACCAAACGCGTTCCCCCTTGGGGGCGGGCTCATCCAAGCTTCGCGCTGGCCTCCATTCGTCCGAACGCCCCAAGACAAGGTCCCTCCCCTCCCCTCCATGTCCTAGTCCCTGCCAACCACAGGAATCCGCCGGATAGACGTCCGAAGATCGTCTGCAAGAGACTTGCCGTACCGGGTTCATCCTCCACAGCGGGTTAGGGGCGCGACTGATGCGGAATATGTCGCAGCCAAGCCAAGCGGGAAATTGGATGGCAGTCAACGCCCCTGTTCAATGCGCCTCATCACGACATCGAAAGCACGAACCATGGCTGAGGATTTGTCGTTGGGAATAAAGGGACAGGCAACTTTTCAGAGTAGGGAGCGGGTGGAGGGAATCGAACCCTCGTGTGTAGCTTGGAAGGCTACCGTTCTACCATTGAACTACACCCGCAAGACTGGCGTATCCAACGTCGCGATGTTGTCTGACGAGCGGAATAAATGCAATTCGGAAGTCCTGCGAAGGCGGCTTGATTTTCTTCCGTCGCTTGTCGCTCGCGCGAAAAAGAGGAGCCGAGCCGGGTTCCTAAATCTTTTGCCATCTCTCGGACTCAGCGCAAGTTCGAGCCATATCCCTCGACTTCGGTTCGAGTTGACGATGCGCTCGAACAGACTTTCGGGCTCACCTTCGCTCGGGATGACAGGCTTTTGGGTAGCCTGCGATCTCCGAGCGCGGGGTTTTTGCACCGTCGCCCGGAGGTCGACGGCTACCACGGGAATCGACGGTCATGGACCGCCGCTACATCTGAAGGCACGACGGCTACCTTAATACTTCAATCCGGCCTGTAAGGATCCGGTGTAGCCGGTCAATTCGGTGTAGCCGACCCCGGATACCGCCGCGCCTGCGACCGTGCCGCGAATCGAGCAGGCGCCCTCCCAGTAGTCGAGAGCGCCCATCTTCGTCAGGTGCAATTCCTGGTCCGCCATCGCGGGCGACACGGTCAAGTCGGCTTGATGTCCCGACACGAGAATATGCCAGCGCGCGGGATAAATCGCACCGCTTTTGGCGCTGCGCCACGTCGCCAATTTCCCCAGCGAAAAACTCCCCGGCACGAGACGTTGCGAAGTGCCATCGACCTTCACCCACGTTCCTTCCGATACCGGGTCGAGCGCGCCCGATTTGTCCCGCATCGCGTAGAGCATGATCTCCTCGTGATTATCCAACTGGATGCAAAACCAATCCCAGCCGACCTGATCCTTGCCCAGCGAACTGGTGCTGAATTCGTGATCGAACCAACTCGTGCCCGAAACGGAGTAAGTCGCGCCCTTCACGCGCAACTGCCCCGTGGTCGCCAGGCGCGGATACGAATAATAATAGGAAGCCTCGCCCACGCCCTCCGCCTTGCGACTCAGGCCGTTCACTCCCTCCAGGATCAGCGGCTTAAGCGGATGCTCCTCGAAATCGAGGGCCATGTCCGTTTCATGCGCGGTGAGTCGGTACTGCTCACTCCCCGCCTTCTGCACGATGGCCCACGGTCCCAGCGCGATGTCCATCCGGTCTGTCGCGGCCTTTGCTTCGCCCAGCGCACCGCGACTCACTCGTTCCGCCACGTAAAACTTGTCCGCCGCCAGGTCGCTGATGGTGAAATGACCAAAATAAAAATCGCGCACTCCCCAGCGACTTTGCGGTTGCGCGGGCGTGAATTGAATTCCCTGGCGAAAAAGCGTGAGTTGATAGCCGAAGGAGTGCTGCTGGGCGTCCTTCAGGTTGCCTGTGAAGTACCACCACTCCGTCTTGAAGTTGGGATGGGCGCCATGATCGCGCGGGAAAGTCCAGGTCCAGTTCCCGATGGCCCGTTGCCACGGTTCCGCAGCAGGTGATGCTCCCGGATCCTCTGCGCGGGTGGGCAAAAAGAGAGACGTCCAGATAAGCAGCAAGGCACAGCCGATTCGACACCTCTGCCCGATCAAAACGAACCGACGATAAATCACGCAGCAGGCTACCCCATTGCGAATCGTCGTCCACGCCGAATTGTGGAGCAGTATTTTTCCCGACCGCTACCTTAATAAGGCGCTAGTCTCTCTTCCAGCGCGGATAAGTAAATTTTCTAAAGCAAAATAATAATATGAGGACTGTATCTTATATAAGTTGCCTAAGGCTTTAAGGTGTTGCCCCTTCTACCGGAATTGGGCATAAACTCCCCCTTCGTGAAAAAAACCTCTTCTGTCGCGGTCATTGGTGCCGGTCTTGCCGGGTTGAGCTGCGCCCAGGCATTGCGCGCGGCTGGAGTCGAGGTGCGTATTTTTGAAAGTGCGCCATTTGTCGGCGGGCGATGCGCGACCCGGCTTTGGCAGGGACACCTGGTCGATCACGGTGTCCAATACTTCACGGCGCAATCCCCGGAATTCAAAAAGGAACTCCTGACGCGCCTGCGTCAATTCCGTCCCATCATCTCGCCCATTTTAGACTCGGAAAATAAACTCGTCACCAGTCCCAACGGCCCCCGTTTCTACGTGTTGCAGGGAAATAACTACCTCGCACACGTTTTCTCTCACGGACTCGACATCCGTTTGAATACTCCCGTCGAGTCGATCTCCTTTCGTCCCACCGAGATCGAATGCCTGGGAGAAAATTATGGCGCCGTGGTCAGCGCACTGCCCGGCCCTCAAACCATGCGTCTTTTTGGATTGGCCCAGGCTCCCGTCGAATACGACTCATGCCTCGTCGCCCTGTTTGAATATTCCGGCAGCGGGATTGGCAAATCCAGCGAGTGTTACGCCCGTCTTGCTGCGCCCAATAACGCGGTCTTCCTTTCCAGTCATTGCGAAAATCATAAAGCCGGGCGCATCATCGGCAATAAAACGGTCTTCATCGTCCAGGCCACACCAGCCTTCAGCCAGCAGCATCTCGATGCACCTCCCGAAAAATATCTGCCCCTGCTCGCCATGGAAAATGAGGAGCTTTGGCGCATCCCGTCAAATCACCGCACCGCCACTTATGGCCATCGTTGGGATTATGCCCGCTCGCTTCCACAATCCCGCTCTCGCACCGACCCGCCACGCGGCGCTTTCCTTTGCGGCGATTCCCGTACCGATTCGACCGTGGAGGAAGTCTGGCACGATGGCCGCAAGGCAGCGGACGAAGTGCTCGCCTACCTGGCCGAACTCAACGGGTAATCCTCGCGCAAGCCGCCTGGCAGGAAGTAAAATCTGCTTCTAGAGAAACCAAAAGTGTTCATCCTAGCGGCAAGGCCGCATGGCAAAACGATCCAGTAAAAAAAAAGCATTCGATCCGAGCGTCTCGCCACATGCGCCCAATTCCAAAGCGCTGGGTTCGGGTGTCTGGGTGGCTTTACTGCTGGCGGCAGTGGCCTTTTTGGTTTATTGGCCGTCACTTAAATCCGATTTTGTTTACGACGCGCACGTGGAAATCCTCGATGAAGGATTTATCACATCCCCTGCCAATCTGCCCGCCGTTCTTTCACTGAAAGTGCTGGGGATGAATCTCATCCTTGCGTCTCGTCCGGGGCAGATGCTTTATCTGATGCTTATCGCCGTCGTTAGTGGCAAGAACCCGTTCGGGTATCATCTATGCAGCAATCTGCTCCACGCGGCAAATGTCGCGCTTTTGTATGTGTTGTTATGCCGGTTGATCGCGACGGAAATAACAGGTTTGAGCAGGAACGTTGTTCTGAAAATTCAACTCGCCGTGGTGGCGGTCACTCTGATTTTTGCCTTGCATCCCATTGCGGTGGAATCTGTCGCCGAGGTGAGTTTCAGCTCGAGTCTTCTGGTGACATTTTTTACGTTGCTGGCTCTGCTTGCTGCAACCTCCTTTCGCCAGGAGAATTTTCGAGTCGCGTTGTTGACCGGAAGCGTGGGCACTCTTTGCGCCTTCGCTGCGGTGACCTCAAAGGAATCGGGTATTACAACGGCGCTGCTACTCATCGTCTATTGGTTTTTGTTTCGTCGCCGGGAAGCAAGGCTGCCATGGCTGATATTTTTGAGTGCTGCGACAGCAGTGACCGCAACCTTTCTGGCGGCTCGATTCCTTTTAGCTCAACCTAATCCGGTTCATTTGCATTATCTCGGCGGATCATTTTTCCAGGTCTTTTTGATCCAACCTCGCTTATGGACTTTTATGATGGGTAAATTGCTTTGGCCAGTGCAGTTTTCGGCTGATTATACGGTAGAGGATATAATCGAGTCCTCGACATCTCTTGCACTGCCGATTCTGATCGTCGTGGTTTTGCTTCAAACGTGGCTGGCTCGCAAGAGTCGGGTGGGTGCCATGGGGGTAGCCATTTATTGGCTGGGGCTCGTGACGGTTTCCAATTTCACCCCTCTCTTTCGTCCCCTGGCGGATCGCTTTTACTATTTGCCCATGGCGGGAGTTGCGATGCAACTGCTGGCTCTGCTCCTGATGACACTGAGATGGCCCAAGGGATTTTATCTTGCGCTTGTGCCCTTTTTGATCGCGATTTTGCCTCTAACCTTTCTCACCCTGACTCGCGAAGATGTTTTTGCCAATGAGACCTCGCTTTGGAGTGACACGCTTCAAGTCAGCCCCCTTTCCTCGTTAGCCCACAGCGGGTTGGGTGTTGCCCTTTTTAAAGAAGGGAAAGTGGACGAGGCGATTATTCAGTACAAAAAAGCCTTGGAAATCCAACCAACCTATCCCGAAGCTCACAACAATCTTGGCGCCGCTCTAATGCAAAAAGAACAAGTGGATGAGGCGATTGTTCAGAACAGAAAGGCCTTGGAAATCCGTCCAACCTATCCCGAAGCTCACAACAACCTTGGCACCGCTCTAATGCAAAAAGAGCAAGTGGACGAGGCGATTATTCAGTACGAAAAGGCCTTGGAAATCCGCCCTAATTATTCCGATGCCCACGATAACCTTGGCCTTGCCTTTATTAAAAAAGGGCAAGTGGATGAGGCGATGTCCCAGTTTAAAAAGAGCCTGGAAAGCAACTCCGCTAATGCCGATGCCCACAACAACCTTGGTGTCACTCTTGTACAAAAAGGGCAAATGGACAGTGCGATGGTTCAATTCCAAGAGGCCGTTAGACTGAAACCCAGTTTAATTGATGCGCAAAACAACCTGGCAAAAGCAAAGGCAGCACTCCAGCAAGAGGCACCTCCAGGTAAATGAAGAGTCTTCCTTATAGGAAGTAAAATCTGCTTCTAGGAAAACCAAAAGTGTTCATCCTAGCGGCAAGGCCGCATGGAAAAACGATCCAGAAAGAGGAAGGAAGTCGATCTCGATGCCTCGCCCCATGTGTCCAACTCCAAGGCATTAATTTTCAAGTGCCTGGATGGCGATGGCGCTTCTGCTGGCAGCAGTGACTTTTTTGGCTTATTGGCCTTCGCTTAAATCCGGTTTTGTTTACGACGCGCATATAGAAATTTTCGAGGAAGGCTTTGTCACTTCTCTTGCCAATCTGCCTGCCGTTCTTTCGCTGAAAGTGCTGGGGATGAACCTCATGCTTGAGGATCGCCCAGGCCAGATGCTTTACCTGATGCTGATCGCTGCTGTCTGCGGCAAGGAGCCGTTCGGGTATCATCTATGCAGTAACCTGCTCCATGCGGCAAATGTCGCGCTGTTGTATGTGTTGCTGTGCAGGTTGATTGCGACGGAAATAACAGGTTTGGGCAGGAACGTTGTTTTGAAAATTCAACTCGCGATAGCGACAGCAGTTTTGATTTTCGCGTTACATCCAATCACGGTGGAACCCATCGCCGGGGTGAGTTACAGCTCCGATCTTTTGGTGACGTTTTTCACGCTACTGGCGTTGCTCGCGGCGATGGCTTTTCGACCGGAGAATTTTCGAGTCGCGACGCTGACAGGAAGCGTGGGTGCGCTTTGCGCTTTTGCTTCGGTGACGTGCAAGGAGTCAGGAATTACGACGGCATTATTGCTCATCGTCTATTGGTTCTTGTTTCGTCGCCGGGAAACAAAATTACCCTGGCTGATGTTTTTAGGTGCGGCGACGGCTGTGACCGCAGCCTTTCTAGCGGTTCGATTTTTTCTCGCTCCGGCCAGTCAGGATCATATTGGTTATCCCGGTGGTTCGTTCTCCCAGATTTTTTTGATCCAGCCTCGTTTATGGGTTTTCATGATGGGCAAGTTGCTTTGGCCGGTGCAATTCTCGGCCGATTATATACCAGTGGATACGATTGGGCCTTCGACATTTTACGCGTTGGCGATTCTTGCCGTCGTGCTTTTGCTGCAAGGCTGGCTGGCTTTTAAGAGCCGGATGGGTGCCCTTGGGGTTGCCATCTACTGGCTGGGACTGGCGACTGTTTCTAATCTTGTTCCACTTTATCGTCCTGTCGCCGACCGTTTTTATTATTTGCCTCTGGCGGGAGTTGCGATGCAACTGCTGGCCCTGCTCCTGATGACACTGAGATGGCCCAGAGGATTTTATCTTGCGACGGCACCCTTCCTGGTCGCGATTTTGCCACTAACCTTTCTCACCCTGACTCGCGAAGATGTTTTTGCCAGCGACTTCGCTCTCTGGACGGACACGCTTCAAGTCAATCCTCTTTCATCGGTCGCGCACAACGGCCTTGGCCTTACCTTATTTGAAAAGGGACAGATCGACGACGCGATTGTCCATTTCCGAAGAGCGCTGGAAATCAACCCAAAGGATGTCCGAACGACTTATAATCTTGCTCTAGCCCTTCTCCAAAAAGGGCAGGCAGATGAAGCGATTGTCCAGTTTCAAAAGGTACTGGTAAGCAATCCCAACCTGGCCGAGGCTCACAACAATCTCGGAATTGCTCTTATACAAAAAGGACAAGTGGAGAAAGCGATGGCCCAATTTCAGAAAGCCATGCAGCTGAATCCCGGTTCAATCAGTGCGCAAAACAATCTGGCCCGGGCAAAGGCTACTCTGGAGCAAGGGGAGGCCAAATGAGGGCATTTTTTTGCGTTGTTCTATGAACGTCTCGGGGAAAAACGGACAATCCAACACGCGCCGATGATGACCGACCAGGCGCACGCTTGCGCCCACAGCAGAATAATTACCACCGATCCGAGCGCTTCGTAAACCGAATTGGCACTCCACATCTTTGACAGCACCGTGGCAAAGAGCAAACTGCACAAAATCCATCCGCACGAGGCCACCAGGCTTCCACCCCGTGCCTGCTTCATGCTCGGTCGTCTGGTTGGCACCAGGAGAAAAGTGAGAAAGAAGGCCCCGAACATTGCCGTCACGGCCACGGCATCCTGCATCAACGTCAGGGGCAAGGTCATTCCCGAATCCAAATGAAATTGCTTGAGAAGATCCCTGATCACCGGGGTTACGACAAAACAGATCGAAATCACCACCAGCAGGAGCATCCAGATCACCAGTAATGCGGCTGATTTCACCCAATGGGTCCAGTTCCATCCCTGCTGCCGACGTGACTCGTCAAAAATGAAAAGCAGCGTCCGGACGATTTGCATCATCAGGTTATACGACGTGTAAACCGCAAAAATAAAACCCATCGTCACCAGGCCTCCGTGAGATGATGACTCTATCGTGTTGATAATTTGTGCCGCATTAATGTCCGACGGCAGGATATCCGAAA
>Ga0206928_1143_pt1 | contig 16922 bp, 16 predicted proteins | sample Alteio_BWOrgHeat_21_FD_152941 | JGI IMG/M metagenome (GOLD analysis project Ga0206928, IMG submission 152941) | Enriched cells from forest soil in Barre Woods Harvard Forest LTER site, Petersham, Massachusetts, United States -... | ecosystem: Environmental > Terrestrial > Soil > Temperate forest >... | reverse complement strand
TTGATTTTTCGAAGAAATTAAAAAATTTCATAAAACCAAATACCTGGAACAGCTATCTCATTGTTAAAAATAACACTCTATATCGATCAACTTTTTTAGAATTTGTTTGGGAAAAAATTCAAAGAAATGAACCGACTAAACCCCAGCTTTTTGAAAAAGCGATGATTACTTTTCTAAATAATAATAAAAAAAACATCAATCGTACACATTTCGAAAAAATGAAAACCTTGGCAGAAAACGCAGGCTTAAAACAAAATTGTAAAGATGGAACAGGAAAAGCCGCATGGGAAACGATTAATGACATCAAACAACGCGTCTTAAAAAAAATCATTAAAAATGTAAATGAAGCCAAGCTTTTAGCACAGAATTCAGAAAAGCTACCCCCAAATGCATTAGAACAATTCAAAGATAAAGAAGCCACACAATCTACTACACAACCTGATCACGACAACCATTTGGCAACTGAACAGGATAATAAACAGCCTTCAAATAATGATGAAGACGATAACACCAATACCATCAATTGCTCTGTTAACGATGATATCCCTTCTACATTGGATGGAATAATTATCAATACTCAAGAAGTTAGCACAGAAGACAACTCAACAATTAGCGATCAAGATAATCATAGAAGCACAGAAAATCAAGGTCTTGCAAATCCAGACTCTGATATAGAGATTCAAGTTATTGAAACTCCAGATAAAAATTCCTCACTTGATTTGGAAAAGATTACTCCTGAAGAGAAAGAAAATCTTACAGAACCTGTTAATATTTCCCCTGTAGATCAAGAGCAAGCCAAAATATATCCATTCAAAAAATTTGAAATTCTCAAAGGAAACATTGTTAATTCCAATAATAATAATTGGTCGGCGGTCCTTAAGATTTCGGGAATTGCTATCATTGCATTAGGGCTTGGAGCATTATATTTATTCTCCGGAGGTTTTGCTCTTCCTATGCCACCTAAGGATGAGCATAATCAGACAGATTCTTTGCAGCTAGACACTAATTTTTCTTTGAAAACAACTGATACCAGCTCGCGCTTTCCTTATCCCATTAATGCAATTCTTATTCATCCGATTAATACAAAGCATACAAATAACACAGACAACAGTAAAACACTTCGGGATAGTGATCCAATTAATGATCTAAAGAACGAAAATACTAACTCTACTTCCAATAACAACCCATCGAATGAAAAAATCAAACCGGCAACGGATGTGAGTAAAAAGAAAATTGTAGTAGATTTAGAAGTTGTTGAACTGAATAACTATTCTTTACCAATAAACTGTGGGGGGGATCTTATAACGCAAAAAAATTTATTGCCATTCCCTCATTTATTTACATATAGTCCCCCTAAAATCTCAATAGAAGAACTGCATCAACGTACTGAATTGATTTCCAATGAGTCAGCAGCAGCAGCTTTCCATCTAGGCCTCTATCCGGTCACCGATTTCCTTGACGTTCTTAACGATCAACAGTTAGATTATGTAATTAAACAAATTGATTTTTCAATGAATATGTATAGATTTAACGATATCATGTTGGATAGAGTTAAGAAGCTCGCAATGCATCGTGTTTCATGTCTTTCAAAAGAGCAAGTTAATTTTATTCTAAATAGTGATCATTCAAATGAAAAACATTATCATATATATCATTTACTGCAGCCTGAACAGAAGATAGATTTTTTGCAAAATCTTGATACTTTTTCTATGAAACGTTATATCTTAGCTGAAATCCGTGAAGATGTTACTAAGCTTAATGATCAACAAGTAAAAGGTTTAATGGAAAGATCAGATTTGTCCGTTTCGGACATCATTCTTTCTCTCTCACAAGATCAGCTTAAAACCTACGTTCAAGGTATTGACATAGAAACTACTGATCCACATTTATTGCAGAAGCTTCTTTTATTTCCAGGTAACCAAGCTATCAACTACCTTACCGAAGAACAAAAATCTAAGTTACAGTGTCTTACGCAAACAAGGTGGTAAGCATTTAAGGGGTGGAAGTGGGGTTGCTAAAGGCCTCTTAGAATCTCTGACAGCACCCCGCCATCAATACAACCTTTCTTAACATGAATTTAGCCCCTAACATACGCCACAAAGCCTTCCTTAACGACATCAGTGCCTGGTATTGCCATGTTGACAATCTTCCCCTCGTTCAAATTAAACTTAACTCTATTGAAGATTGTTGACATTGCAGTGCCTGGCACCTATGTCCTTACGCGCTTAGCACCTTCAATCAGTCGCTACGACATGGGTGCCTGGCATTGCTATGTTGACAATCTTCCCCTCATTCAATTTCAACATCACATCACTGAAGATTGTTGACATGGCAGTGCCTGGAACCGGCCGCAGCTACGTTGCCTACCCCCGTGAACATATACTCTTCCAGCAATCCATTTATTTGTGTTTGAATAAATTTATTTACACTTATGCAATTCTCTCTGCCGTGGTTTAGCAGCAAATAAATGGCTTTTATAACCCTCATAATTCAGAAAACACATAGAAATTTTGTTAAATTGATGACATTGGGCGAGACGCCCTGTCTACCTCCTAACCTCGTTCCAACTTCACACTGCTGCCGGAGCACTTTCAGTTTGAAAGGATTTCAAACTCAGCGACTAAAAAAGGCGAATAATATGGAAATTGATTGTGATTTTTCAAACCCCAATCCGGATGAATGTAAAGCACACCAGATTCTCCAACACGCATGCTAGACATGCTTTCACGGAATCCTCTAATTGCGCGTTTGAGGTCGACGAGTTTTCCTTCTTTATAATCTTCCATTGCGTTTCCGTAACCTGACTTCAAAGTTTTAGAATCCTAGAAATTCAATAAGGAAATAGTTTTCGATAGATCCATGTTTCCTTGCAAAATGAGAATGACTTCGCACCAATCCTGGATTGTTTAAACGCCAAGCAAGACTTCCTCCTTGAGCAATATATTTATTGCCCATTGCATCAAAATAAAATGTGACTTCATGATCATAGTTGTAAGCTGATTTAAACATTTTCTATTCCTTATGCCTTTGAAAGAAGATAGGCTTTATAATGAAAATTTTTGGAATTTTTTTCCAGATTTGATTTTAAATTTATTCATATAAACTTCCTTCAGATTGAAGGTTTAAGAAACTAAAGAGAACAAGGATTTGTAAAACTGCAAATTTGGTTTATTTAAGCTTAAAGACTATGGGGAACTATCTTCAAGCGGATTGGATTCTTGTTAAGAACTATTCAAAAGAGGCCTCATTCTTTGCCCTCATGAGTGATCTCGCCGGCAGAGCCGGACCGTCGTAAAAGCGGTGGCAGAGCCACACGCACTCCAAACCGGCAACCTGCACCCCATATTCTCTAATAGCCTGATGCGTATATGACAAGCCTCAAGCACTCCACATAACTGCCAGAACAGTTATTTTTTGCATTTTCGTATTTTTTATTGACTTTTTTCCTCACTAAGCAGATGTTGTCTCAGAATGTTATTAAATTAAACCACTTTAACTGATATTTTCTATGACTACTATTGCAAGCCATCCTAATCATTATGCACCACTGCAGCAACCCATCACTACTCTTCAGGATAAATACTCTGAATTATACGAAGAGATTACAGACCAACTACATTTTTTCATCGAATTCTTTAAAGATCCTTTAGCTAACGGCTCAATTATACCGAGCTCAAAATATCTTGCCAGAGAAGTCACAAAATATATTGGAGTAAATTCCAATTCAGAACCTAGGACTTATCTAGAAGTAGGCCCAGGTACTGGCCCCTTTACAATAGAAATTATTAAGCATCTAAGGCCAATCGACCGTTTAGATATTGTTGAACTAAACAGCTCCTACTGTGAAAAGTTGAAAAAAAAATTTATTCAACACAAAAATGTGCATATCCACTGCCTATCCATTACCGACTGGCACCCCTCCTATCAATACAATGCCATTGTTTCCGGCCTTCCTTTAAATGCCTTCTCCCCTGATTTGGTTAAGAAAATTTTCCATGTTTTTACGAGCATCACCAAAAAAAATGGAACTATTTCTTATTTTGAATATCCAAATATTGCAAGTTTCTTTGCATATGTTTATACAGGTGAAAAAGAAAAAAAATTGAATAAAATTTTTGAAATCAAAAGGAAAATTTTTCAATCTTACGGGATAGAACAAAAAATCATTAAAAAAAACATACCGACTGCTAATGCCATACATTTAAAATTAGAGCGATTATACTATGGAAACAGCAAAACGCAAACAATTTCAACTGTTCCAAACCCCGCTTGATCTTGCCCATGCTTATTGGAAAAAGCTATTAAAAATTGGGGATATTGTCATCGATGCCACTTGCGGGAATGGACACGACACTGTTTTTTTAGCAAATCTTATTTTAGATGATACCAGAAAAGGGTATTTAATTGCAATGGACATACAAGAGCAAGCAATTGAAAACACACGTGATCGCTTGCATGCAAAGTTCTCTCCGGATCTTCATGGGATTGAATTCGTTCAGCAATGCCATTCTTCTTTTTCACCGCATCTAAAGAATGAATCTGTGACTTTAATCGTCTACAATTTAGGGTATCTCCCTGGTGCAGATAAAAATTTAACGACGTTTGGTCCCACAACCTTAAAAAGCTTGACTACATCGTTGCCCTTGATTGCTCCTGGAGGAGCCATTAGCATTACCTGCTATCCCGGTCACGATGCCGGCAAAGTTGAAGCAGAAACAGCTTTAACCTTTGCCGCTTCATTAGATCCTATTCAATGGAGTAGTTGCCACCACCAATGGGCGAACAGAAAAAACGCTCCTTCACTGATTTTAATTCAACGCGCATTATAACAAAGCTAATATATTTTTTTTCAACTCTAACATTTTCTATGTAAACCCTCTCTTCAACTCTAATAAAGGAGTAAGAAAATTTTTTCTTGCATGATAGACTTCATGATTGATATACTCACATTCACTTAAATATTATTTGGTTGATACGCGTCACTTTCAGTAACCTATAAATACTGGTAACGACATGAAAACTTTAAACTGGCTTTATCGTATTGTTCTTCGCTTTCGTTATCCAGTGACGCTTCCGGCAGAAATCGCTACTGATCTTGGGATTACAGTCCCCGACTTTCTCACCTTCAACGAATTCGTTTATCAATTGACAAATTTGTCTTCCAAGCCACAGCGTTTAAAACGCTTCATGGCTAGAGATGTGGCAGAAGCTGCATTTACCAGTGCCCAACGCAAAGAAATATTTTCGAGAAATACACTCTTTTCCTACTACTTTCATGAGGGTTGGCTTGAATTCAGTCTACATTTTGATGAACATGCGCGCTTAAGGCGCATTTATCTTCAACATAAACAAGTCGCTCATGAACGTGGAATTGAAATTCCCCTTCAACAAGATCCTGTGCCTTTTCTTCCTTAAATATTTCTGTTCAAGTAATTCAAAGCGCTTCCAGCCTTAAACCATTCTATTTGACTATGATTATAGGTATGGTTCAACATCACTTGTTCTTCCGTACCGTCAGCATGATGAATCACAAGCGTCAGAGGCACCCCATGGGCAAAGGTTTTCAGCCCTTTGATGGTGAGTACATCATCTTCCTTAATCTTGTCATAATTTGCCGGATCTTTAAAGGTTAATGCTAGTATCCCCTGCTTCTTTAAATTCGTTTCATGAATACGTGCAAAACTTTTGACGATAATCGCTCGCCCTCCAAGATGCCTAGGCTCCATAGCCGCATGCTCGCGGGAAGATCCTTCCCCATAATTTTCCTCGCCGATCACAACCCAGCCAATTCCGGCTTTTTTATAGGCTCTTGCTACGCTAGGGATGGCTTCAACACCCCCTGTCAACAAATTACTGACACGCCCAATTTCTTCTCTGTAAGCATTAACAGCTCCCGTGAGCATATTATCGGAAATATTATCCAAATGCCCTCTGAATTTAAGCCATTTTCCTGCCGGCGATATGTGATCCGTGGTACATTTTCCTTGAGCCTTAACCAATACTCTTAAATTTTCAAGATCAGTTCCTTCCCATGGTTTAAAAGGTTCTAGCAACTGTAAGCGAGTGCTTTTGGGATCGACGATTACGGATGTTTGATGACTATCCTCACTAGGAGGGACATACCCAAGATCTCCCTGATCAAAACCATTTTTTGGCAATTCTTCCCCATGTGGTGGTACTAATTTAACCACTTGGCCTTTATCATTTGTCAGAGTGTCTTTCATGGGATTAAAGGCTAAATGACCGGCTAAAGAAAAAGCAATCACAATTTCCGGACTTGCCACAAATGAGTGAGTTCCCGGATTGGCATCATTGCGCCCTGAAAAATTTCGGTTATAAGAGGTTAAAATGGAATTTTTATCGCCAAAATTGACATCATGCCGCTTCCATTGGCCGATGCATGGACCACAAGCGTTTGCCAACACAAGACCACCGATAGATTCTAGAATCGACAGTTGTCCATCCCTCTGAATTGTGGCGCGGATTTGCTCTGAACCCGGGGTGATCGTCAAAGGACATTTTGCTTTCAATCCATACTTAATTGCTTGTTTAGCGACGCTGGCTGCACGTTCGATATCTTCGTAACTTGAATTTGTGCACGAACCGATAAGGGCAACTGACAATTTTTCCGGGAATTCATTTTTAATGACAGCGTCTGCAAAATCAGAAAGTTTCCAAGCTCTGTCCGGGGAATAAGGTCCATTGATATAAGGTTCTAAAGAAGATAAATCGATTTCTATGACTTGATCATAAAAAGCATAAGGATCTTTTACAACCTCTTTATCCGGCACTAAGCAATCGGTAATTTTATTCGCTAAATTAGCCACTTCTGCGCGTCCTGTCGCTCGCAAATAATCGGACATACGAGAGTCATAGGGAAACAAAGAAGTTGTGGCACCAATCTCAGCGCCCATATTACAAATTGTCCCTTTGCCTGTACACGAAATAGTTTGCGCTCCATCTCCAAAATACTCGATAATTGCCCCGGTGCCCCCCTTTACAGTTAAAATGCCCGCTACATGCAAAATAACGTCTTTGGCAGAAGTCCATCCTTGCATTTTCCCTGTAAGATGCACGCCGATTATTTTAGGAAATTTTAACTCCCAGGGTATTCCGGCCATCACATCAACTGCATCAGCACCGCCCACTCCTACAGCCAACATGGCCAACCCTCCGGCATTTGGCGTATGCGAATCTGTGCCGATCATCATGCCTCCGGGAAATGCATAATTTTCCAAGACGACTTGATGAATAATTCCGGCTCCCGGTTTCCAAAAGCCGATGCCAAATTTATTGGAAATGGAGTGCAAAAAATCAAAAACTTCCTTGCTATCGTGATTTGCCCTTTCTAAGTCTTCTTTCGCCCCTGTTTCAGCTAAAATTAAATGGTCGCAATGCACTGTAGTGGGAACTGCTGTTTTGTTTTTACCTGAAGAGGCAAATTGAAGAAGTGCCATCTGAGCTGTGGCATCTTGCATCGCGACGCGATCGGGCGCAAAATCTGTATACGTTTTCCCTCTTACAGGAATCTCTTTAAATGGTGAGGCTGCATGAGTATAAAGAATTTTTTCAGTCAAAGTCATAGGGCGATTGTTCAAAGCACGTGCTGCTCTAAGTTTCTCTGGCATTTCATGATATATTTTTTTTATCGTTTCAAAATCAAATAGCATAGCCTGCTCCTATTACAGTCGATTCAACTCTCCTTCTTTGATAAAGACTGAAGAAATTTCTTACAATATTAAATCATCGACTGTTGTGTGGAAATCAATCATTGTATGGTGTAATATGGATGAAAATGAATCCTTTAAAGATCCAGGAAGATCCATGAGCTTACCAGCCCAAAAATTTAGAGAAATTGTCTTTCAAATGCTCTATAGTTACGACATGGGTCGTGCTACCGATGAGAACATGATCGAGCTGCTTTGCGGTGAATTGGCAGTGACAAAAAAAGCTGTTAAAGAAGCGCAAACACGCATGCATCAAATCCTTGAACATCTGGAATCAATAGATACTTTGATCGCCAAAACATCCCATTCCTATACTTTTGAAAGAATCCAAAGTGTGGAAAGAAATATTTTACGGATGGGTACTTTTGAACTTCTTTTTGATCCTTCTGTACCAGAAAAGGTGGCTATTGCGGAAGCGATGCGTCTTGCACGTAAGTTTAGCACTAAAGAATCGGCTTCTTTTGTCAACGCTATTCTCGATGTACTCTACAAATCAGAAAAAGGGCAATCTGTCGATGAAAAACAGATTCAGCTTTGCGCTGAAGAATTAGCTTTAATCGAAGAAATCTCGCACGAAGCTTCTCTTAATAAAAAAGATAAGACGCCGACCTAAAATTTAAGGGAAGAGACTGTGAAAGAAGAAAGTTTTAAAGAAAACGTTGTTCTCAGCAACTATTGTACCCTTGGCATTGGCGGTCCGGCGCGCTACTTCTTTGAAGCCCGTCATGTCGCACAGATGCAACAAGCAATTGTCTGGTGTCAGACGCATACCATTCCCTATTTCATTCTTGGAAAAGGATCAAATTGCCTTTTTGATGACAAAGGCTTCAATGGGGCTGTGATTCATAACAAAATAGATGACATCAAGCAACTTTCACCGGGTATTTTTCATGTTGGGGCGGGATATAGCTTTGCTTTACTTGGCACCCAGTCAGCACGTAAAGGTTGGGGCGGCCTCGAATTTGCGTCTGGTATTCCTGCAAGCGTTGGCGGTGCCATTTATATGAATGCCGGCGCAAATGGAAATGAGACCTGTAGTACTTTAGCATCCGTAGATTTTGTCGATGACGAAGGGATATTTAAAGTCATTCCTATTCATGAACTTAAATTCTCCTATCGACAATCCCCCTTCCAAACTCATGGAGGAGCAATTGTTGGGGCTACTTTTGTGTTAACAAAAAAAGAAGATGCCCGCAAGCAGCAAATTGAAATCGTCAACAAAAGAAAACAAACTCAACCTTATGGAGTGATGTCGGCCGGTTGCATTTTTCTAAATCCTTCAACTGCCACTGCTGGAGCGATTATCGATCAATGTGGACTCAAAGGGTTAAAAGTCGGAGGAGCTGAAGTGTCGCATCTCCACGCAAACTTCTTGGTTAACAGCGGCAACGCCACCTGTGAAGATATGAAAACCCTGATAGCAATCGTAAAAGAAAAGGTGAAGGAAATGACAGGCATTGATCTGCATAGCGAAGTGCGTCGTGTGCCTTTTCAGAAGGATTGGATATGAATAACTTTCGCGCTGATCTCCATTGCCACACGACTTGCTCCGATGGGACGCTGACTCCTGAACAAATCGTTCAACTAGCTAAAGAATCAGGGCTTACAGGCCTCTCTATTACGGACCATGATACTACCGATGCTTACGAAAAAGCAATCCCTTTAGCCAAAGAGGCTGGAATTACCCTGCTGACAGGGGTAGAATTTTCGACCGTACTAAATAAAATCAGCGTGCACATCCTAGGTTATGGATTTCATATCAACGATCCTGCAATCATTAAACTTTGCACACAACATAAGCAAAGAAGATTGGATCGTAATTTAGCAGTGCTTGACCTTTTAGCTAAACAAGGCATGTCTCTTACTTACGAGGAAGTCATTGATGCAATTCCTGTAGAAAAAGCCTCCACAGGGCGCTCCATAGGTAGACCTCATATAGCCTTTGCCATGGTCAACAAAGGCTATGTCCAAAATCTTCAGGAAGCTTTTAAAAAATATTTAGGAGATGACTGTCCATGTTTCATTCAAGGGGATTCTTTTACGGTAGATGAGACCATCGACACCATTCATCAGGCCAAAGGCATTGCTGTCATCGCCCATCCTCATCTCATTAAGAACACAGCAATCCTCAATGAACTTTTAAAAAAAGAATTTAACGGTATCGAATGTTATTATGGTAATTTTTTTACAGACGCCAATCAACGATGGGTTAAAATTGCAAAACATAGAGACTGGCTGATTACCGGAGGATCCGATTTTCATGGCAGTGCAAAGCCAAATCTTAGCCTGGGCCGTTCATGGATTGGGGAAGAACATTTTCAAGCCATTATTAATTATCTATCTATCCTCAACCAATGACAACTCATTACGCGCGACTTTTAGAAAGGCTTCTTTCCGTAAACATTAACGGAGGGATTAAGTTAGGATTGCAAAACACTCAAACATTAGATCTACTTCTTAATAAACCCTCTCAATCTTTTCCCTCCATCCATGTAGCAGGCACAAACGGCAAAGGATCGGTTTGCACCAAAATTGCTGCCGCTTACGAAGCTAATGGATTTAAGGTCGGACTCTACACGTCACCCCATATTGCCTGTTTTAGGGAAAGAATCCGGATTAACGATCAATTAATAACTGAAGCACAAGTAGAAAAGCATGTCAAGACCCTGTTTTCATTATGTAAAGAATATGACATTAATGCTACTTTCTTCGAATTGACAACACTTCTTGCGTTCATGCATTTTTCTGCTGAGAAAGTCAATGTCGCTATTTTAGAGACAGGGCTTGGCGGCAGGTTGGATGCGACTAACATCGCAAAAACTATTTTAAGCATTATCACCTCGATTAGCCTTGATCACACGGAAGTTTTGGGTGAAACAATTGAAGCGATTACAATGGAAAAAGCCGGCATCATTAAGCCGACAATTCCTCTCATCATCGGTCCACGAGTTTCCAAAGAGATTATCATACCTATTGCATTGAAAAACAATAGTCTTTGCATCCAAGTCAAAGGTGAGTTTCCCGACTACCATACAGAGAATTGCGCAATTGCGCAAGAAGCCCTTCACTTGCTTCAAATTTCTGAAAAAAACATAAAAATAGGATTAGAAGCCGTTCCTGCATGCCGCTTGCAATTATTTTCCGGATCGGATTTAAAAAAGCTAGGGTATCAGGCTCCCTTACCGCAGGCAGTGATCCTGGACGTCGCACATAATCCCGACGGTTTTGTTCAATTACTGAAAGCATTGCAAAAAAATTACCCGCAAGCAGGATTTCGCATTGTCATGGGGCTATCAAGTAATAAAGATGTGATCGCCTGTTTGAATACCGTTAAGAGTGAAGCGGCGACCTTTCATTTCATCGAGGGTAATAACGAAAGGGCTGTGCCGAAAAAACATTTAGAGAGAACACTGATAAGCCTTGGCGTGGATAAGAATAGGATATTATGTGAAAGTTCCATTAGTTCCGGCATCTCAAATGCGATTCAACTAGCGGGAAACAAAAACGATGTTGTTGTTGTTTGCGGTTCATTTTTTATTATGGCAAAAGCACGTCAAGCGCTTGGCATTAATGAACCGCAGGATCCTCAAGACATGAACGAAAAATAAAAGATACCTCGCCCAAACCGCACGCCCGGTTTGGAGTGCGTGTGGCTCTGCCACCGCTTTTACGACGAGTCCGGCTCTGCCGGCGAGACCATTATGGAATAAATTCATTTAACGACATCTTAACCATTGGCTCATTTATGCCTAAAGACTATGTGGAACTATCTTCAAGGGATTGATTCTTGTGAACGACTATCAAAAGAAGTCTCGTACTTTGCCCTCCTGAATGGTCTCGCCGGCAGAGCCGGACTCGTTGTAAAAGCGGTGGCAGAGCCACACGCACTCCAAATCGGCAGCCCGCATCTCTTACTTTTTTGTTCACAGACCCCGCGTTCCGACGCAGGAAGCCTCTCCACACGGGGCTAATATCTTTCACCACTGCCGTGGCTTAGCAAAGGATCAATTAATTAAAATAAGCCCCTGTACATTGGGAATTCCAAGCTCACTATGCCCTGTCACCACGCGTAAATTCGGAAGGATTTGTATATCCTGCCTCCAATGGGAGTGTCCGCATAATACTAACAATTGCTTTTCAGGATTATTTTTCATCACTTCTTTAATGGCAACACCGGAGGCTTTACAAACAAAATGAGGAGTCCAATTTCCATCAGCTGCCATTCCTTCATAAAGACAGGATTCTTCAAATGGAGGCACATGCGTCAGAATAATGACTCTTTCATAAGTTTTTAAAACATTCAATAATTCTTTTTTCAAATAGTCTGCAGCCTCTCTCCCTAATCCCTGAAGCTTCTCAAAGCGTTGGTCAGTATTCAAATGTTTCAATTCATCAATGAGCAAATAATCATTCAACATAATGTCAGATTTAAAATAATCTCCAGCTCCCGCATCTGCCCATCCATCATGGCCAATCAATGCCGTTTGCTTGGATAAAGCAATAATTCCTTTGCCTGTTAGATATTGAACGCCGGGAAATTTCTCATGTAGTTTTGTTGCTTCAATTCTTATAGATACAATCGATCCATAATAATAATCATGATTACCTAAAACAAAATAGCAGGGCGTATCAGTAAGTTTTGTCAGGTTTTCAAGATGGCCTAACGAATTTATTCCATTACTAATATCACCCCCTATTAAAATGAAATCCGGCTCATTGGCTTTAATCAGATCAAAATATAAAAGATATTGAGAACGATCAGCCGCATCAAAATGGAGATCGGTGGACCATACTAAACGCTTAACTGGCCCTCCATCTTCATTCCTGAAATCAATCTCTTCCATTCCTCTTTTTCCTTTAGGAAGTGTGCAACAATAATTTACACGCTTCCTTAGCTACATCGGACGTTAATAACTCTTGATTTTTTGATTTATACACACTACTATATCATTTTTCATTAAAAAATGGTTATTATGTGTCACTTTACGTCTATTAAACCTCATTCTTTTCCCTGCGAAACATCACCGTCTATAAGTGATCAAATTTTTGATGCTGTCCCGGTTGAAGGAATTACTTTTTTAATTGCCTCACTAGCCATACGCCTATTCACCACTACCTTGTCGAGTCCACTCTTCGGCATTGGCATTTCCATTATTGTCACAAGGCTTGTCTTAAAAGCGATAGACCGTTATGATAACACACTTTTAATTAACCTCACAAAAACAGCATGCAAATTTAATAAGGAATATCCGACATTACAATTGATTACTTTTATCTGTGCCTTAGCTTTTAGCTTTCTCTCTGGGCCATTAAGTTTTGTCATAGGGGCATGCCTTGGAAGTTTTGGCAGTGTGATGTTGGATGTAGAACATTATAAAAAAATGCAACAAGCTAACAGAAACTTGCTATTGCACACTTCCTAATAGTGTACAAACAATTGTAGTTTTGAATAAATTAAGGATTTTTTGTGGAAACGACCTCTTTAAGTATAGCTCTTATCTATTTCCTCGTGGCAAATCCCATTGGCAATTCACCAGCTATCTTATCACTAGTCAAAGATTACGACTTCGACCGGCAAAAAAAAATCATTTTCCGTGAAGCGATGATTTCTCTTATTCTCGCTTTATTTTTTCAATTTTTTGGTGAATTATTCCTTGGAATGTTAAAAATCAGTGATTACGCACTGACGTTAACTGGTGGGATTGTCCTTTTTCTCGTAGCACTGCAAATGCTTTTTCATAAACCTGAAGTCACGGAAAAAGCCAAAGTAAAACAAGAACCTTTCATAGTGCCAATTGCCACCCCTTTAATATCCGGTCCGGGTTTGATGACAATGATTATGGTATCCTCTCGTGAAGAAAACAATAATATAAAGATAACATTGGCGATCCTGATTGCCTGGGTAGGCGTAACTGTCATCCTCGTTGCCTCTCCCTATTTGCAAAAACTCATAGGAACCCGAGGTATGGCAGCCCTGGAACAAGTCATGGGCATGATATTAGGCCTAATTTCCATGGGAATGATTGTCAGCGGTGCAACATTGTTTATAAAAACCCTTTCGTAAATGCTTAATTAGGATTGATTCATGAATTTATTTACTTTAACCATCATCCTTTTCCTAATTATGGATCCGGTTGGCAATATTTCATCTTTTCTGGGATTACTGAAAGATCTACCTAAACAAAAACGAAGAAGAATCATCCTAAGAGAAATGTTGATAGCTCTCGCGGCCATGCTAGCTTTTAATTTTCTGGGTGAATACATTTTTTATGTATTGGAAATTTCTGATACGACTGTAAAGTTAGCCTCGGGTGCCATTTTATTTCTTGTCGCTGTAAAAATTCTTTTTCCTAGTGTTGACAGCTTACGCGCAAATTTACCTACGGGCGAGCCATTCATTACTCCCCTTGCAATCCCTCTTATTGCCGGACCTTCACTATTAGCAACCATCATGCTATTTGCACGGTTGGAACCGAGTCAAACATTAATGCTTAGCGCTATTTTTATTGCCTGGCTGCTAGCTGTAGCGGTCTTACTTACCGGAGCCCGTTTACAAAGTGTCATTGGGGCGAATGGATTGATGGCTTGTGAACGACTGATGGGAATGGTACTGATCATGCTAGCGATCCAACGTTTTGCAGAAGGGCTTCAGCAATTTGTTAAAGCTTGTTAGGGCATTGTTAAATAGAATTAAGGTTTATATTGCATAACATTCGCTTGCTTCTAACATACGACGGTACTCGCTATTTAGGTTGGCAAAAGACAAAAACAGGTCTTAGCATTGAGAAAGAGCTGGAAAAAGCTTTACTGACAATTCTTCAGCAAAAAATTGTTTTACAAGCAGCCAGCCGAACAGATGCCGGGGTGCATGCTTTAGGACAGGTGGTCAATTTTTTTACCGCAAAAAATATTGATATCGGCAAGCTGCAATACAGTCTCAATTGCCTTCTCCCTAAAGATATTGTTGTCAATCGTGTAGAGATTGCGGATCCAAATTTCCACCCCACCATTGATTGCAAAAGTAAAACATATCATTATCACGTCTGCTACGAAAGAATTCAGCTACCTTGCCAGCGTTCGTATGCCTGGCATTATCCCCGACCCATCAGTATTGACCAAATCAAGAAAGGAATTACTTTATTAGTAGGGCAGCGTGATTTTTCCTCCTTCTGCAATAGCAAAGCCAGTTGTAATTATTTAGATTATAGGCGTGATTTGGAAACCATTGAAGTCTATGAATTACCCAATGAATGCTTGCGTTTCGAAATACGGGGAAATAATTTTTTGTACAAAATGGTTAGAAACCTTGTGGGTTCGTTGATCTACATAGGCACAGGTAAAATTCCATTACAAGAATTAGAAGAAATTATTGAAAAAGGAGAACGAACGCACGGTGGAGTGACAGCACCGGCTTGCGGTTTGTTTCTGTATCAAGTGGATTATTGAGCTTTAAGAAGGTAGCCAGGCCGTCTCGGCCTGATAAAAAAACTTAAGCTGTTGATTTTTTATAAGTTACAAATCATTTAAAGTTTTTATCAGGCCGAGACGGCCTGACTACCTTCTTAAGTCCAAACCGTCCATATCAATGGCTCATATCATACTCTTGACGCTTTTTCTTATCCGAAAGTATCTCATAAGCATTATTTATTTTTTGGAATATACCCTTTGCTTTTGGATCAATATTTTTATCCGGGTGATATCTCAAAGCAAATTTATGGTATTTTTTCTTAATCTCAGCGGCAGAAGCATCTTTGTTAAGGCCCATTACAGCATAGGGACTGATTTCAGGCTTTGGTTTCTCGCGAAAACTATAAGAAAAGCGCGGATCATTGGGACAATTCTCATTTGAATAACCGGAATGATTATAATAACTCTTTGTATGAACAAAAGGAACTCCGTTCGCTACCGTACGAGATACATTGTGGGTGTATTCAACTATAAATGTAAAATAAACAGAAACAAGTTCTATAGTTTTATTGACTAGCTTTAAAAATGAAGATTTTACCAGAGAAGGGATTACAATATTTTTTTCAACATAATTATAAGTTCTATTTCCAAGAATCACCGATTTGCCAAAAATAGTGTTACTTAACGAGTTATCTTTAATAGACTTTAGTTCAAACAACAGTTCATTTTTTTCACTTAACAATTTTTCATCTTCAATCTTTTCTAATGCTACAATTAATTTATCAACCAAAGTGATTAAAGATTTATCAACAGAATTTCTGCCCAAAAGATGAACTCTCGAAAATTTCCCTGTTAATGCTTCCATTTTGTTTGGATAAGAATGATTTCTCCATAACAAATCAACTTTATTCTGTATTGAAATTACTCGTTTAACACCACGTAAAATATTTGTAATTTTATCAAATAATACATTATCATCAAATTCGGTAGAAAAAAGAGGTTGTTTATTAAGAGAATTTTCAAAAATACTAAATGCTTTCCCTAAATCACCGAGCTTTACAGAACCTGAATATCCATGTTTTTCCCAATTAATCCTTGGCTGGCAAAATCCATTAGAAGGAAATTGGACTTTTGATTGCTTATCTAGCAAGGCATTCAATTGGTGCAAATCCATTTTTCCTAAAGCAGCATGAATATTCATAAAACCTCAATGAAGATTGAAAATAATTATTAATTAAATTATAAGTATAACAATTGTACCATTTCTATTCGTTTTTGTCAAAAAAAGAATAGAAAAAACAATTAAAAATAACCAGTATGGGTGTAATTTAAAGTGATATTTCGTTAGTATGAAATCGTTTGAGCCTGGTACCAATCCGCACGCAATAAAAGCCTGCTAACGACATCGGTGCCTGGCATTGTAATGTTAATAATCTTCCCCCCGCTCAATTCCGACTTAACAACTCTGAAGATTATTGACATTGCAGTCCCTGGAACCAACCAGCACGCAATAAAAGCCTCCTAACGACATCGGTACCTGGCATTGTAATGTTGATAATCTTCCCCCCGCTCAATTCCGACTTAACAACTCTGAAGATTATTGACATTGCAGTGCCTGGAACCAACCACAACGCAATAAAAGCCTCCTAACGACATCGGTGCCTGGCATTAGACTTCTTTCAAAACTGGCGTTTTAAAAAAAATAATGTAAAAATGATGCCTTTGTGAGGCGGCATGAAATACGATCAAATAGAAGAGTTCTCAGATGAGCAATTTCGAAGATTAACA
>Ga0206928_1142_pt1 | contig 17084 bp, 14 predicted proteins | sample Alteio_BWOrgHeat_21_FD_152941 | JGI IMG/M metagenome (GOLD analysis project Ga0206928, IMG submission 152941) | Enriched cells from forest soil in Barre Woods Harvard Forest LTER site, Petersham, Massachusetts, United States -... | ecosystem: Environmental > Terrestrial > Soil > Temperate forest >... | reverse complement strand
TCGGAATTGATGTGGAGCGACCCTCAGCCGGGTGCGGCAGAATTCTGTTGGGGGCCCAAGTGATGGACGTGTCGCGAGTCTTTTTTCAAGGGCGTTGCCGGGCCGCGTCTAAAGCTCTCCTTAACATGGATTTAACAAGTAGCGGTAATCGCAACTGTTGACAGAGATTGGACTCAGTGCGAGACTTCAGCGCTAGGTGGAGGTATTCCCCACATGCGGAATAAATCGTTACTGTTGTTGGTTGCGGTTGGTGCCTTCCTCATCCTCTCAGGAACCGCTTTTGCACATCATGGATCGGCCGCTTACGACATGTCCAAGACCATCACGGTCACCGGGACGATCACGGACTTTCAATTTGTAAATCCTCACGTGTTAATTGCCATGGACGTGAAAGATCCGGCGGGCAAAGTCGAGAAATGGCAGGGTGAACTTACGAGCCCGAACCATCTCCAGCGGGCGGGCTGGACGAAGAGCACGCTGAAGCCCGGCGATCAAATTACGTTGATCGGCGGCCCAGCCAAGAGCGGCTCGCCGACGTTGTGGATCCGCAAGATCACGAAGGGCGGCGAGGAGGTCTCACTCGGCGGTGGCGGCGATAATTGAGAATGCGCGCGGGTGCGCCGGCGTTAGAGGGAGCTTGATAATGCGAAAGTATTTTGTCTGGGCCACTTTTTTGCTGGCCGCGATCTGCATTTTTTCGTCGATAGGACGCGCGCAGAACGCAGGTGCTGCAGCTGGCCAGCGTCCCGCGCAAGGTTCTCAGCCCGCGGCAGCGCCAAGTGCTCCGACTCCGCAAGCGGGTGGAAGAGGAGGGCCGGTAGCCGGACCTCCGCACGATGCGCATGATCTGACCGGCGTGTGGAACGTGCGCGGCTTTGCAAACAGTTACGGCAGGCAAGGCCCAGAGATGACTCCTTGGGGCGAGCAACAATTGTGAATGATGATCACCGCCGCCAGAGCATAGACCCATCGATGATGTGACGTGGACAGGCGATCCCAGCAAGTGAGGAGACCTGCCGCCACGATCCACGCTGCGCCGACGCTGGCCAGATAAGTTTGCCGGCTGGGCGCCTGGGTCATATAAGTGAGGAAAGAGTACGGGAGCAATGAAATTGCGGCCCAAGCTGCGGCATAGGCGATCAGCGGCCGCCACTCACGCGCGCGCCAGATAACGATTCCCGCCAGACTGATGAGTCCCCACGGCCACAAGAGTCGGCCAAACGTATGCGGTAAGGTGATCCATACCGGAGCCCACAGCGAAAAACTGCCGTCGTGAAATCGGAAGGAGTAGGTACGCGTTTCGTAAATCGCCCAGGCATAAATCAAACCGGCCAGCAGAAACGGCGTAACTCCCAGAAGTCGCTCTCGCGCTTCACTCTTGCTCAGCCAAACAAGCCCCAGCAGCGGAACGATAATGACCGCGGATTCTTTCGAAGCCAGCCCAAGCAGGAAACATAGAAATGAACCCGTCAGCCAGCCCCAGCGGATCTTTGGATCTTGGATGAACTTGATCCAGGCGAGCAGACACAGCACCCCAAAAAGAAACAAAAGCAATTCGTTCGTAGCAGAGTACCACATCACCGCTTCTTGATGCCCTTCGGACACGGCAAAAAAACCGGCCGCCAGTGCCGCCACCCGCCAGCCAATCGCGCGCCACACGCCTAGTGCGTACACCAGCCACGTATTCAACACGTGCAAACAAATGCTCACGGCGTAAAACGCAGCGGGCACCAAACCGAATCCACGCTCAATCCAGTACGTAATCACCCAGGACGTCGCCCGGACACGGGAGACAGGATCGGCCCACATTGCGCCCCAACCCGAAAAGGGGCCGTAGCTCCTGGAGAGAAGAATGTTGGGGTAATCGTCGCTGATAAATGGCTGTCGCAGAGTAGGCAGGTAAGTTACGACGGCGAGCAACGCCAGCAAGGCAAGGATCCAGAATGTTGAAAGCTCAGCCTCTCTTTCCGTTGGCGTATCCATCGACAAAAAACCCTACCCTGAGAAACGCGTGCCTTGAGGTTGTTTGGCTCGCGTCAATCTACAGGCGGGCGGGCGTCAAGATCAAGGCTAATTCTCGCGGGTTGCAGGGGGATTGTGCGTGGAAAAAAAACGATGCAAACGCCGCGCGCCCTCCTGGAAATCAGCCTCTGGCACAATCAGGCTGACCACCAGGAAACCGTCGCGCGGAAAATCGAAAAAGTGTCCCGGGTGCACGAGTACACCGCACTTTTCAAGCAGAGCCACGGCAAGATCCTCATCCGAACCGGTCGCGGGAACACGCAGTACCGCATACCATCCACCCTCGCGTTTCAGGCGATTGACCGGGCCGCCCTCGCGTAGCTGCGCGTCGAGAAAAGCCAGGTTTGCGCAGACTCTTTGGCGCATTTGTGCCTGCAGATTTGTGCGAATGGCCAGCATTTCCGGCAATGCGATCTGCCCAGGGGTGCTTGGCGAAAGGTAGGAGTCGCCAATCAGCTCCAGTCGCGCCACAGCCGCGACGGCAAGCATTTCCGGACCGCTCACTACGATCCAGGCCAGCTTCATCTGCGGCAATAGGGAAATCTTGGAGAGGCCGCTGAGTGTAAACGCAAGGGCCGGACCGTCGAACGCAAAGGTGGGATGTACTCCTGAGTCATCCGCATAGTCCAGAAACACTTCGTCGGCGATGATGGCCATCTCGCGGCGCGCGCAAATTTCCGCCAACCGCCGGCCTTCTTCTCTTTTGACGTAGGAACCCGTCGGATTATTCGGATGCACGACCATTACAGCTTTCGAACCTGCCCTGAGCGTGGTTTCGAGCCCCGCGAAGTCTATCTGCCAGCCCTGATCGTAGAGGAGCGGATAAGAGCTCGTGCGAATGTCCGCGAGATCCGCCAGATAATCGAAGAGCGGGTAGCCGGGTGCGGGCACTAAAACCGTGTCGCCCACTTCACAGAGGAGCCGAAACAGATAGGTGTAGGCTTCGCTCGTACCGGAAGTAATGATGATGCGTTCGGGATCAATCTCCCGCGCAGCGCCGAAAAAACCCGTCCGATGGCGATAGTAGTCCGCTATCGCAGTGCGAGCCTCGTGCAAGCCCTTGCTGGCAGGTTCATATCGCAGGGCGCGGCAATCACTGAGCGCGGCGAAAAGCTGTTCTTCCGGATAGCAAAACCCGCAAGTCGTAGGGTTGGAATTCGTCAGGTCAAGCAGCGGCCTGGCGCGGCGCCGGTGTTCCTCGAGTGCAGTCGCAAACCGGTTGGGCCCCAGAGGCCAATTTGTGCGCGATGCAAACATGCATGAGCCACGCGATCAAGTGCCCGAGCGGATCGGCACGCCAGCGTGCGTCACAATCTCGTCGCATTCAATCTTGCCGTCTCGCAAATGAATGATTCGATCCGCATATTGTGCGATTTCATGCTCGTGCGTCACCAGAATAATGGTGTTCTTCTGCTCGTGCAGCCGCGCGAATAAAGCCATGATCTCGCCGCCGGTCCGGCTATCCAGATTCCCGGTCGGCTCGTCCGCGAGCAAGATGGAAGGCGAGTTGACCAAGGCTCGCGCGATGGCCACGCGTTGCCGTTGGCCGCCAGAAAGTTCCGTGGGCCGGTGCATCATGCGGCTCCCCAGTTCCACCTCTTCCAGCGCACGAGTTGCCTTCTTCAGCCGCTCATCCGCTGGCGTGCCGCTATAGATCATCGGCAATTCCACATTGTGTAAGGCGGTAGCCCGGGGCAACAAGTTAAACGTCTGGAAGACAAAGCCGATCTCACGGTTACGGACATGCGCCAATTCGTCGTCAGTCAGATCGCTTACGAGCCTCCCTGCGAGCCAATACTTGCCGCCAGTGGGGGTGTCCAGGCAGCCGATAAGATTCATCAGAGTCGACTTGCCCGAACCCGAAGGTCCCATAATCGCGACGTACTCGCCGTGGCGAATCGATAGGTCCACGCCGCGCAACGCGTACACCGTCTCCGCCCCCATTTCATAGCTCTTTGAGAGATTTTCGGTCTTGATCGCCAGTCCCTGGCTCGGGTGCGTGCTGGGAAGCGATGTGCGCACAGCGGAGCCGATGGCCATTATCGGCCCCCCAAAGGAGTACATGGTTGACACATCGGCGATAGAACCTCGTTTTTTACCCCGGCCAGCGGGGCGGGGTGGCGTGCGGGTTCATTTTAGCAGGATTCCTTCAACCACAGGCTGGCGTCCAGATGTTTCGTAGCCAAGAACAGGGGGGCAAGCAACCCCCGCGGCCTCAGGTGATTCTGAGCAGGTAAAGAATACGTGCCCTGGATGAAGGATTCTCTCGTTGACGCTTGCTGCGTCTGGGATTAGAATTTCAACTCTACGCGCGAAGAGGCATATCCGATGAAGAAGTTGGGCTACCCACAAATTTCCACATTTTTAGGGACTGCTTTGTTTCTGCTGGTGTCGTCGGCCGCTATGCCGGCGCAGAATCAACAGGCCGGCCAGCCATCCGACCAAAAGCAAGACGCCGGCAAGAAAAAGCCCAGTGACAAGCAAGTCTTAAAGGAACTCGCCACACCTTATAAAAAGTGGCTGAGCGAAGACGTCTCCTACATCATTACGGATGCTGAGCGCAAAGCCTTCTTGCAATTGCAGACCAACGAAGAGCTCGAGCAGTTTATCGAGCAGTTCTGGCAGAGGCGCAATCCCGACCCCGATTCCGTTGACAATACCGTCAAGGAAGAGCACTACCGGCGCATCGCTTACGCCAACGAACATTTCTCGTCGGGTGTGCAAGGCTGGAGAACCGACCGCGGCCGCATCTACATCATGTACGGCAAGCCTGATTCGCTCGAGAGCCACACGCAAGGCGAGAACTATGAACGCCCCCTGGATCAAGGCGGCGGTGAGACGAAGACCTACGCTTTCGAAGATTGGACCTACCACTATATCGACGGCATCGGCGAAAACGTGGAACTGGAATTCGTGGATCCCTCGGGCACTGGCGAGTTCCACCTGACGAGCGATCCCTCCGAGAAAGACGCACTGCTCTACGTCCCCGGCGCCGGGTTAACGCTGGCGGAACAAGAGGGCCTGTCTGACAAGTCCGCGCGTTTCCTGAATAGCGATGGTACGCATCTCGCGCCATCTGCAACCGGCGGCCGATCCGCGGCGCTGGATGAGTTCAATCGGCTGGAACTATCGGCCAAGATTTGGCAGCCCCCAACGGTGAAGTTCAAGGATCTTGAGGCGGTTGTATCGTCGCGTATCGTTCGCGACCAACTCAAATTCGACTACCGATTTGATTTCATGCGGGTGGCAGGCGACACCGTCCTGGTCCCCATTACGCTCCAAATTCCTAATAATCAGATGAGCTTCCAGAGCAAGGATGGGGTGCACACCGCTACGCTGAACTTGTTTGCGCGGGTGAGTTCGCTCAGCGGGCGAACGGTGCAGACATTTGAAGACACCATCCGGCGGGACTTTCCCGATTCGCTTCTGCAGGCCTCATTGCGCTCCTCCTCGATTTATCAAAAGGCTGTGCCTCTGCGTCCGGGCCTCTACCGCCTCGACGTGGTGATCAAAGACACCACCAGTAATAACGTCGGGGTGATGAACACCCGCCTCGCCGTGCCGCCCTTTGACGACGATAAGCTTCAGGCCAGCACGCTGATCTTGGCGGACGAGATTTCCGCCGTGGCGTCCAAGGATATTGGCGTGGGGATGTTTGTGATCGGCTCGACCAAGGTGAGACCTAAGCTGGACCAGAGCTTTACCCCGAGTCAGCCCATGGGAATCTATTTCCAGCTTTACAATCTGAAGATCGATGAGACAACGCACAAGAATAATGCGACCATCGATTTTGAGATTTTTCAAGGGAACCAATCGATCAAGCACGTAGTGCAGACGTCTGAGCAGCTGCATCAGTCTGGCGAGCAACTGACCGTCCAGGAGTCGGTGCCACTCCAAAATCTGCCGCCAGGAAAGTATCGTATCGACATCAAGGCAACCGACGCACTCGCGAATCAGACCGTTTCTCGGACGTCGGAATTCACAGTGACTCCCGCCGCGGCGCAGAATACGGCGGCGCAGGCTGCTCCCCCGAGGTGATGCAAGTGAAGTTGCTACGAACCCTAGCCTTCGTCTTCGCCTCTCTGGCGCTTGTCCTGACGAGCGCATCGGGCCTCGCAGCAAATGACTTCGGAAAGTTGACAGGCATTATCGTTGATCCCGCTGGCACTCCCCAAATGGGTGCGACTGTATGGCTGACCCCGGAATACGTGGGTGGCCGCGCCATCCAGCTGCTCACCGATGAAAATGGCATCTTCGTCAGCCAGAGGCTTCGCCCGGGGCTGTACTCCGTTAAGGTCACACTGGCTGGTTTCTTCCCTTCCATCCAGGAGCACATCAGCATCAATTCGAATCTGAACGCGCTCGTTCATATCCAGCTGGATTCAATCCTGATCTCTTTCGATCGGCTGCGGCGCCAATCGCCCATGCCCGCTGAAAACGACGACTGGAAATGGGTTCTGCGCACCGCCAGCTCCTCGCGCCCTGCCCTGCAACTGAGGGACGGCACCGTAATCATTGCCCGCAACGCGTCCGGTGAATTCGACTCGCAGCCTCGTTTGCGTACCCGCGTTGAACTGACTAATGGCTCGATTCGGCCCGGTTCAGCTTCCGCCTTGCCTGGGGCATTGGGCACGGCTGTCTCCTACGATCAGGGACTCGGCCAAGCGGGCAAGCTGCTGGTTGCCGGCGAGGTGAACTACGACCAAGGAGTCTCTGGTGTGCTTGGCGGATCCGTCGCGACTGTCTGGCTCCCCAGCGGCAAGTTGGGAGAGGGACCGCAAACCACCCTCGTCATGCGTCAGATCCGCATAGGAGACTCAGACCGATCCATCCGCAGCATGCGCATCGAGCATTCCGAGCAAATTGCCATAGGTGATCACATGGTGGTGGCCTATGGTGGCGAGTATCTCTCCGGCGGCCTGGTTGGTCAGATCACTTCATCGGTTCGCCCTCACGCCCGCCTGGGTATACATTTCTCTCCGCGTTGGGAGGCGGCGTTTTCACTCGAGACCGATGTTGACTCTTACGGCTTACGGTCTCAATCTTCGGGCATCGAACCGGCCATGGATGCCCTCCAGACTGCCCCTCTGCTGGTCTGGGGCGATGGCCATCCAGTCTTGAGCGGCGGCTGGCACGAGGAGTTCGCGGTTCACCATCCCGTTGGAGCGCATGACCGGGTTGAGGTTGCCGCATTTCGCGATGACTCTGATCATCAAGCTATTTACGGCATAATAGGACAATCCGCGGCTGGCCTTTTCCGGGGTCCGCTGGCGCGCGATGCCGGGGCGGCGGGTTTCTGGGGCACGCGCATGGTTTACCATCACAAGCTTTCCTCCAACTTGGAGGTTGCGGGCGTCTACGCTTGGGCTGGCGCTTTGGCTCCTGACGATCAACTTGCTCCGCTCTCTAGCCTTGGACAAATGGTCCAAGCCCGTTACCGCCACAGCCTTGCCGCGCGCGTCGCCGGCAAGCTGGCTAAATCCAAAACTCAGTTTGCGGCCAGTTACAAGTGGGTGGACGGAACGGTGGTCAACCGCCAAGACCTCTATGGCGAAAGCTCAATGGCCATCGACCCCAACTTGAGTCTCTCCGTCAGGCAACCCTTGCCTTCATTCCTCATGGCTGGGCACTGGGAGGCGTTGGCTGATTTCCGCAATGTCCTGGCTCAGGGTTATGTGTCCCTCGAAGGTCAGGACGGGCACATGATGGTAATGCCGGTCGAACGGTCATTCCGCGGGGGCGTGAGCTTCCAGTTCTGAGTTCGGGCCGGCTACCAAATACTGTAAACGCCCTACTATAAACCGTAGTTTCTTCGTCAGGGCAACCCAGGGCGGCACTATCTACCTGTATCGACAGACCTTAATTGTCACGAAAATTCATATCGCGCGGCACGGAACGTGCTACTCTTCGGGATAATCGCTCTTGGTAGCTTAGACAGAAGCGCCTCGCAATGACAGGTGAAAACCAAACCATCGGGTCCCAGCTAGGCGCAATTGCCTTGGTGCTTCTCACCGTGGCAGCGTTCACCTTCGGTGTCATTAATTTTCAGCAACGCGTATCCTTCGACGTCCCCGACGACGGCACCTCCTGGCTCGATTCCGAACACGGTGTGCAGGCGTTCTACGTCGTTCCCGGTTCCCCGGCCGATCACGCAGGGATACGGTCGGGCGATGTGCTCCTCTCGATCGACGGCCAGCCGGTCTACCGTGGTGTCCAGGTCGTAAAGCGGCTTTGGAATCTGGGCGTCTGGTCGCAGGCCCATTACCAAATGACACGTCAGGGCCGCAGCTTCGATGCGCGCCTGGTTGTTGCGCCCGCCCCTAAGCCCGTTTCCATCGAAAACTACCTTCGCCTCGTGGGTTTGCTCTATCTCTTCATTGGACTGTTCATTTTCGCTCGCCGCTGGAATGCCACGCGCGCCGTCCACTTTTATACTTTCTGCCTGGCATCGTTTGTCCTCTGCTCATTTCATTACACAGGCAAGATGAACGCCTTTGACTGGGAAATTTACTGGGCAAAACTCGGCGCCCTTCTCGTTGCGCCAGCCTTGCTGGTCCACTTCGCGCTGGTCTTTCCGGAGCGAAGCGTCATCCGCAAGCTTTCCCATCGGACGTTGCTCCTTGCCTGTTACCTCCCGCCGCTCGCCTTGCTTATCATTCATACTTTTGTAGCTACTGATTTCGCGGGCTTCGTTCCCACGCTCCCCGCGCGTATCGCCCTCGATCAATTGGAGCTGGCGTATTTGGGTGCCTATTTTCTGCTTGCCGCGGCGATTTTCCTGCGCAGTTATTGGCGAGCGCCGAGCGGTGTGCTCCGCCAGCAGTTGAAATGGATCACGGGCGGCACATTGGCCGGTATCTTGCCGTTCGCCGGTCTGTACATTCTGCCCTTTGCTTTGGGAGTTGTTCCGCGCCAGTGGATGAATTTATCCGCGCTCTCTCTAGCCCTGATTCCGCTGTGCTTCGCCTACGCCATCGTGCGTTACCGACTGATGGACGTAGACATTATCTTCAAGCGTGGATTGGCTTATACGGCGGCTACGGGTGCGGTGTTTGCGGTTTATATTGCGCTGGTGGCCATAGTCGGCGGGCTGTTTCATACGGCCTGGCCTAAGGGGCTGCTAGGTGGAATCATTGGCATTGTAATCGCCGCGTTCCTGTTTCAACCTTTCCGCGATTGGACCCAGGCGAGGCTCGATCGCTTTTTTTACCGCGACCGTCTCAACTACCGCCGCACCTTGATCGAATTCGGACGCACGCTTACGGGCGAAATGCACGCTGAGCCCATGCTTGCTTCGGTAATGGATCGCCTCTCACAGACTCTGCTGGTCGACCGCATTGCCGTATTCCTCGATTCCTCATCAGGATCCGGTCAATATCGCCTTGGGCGCTCCCACGGCTTGCGCATCTCCGATTCTGCCAGCGAGTCGCTCGACCTGAGTTTCCTCTCGCCCGAGCGGCCGGAGCTATCCCGCGGATATCTTTTCTACGATGCCCCTCGGGCCGCTCGGGAAGGGAGTGAATCCGTACGCCGTACGCTCGATCATCTGGGCCTCAACTACTTCGTCCCATGCCGCGTCCATGACCGCACGGTGGCGATTCTCGGTCTGGGCAAGACCGTTCACGGGGATTTCCTCACCAGCGAGGATGTCGAGCTTGTGCTTACGATTGCCGGGTACTTGGCCATCGCGCTGGACAACGCCCACCTCTACTCCTCGCTGGAGCAGAAGGCACACCAAATCGAGCGCTTGAAAGACTTCTCGGAAAATATCGTCGAATCGCTGAATGTCGGTGTGCTCGCCGTTGATTTTGAAGGCCGCATTGAATTCTGGAACACACAGATGGAGCATTCCATCGGCGTTGGGCGTGCCGACGCTGTCGGCCGGCCTATCGAGGAGATCCTCCCCGCCGATCTGGCCGCCGAAATCGCTGCGCGTGCCGATGAGGACCGCGTCAGCAGCCTCTATAAGTTCCCGCTGCGAGATCGTACCGGCCGCACCCTGGTGGCGAATATCTCCATTGCTCCGCTGGCGGGGAAATCAGGCGAGCGCATGGGCCGGTTGATTCTGGTCGACGACATTACCCAACGGATGCAGCTCGAGGAGCAGTTGCTCCAAACCGAGAAACTGACTTCGCTCGGCTTGCTCGCTGCGGGCGTGGCCCACGAAGTGAATACGCCGCTGGCCGTCATCTCCAACTACATTCAGATGCTTGCCAAACAGCTGCCCGCGAATGATCCGCGCCATAAACTGACCGACAAGATCGTCAATCAGACCTTCCGGGCCAGCGAGATCGTAAATAATCTCCTCAATTTCTCGCGCACCGGCGGCGCCGAATTCGAGGAACTAAATCTAAATCAGATCATCGGCGAGACGCTCTCGCTGGTTGCTCATCCCTTCCGCGCCGCCCACGTGCAAGTAATCGAAAATCTCTCGACGGATCTCCCCGGCGTCTTGGGCTCGGGAAATCGCCTGCAACAGGTTTTCCTGAATCTCTTCCTGAATGCCAAAGATGCCATGCCCGCCGGTGGAATGCTCGAAGTGCGCAGCAGCAGCGGCAATGGCAGTGTGGAAATCGAGGTCTCTGACACCGGCATCGGCATTCAACGCGAAAATCTGACGCGGGTCTTCGATCCTTTCTTCACCACTAAGGCCATTGGCCGCGGCACCGGCCTGGGGCTCTCGGTCAGTTACGGCATCATCAAAGAACATGCCGGCAAGATCGAGGTACGCTCTACGGCGGGTAAGGGCACCTCTTTCCGCTTGGAATTCCCCGCCGTGAGGAAAGCGGTTCATGCCTAATGGCTCGATCCTGGTCATAGACGACGAAGCGGAAATTCGCGAGGGCCTCGAGCTTCTTCTTTCCTCGGAAGGCTATTCAGTTTCCTGCGCCGATACCGGAGCTGCCGGACTAGCGCGCCTCGAACAAGAGCCCTACGACCTGTTGCTTCTCGACGTGAGCCTGCCGGACCGCAATGGCCTGGACCTGCTGCGCGATATCCGAAGCCGCGACCCACATCTTCCCGTCGTGCTCATTACCGCGTACGGCTCCATCGACATGGCGCGCCAAGCCTTCAAGAGCGGCGCCCAGGACTACATCACCAAGCCGTGGTCGAACGACGAACTCCTCGCGCAAGTCGCCCTGGCGGTCGAGGGACGCCGTCTGCGGGAGGAGAATGTCCAGCTCAAGAGGGCTCTCAAGCAGCGGTATAACTTCCCCAACATCATTGGAAAGGGCGAACGCATTGTCTCCGTGCTCGATCTGGTGGCCCAGGTCGCTCCCTCTCGGTCGACCGTTCTGATCGTCGGCGAAAGCGGAACTGGGAAGGAACTCATCGCCAAGGCCATCCATTCCGCATCGCCTCGTGCAGACAAGCCTTTCGTTGCCGTCAACAGTGGCTCAATTCCTGTTGATCTTCTCGAATCGCAGTTATTCGGCCATGTCAAAGGTGCCTTCACTAGCGCCGTCGCTTCCAAGAAGGGGCTCTTCGAGGTTGCCGACCAAGGCACCATTTTTTTCGATGAGATCTCCACGATCGGCATGGAAACCCAGGCCAAGCTGCTGCGAGTGATCCAGGAACGCGAATTCATGCGCCTTGGCGGCACCGAAAATATCAAAGTGGACGTCCGTATCGTCGCCGCCTGCAACGTCGATCTTCTGGGCCTGGTACGCGATGGCAGGTTTCGCGAAGATCTGTATCATCGCCTGAACGTGATCGCCCTCAAATTGCCGCCGCTCCGTGAACGCCGCGAAGACGTTCCCTTGCTGGTGGATCATTTTTTGCGCGACTTTTCCAAGGAAAACAACCGGCCTTTGGGCCGCTTCACGCCCGAAGCCATGAAGTTGATGGTCGACTACGCCTGGCCTGGAAACGTGCGCGAGTTGGAAAATGTGATCGAACGCGCTGTGGTTCTGTCCACGCGCGAAGAGATCGATGTCGATCTCCTGCCGGAAACCATCTTCGCACGAGGAATGCTCGGCAACGCGCGATTGCAACTCTCCGAGCTCCTGAACTCTCTGGCGAAAGAAGGCCATCAGCGCGCCGCCGTCGGGCAACCCGCCCCCTCACTCTTTCAGATAATGGAGCAGATTGAGCGCCGCGTAATCGTTGACATGCTGGAACAAACCGATTGGAACCAGACCGAAGCGGCCGAGCGGTTTCAGGTTCCTCTATCAACCCTTAACCAGAAAATCAAGCGCCTCGGGATAGAGATTCGTCGCCGCGGAGCTGGGCGCGCTCCGGGCGATCCGCTCGCTCACGCCGCGGAGACCGGCTAGTCAGAGCTTTTTCTTCTCTGCGGATTGCGCCGGCGGCGTATATCCGCGCGGCAGAAGCGTAGTCGTCAGGTCAACTTCGGAAAGATCCACACCTTCCAGGTTTGTTTCGCGCAGGATGCTCACACCCATGTCGGCCCCCGCAAACTGCGCGTCCCTGATATTCGCCAGGCGAAAATTCGCATTGCGCAGATTCGCCCCGCGGAAGTTGACATTGCTCAGATCGCATCGAAAAAACTCCACTCCGCTGGCCTGAGCCTCGCGCAGATCGGCCCCCGGCAGGTTCGCTTCGGTCATGTCGGTGCTCCGCAGGTCCGCTCCGCGCAGGTTGGCGCCTGCTAAATTCGCGTGAGATAGCTTGGCATTCCGCAAACTTACGCCTTCCATGTTGGCTCGTTCGAGGAGTGCCCCGGTTAGATTCGCATATCTCAGGTCGGCAAGCCTCAAATTCGCTCCCGTCAGATCGGCGCGCATGCCGCCCGGTTTGCCAATAAAATGGTTCTGATGCGCCTCCAGGATTTCAGACAGCGTCTTGCCGTTATGGCGGATGGACTTGGGCTTTCGCAGTCCCTTCGTCCCCGTGACTAGATCCAAAAGTCCCATTTCCTCACCCTCGGGTATCGATTGCGTTTTTCCTGCCGTTCATTCTACCGGAAGTGCCGCCAAAATCAGCTTACAACCCAAGTCGCGTCTTGATCCTGCTGATGCCAAGGCTCACTCTTGGCATTCCTCAGTTCCCATTCAAATTGTGATAACGTAGAGGTGGGCCTGTATTTGGGCCCTACGAAGCGCATCCAACCTGCGAAACCTATGCGAGTCATCCTGCCAGATCTGAGCCGCTGTGCCTCGCGTTTCTATCTCCTGGCGCTGACGATCGGATCTCTCCTGACCGTCGCTTTCCCGTCTGCGCTGGGTGCCCAGGAGAATCGGAACGGTGAAATTGTGGCCAATCTGGCCGCCGGCCGAGTCGTCTTCTGCGTTACCCGCGACTCGATTATCGTCGCCGCAGTAGCCGGCGGTGGAGAAGTGGGGTCGCGTCAGCCAGCCGTGCTTCCTGTTGGCCCCGGCCGCATTGGTGTGCTCCTGGGCGCCATTGATTGGACTGCTCCCGACGCGGGTAAAGCCACGCGCCTCGATTCCGAGCTGCCGGCAGTAGCCTCCAATGCTCTTCGTCGTCCCACGCAGAAAGCTACCGATCAGGCCAGCGAAATCGAGGCCATCGGCGTGGGGATGCTTGAGGAGATCCGGCCTCTGGTGGATCAGATTCACCATAAGCTTGACCTGCCGCCCGAGGAGCCGCTCGTGGAGCTGCTCCTCGCGGATTACGTGCAGGATTACGGGCCTGAGATCTGGAGCCTGCAATATCACGTTCGGCAGCAGGACCTAGGTAAAGATTATTGGCAGACGCGGCTGCTTCGCCCCGCCTATGTCCAGCTTTATCCGCCTGAGAAAGGGCAGCCACGCACTTTTGTTGAGGCCGGCTACCCTGCGAATGTTCCGCAGCTTCGGCTGGCGGACCGCCTTGCGCGACACGATCCGCAACTCGATCGCATCGCCAATTCTTCGCGTGATGTGTCCGAGTCTGTCGCCTCCATCGCGGCGGGAAACAGCATCAAGGCGCTTTCCTCTCCTTCGGCTGACTTCATGCGCGCGGCTATTCCGCTGGCCGTGGGAGATCAAACAAATCTGGTCATGGCGCTCCTGGATATGAATCGCGGCTTCCAATGGCTGCTCGCTCCTCAGGAACCAATCCCCCCGGGCAGGATTCAGCAGCAGCCGACCGAACCCGATGCGCCCTCGTTGCGCAAGCGCGGGCCACGGCCGCAATAATTCTGCTCTCGAATGAAGCGCTGAGAGGATAAGGTTTCCTGGGTGTCTTGCTTCTCGGAACGCGGGCCTACTTGGCGACTGCCTTGTCGAGGAACTGCTGCTTTACCCGTGCGCTCTTTTCCGCCACTGACCGCGCCAATTCCTGTTTGTAGGCCACGAGTTGCTCCGCAATTCGCGCATCGGATGTGGCGATGATCTGAGCCGCATAAATGGCCGCATTGATGGCGCCTGGCTTGTCGATAGCCATGGCCGCTACGGGCACGCCGGCTGGCATTTGCACACTCGAAAGAAGCGAGTCGATGCCCGACAGTACCGTAGTTGCCATGGGAACGGCGATCACCGGCAAAGTCGTCAGTGCGGCTACCACGCCGGCCAGATGCGCAGCGCCTCCCGCGGCCACGATCACTACCTTCAGCCCTCTCTCGATTGCCGTGGTGGCGTACTCGTGTGTGCGCGCCGGCGACCGGTGTGCAGAAGTCACTTCAATCTCGAACGGAATCGAAAACTTCGCCAAAATTTTCACCGATTCGTTCATCACCGGCAGATCGGTGTCCGAACCCATGATGATGCCGACAAGAGGTCTCTCTCGGGATGCTTCGACTTTACTCAACGCCCCCTCCAAAATAGGAAATAACCGCACTCTCAACCCGGATCTCGTCTCCGCAAGAGATCCGTCCGCCTTCAATAACCTTGCACAGCATACCTCTGCGGTCCTCAAGGGCACCTTGCAATCCCATGCGAATCTCGTCCATACGCGAGCAAGGCTCGCACCGAGCCGTGACCTCAAGCACAGCGTCCCCGATCAACAGTCGTTGACCCGGTTTTAATTCCATCGCCTTGAGGGCCGAAGTCGTTATGTTTTCACGTACGATGCCAGGTTCGAGGCCAAATTCCGCAAGCGCCTCGCTTTCGACCAGTAAGATCTGTCGCTTGCTCCCCGGGCGCCCATGAATGCAGCCTTCAAAGCCTCGATCCGTAAGTGCGGTGACCTGGTCAACAGGTTTCATCGGCTGGCGCCGTTGCACGGCAACAAAAAGATTTAAAACGCGCGCCATAAGCTTCAGGCTTCTCCGGCGTTGGCCACCCGACACGCAGCCAGCGCGATATCGCTGCGATACTGGCATCCCGGAAAACCAACTGCATGGACTGCGTCATAAGCAGCTCGGCGGGCTCCGTCCAAGGTCCGGGACCGAGCCGTCACACCTAACACCCTTCCACTACATGTGTAGTACGCAGTGTCAGACCGCGTCGTGCCCGCGTGGAAGATGCTGACGTCTGGCAAGGATCCGGCCTTCTCTAAGCCAGTAATCTGTTTCCCTGTGTCATACTTTCCGGGATAGCCTCCCGACGCCATGACCACACATACACTTGCCCCAGGATGCCAATTCAGGGCAAGACCGGCCAAGCCCCCATCAGTCACGGCTGAAAGCGCCTCATCGAGATCGAAATTCATACGTGCTACGATTGCCTGCGCCTCCGGATCGCCTAAACGGCAATTAAATTCAAGGACTTTTGGCCCGGTCGGCGTAAGCATCAAGCCAAAATAGAGAAAGCCGCGGTAATCGCAGCCCTCTTGAGCGAGCGCCTTCATCGTTGGCTCTACCAAGTTCGACAGAATCTCCGCCTCGAGCGAGGGCGAAATCATTCCGTCGCACGAATAAGCGCCCATTCCACCCGTGTTAGGGCCGAGATCGCCGTCAAATGTTCTCTTATGATCTCGCGTTGGCACCATCGGCACGAAATTCTTGCCATCACTGAGGACGATATAGGAGAGTTCATCCCCATTTAGTGCCTCCTCGATGAGCAGACTGTTGCCTCCATCCCCAAACTCCCGCTTCTCAAGGACGCGATCAACAAACTCCGCAGCCTCGTTATGCGATTTCGCGACCAGCACTCCCTTTCCACCGCAGAGCCCATCGGCCTTCAGGACAAGGGGATAACTGAGAGTCTCCAGATTCTCGATGGCGGCCTCAGCCGAGTCGAATATCCCGTGAAGCTCAGCCGTGGGAATCCCATGGCGATCGAGAAATTCCTTGGCAAATACCTTGCTTCCTTCAAGTTGCGCGCATTTCCGCGGTGGCGCGATAATTTGCATTCCACGTCGCAGGAATTCGTCGGCAATGCCATTCACGAGTGGCTGCTCGGGACCTACAACTGTAAGATCAGCCTGAAGCTTTGCGGCCAGATCCGCGAGGCCAGGTACGTCCCCCAGATCTGCAGGAATGCACTCCGCATCCAGCGAAATTCCGCCATTCCCCGGTGCGCACCAGATTCTCGATACTAAGCGGCTCTGGCGCAGCTTCCAGGCCAGGGCGTGTTCGCGACCGCCTCCTCCGATTAGCAGAACTTTCATGGGCGCTGCCCAACATATGTCGGACCCCGCGGCCATGTCAACGCCTAGCGCGTCAGAAATCTCAAATCTTGCGTAGCGAGCCGATTGGTTGTTTGATCAAGGCGTTGTAAGCTAGCCTGCCACGTCCATGAATGTTGGTGAAAATACGCGCTTGTCTATTCCGGAGATCGCCAATGCGCTTACTCCGTATAAAGCTAGTTGGCTCTCTGAGCGTCAGCTCAGGAGCATTTCGACATACCTAACTCTGCTTAAGAAATGGAATGAGACGATTCCCCTGACATCAGTTGAGGACGAGCGCGAAATGGTAGCGAGACACTTTGGTGAGAGCATTTTTGCGAACTCCATTATTCCTATAGGCAGTGGTCGGCTCGCCGACGTTGGCAGTGGGGCAGGATTCCCAGGACTGCCGCTGAAAATTGCCTTTCCAGACCTTAAAGTGACTCTGCTTGAGCCAAATATAAAGAAATGTGCCTTTTTACGGGAGGTTCAGGCGACTCTTGGCATTGCCGGCATGGAAACCGTCCGTCTCCGGTACGAAGACTTCAACGCACAGCCAGATTCGTTTGATTTTATCTGTTCGAGGGCGTTGGGGGGCTATAAGCGGT
>Ga0206928_1140_pt1 | contig 17334 bp, 9 predicted proteins | sample Alteio_BWOrgHeat_21_FD_152941 | JGI IMG/M metagenome (GOLD analysis project Ga0206928, IMG submission 152941) | Enriched cells from forest soil in Barre Woods Harvard Forest LTER site, Petersham, Massachusetts, United States -... | ecosystem: Environmental > Terrestrial > Soil > Temperate forest > O... | reverse complement strand
AGAGATTTTGTCCCATTGCTAGACATCTGTGGGATGGTAAGAAATTGGGATACGGTACACGTGCTAAAACCGGATAAAAACGCTAATCTTTGGGATCACGACTTTAAAAGTCCGACGTATAGTAAAGTAATTGAATATCACACTGAAAAACATATAAGAATGAATGGATGGAATTAAATATGATAAATTACTCTTTTACCTGCTTTGCCATGATCTTTGCTAGTATATTTAATTTTTTTGGTGGAAGTGAGGAACCCTATAAAAAATATGAAGCTAGAATGAACAAAACTATCAATAGCTCTATAAAGCAATTAAAAACTCGCTATGGATTAATTTCCATAGGTTCTGGTGGGAGAAATATTGATAATAAATCGCAAATGGAATCTATAAGCTTTCATCTCTATCACAAGATTACAAAAGAAGACGCTCGAATTCTTTTAGTTGAAGTGGTGGAATTGATTTTACATAACATTAACAATAACAAAGAAATTACTCCTTATCTACATGACAACCCATTTACATTTAAAAATCTAGAGATAGCTTTATTTATTTTTGACGAAAGTCGTTCAGATATTCATCATCCAAATTTAGGATTAATCAGTTTAAATCCTTGGGGAACAATATCGTTCGTGACCTATGCAAATGAGGGATTATGCAAACGAGCTTCTGATGTTGAAGAACCCTATGAACAAGCTTACAAGATTGTCACTCAGAAGGATACGCTTCCCCCGATAAACCTTTAATAGAATTTGAGACCCCTTTTATTCGTTTAGATTATCCGGAAAAGCCCCCACTTATTGGCCATTGGGTTTATTATCGCAACGAAGACACCTCAAAATATATTTAAGTGGAATTTAGGCATACAAGATGCCATATTTGATTGGCTAGAAACTGCTTAAGCCAAATCTAAGGCGCCTAAGCTCCGACCTCAGCTGGTGTCAGGCACTGCCATGTCAATAATCTTCAATGAATCTAGGCTTAAATTGAATGTGGGAAGATTATCAACATAGCAATGCCAGACACCAGCTCATGAATTTAAGGCTAATAGTAAAAACTACTGAGCCTTCTCTAACTACACGGGTGCCAGGCACCCATAAACCAAATATGCGGATGTGGCCTACAACTACTTAATAAAATAAATTGCCAATTTTCATAGATATTGCTTGGTAAAAAATTATTTAAATGGATTTCATTTTTATTTCATGTGATAATTTTAAAGACTATAAAATAACAATACGGAAAACAATGACAATTAAAAATAAACGCGTTTTAATTTCCGGTGCTAGTATTGCCGGGCCGGCTTTGGCTTATTGGCTGCAACGTTATGGTTTTGAGGTCACTATTGTCGAAATCGCCCCTGCATCCAGGATAGGCGGCTATAAAATCGATCTTCGAGGAAAAGCTGTTGATGTCGCGAAGAAAATGGAGATCTACGATAAAGCTCGTCAATTAAGTATTGTCATGCTGAGTGGAACCATTCTCGACGAAAAAGGAACTGTGATCGATGAGATTGCTGGAGAGTACATGGGAATGCATGTCGGCGATGATATTGAACTTTGGAGAGAGGATTTAAGCCGCATTCTTTATGAGGCTACTTCTAACTCTTGTGAATATATTTTTGGCAACTCCATAAAATCAGTCACACAAAATCATGACAACATCACAGTGGAATTTCTTTCAGGACAATCGAGACAGTTTGATATTCTAGTTGGAGCAGATGGTATTCACTCCAATGTACGTTCACTAGTTTTTGGAAATGAATCGCTTTATTCTCACAACCTCGGGGACTACTTTGTGGCGATTTGCAGTGCAAAAACAAATCTCAACCTAGACCGCCATGAAATATTTTATTCTAAAATCGATAAACTCTTTAATATTTATTGTACTAGCAAGGGAGAGGATGCCAAAGAGCTGTTTGTCTTTCGGGCGCCTGGACTCACTTTTGATTACAAAGATATTAAACAACAAAAAGAAATTGTGTCGAGGATCTACTCAGATGCGGAATGGGAAATTCCAACGATGCTGCAAGCCATGAACCAATCTTCCGATTTTTATTTTGATGAAGTCAAACAAATTCGCATGGAAAAATGGTTTAAGAATCGCACAATTGTCATTGGCGACGCTGCTTTTAGTCCATGTTTAGCTTCTGGTCAAGGAACAAGCCTAGCACTTGTGGGTGCCTATATTCTTGCCGGAGAATTGATGCAGAAAGAGGGAGATTACACAGCTGCCTTCACAGAATATGAAAAAGAAATGAAGTCATTTGTGGACGCTAATCAAAAATTAGGAGAGGCCATCATAGAACATATGGTCCCTAAAGAGAAAGTGGAGCCATGGATGGGAGCTTCAATTTTAGACCAAATTCAATTTGCAGCTAACTGCATTCAACTTAAAAATTATCAGTCTTAATAAAGTATATGTTCAAGGGGAGGGCAACGTAGCTGCGGTCGGTTCCAGGCACTGCCATGTCAACAATCTTCAGTGATGCGATGTTAAAATTGAACTGGGGGAAGATTGTCAACATAGCAATGCCAGGCACCTATATCCCTACGCGCTTAGCACCTTCGATTAGTCCGCTACGACATAGGTGCCTGGCACTGCCATGTTGACAATCTTCCCCTCACTCTTCAGATGATGCAAGTGTTCGCTTTGGATATGATCTTATCGCTGGAATTGCTGAAGTAATTTTTAGGGCTAACAATCCCGGATGGTGCCCCCAAGCTCCCATTTTTCATCATCATGACTAAGTTATGCTTAGGCATTTGTTGATCATAAAACACAAAAATAATAAATTTATTACATCAGTTACTTCTTCTCTTTAATGAGAAGTCTCACTGAAGTAATAAAATTTTAACCTACTGTTGAACCTTATCGATAGGATATTTTTTCATCCACTCTTCGATCCCTTCAGGATACTTATAGACATTTGTGTAGCCATGAGAAGTAAAATTTTCAGCTAAATATTTGCTTAATGGGCATTCTGTTCTCGCACAATAAACAACAATCATATAGTCCTTAGGATGTGATCCAACAACTCTTGCAAGGGTTTGCTCGCCTGCATCATATGCTAATGGCTTTGCACCCGGCAACACACCGACTGTGATTTTTTTTCTGGCATCAAACAACAACATGGGCTTTTTTTCATCCATCAGTTTTTTCAACTCTTCAGTATGGATTTCTTTAAAACCGGTTTTAGCATCTTCCGTTTTAGCTGCGGCAGCAAAAGATGCATTAGGGATAAATGCGGTTATAGCTAAGCACAGAGCAACCATCAAGTTTTGAATTTTCATCACTTCCTCCATTATGGTAAATAATAAATACTTTATTATAACAATTACTGAGTGTCAATGCTTTTAAACATCCTTCAATCGTTCCACTATTCCTGATTGCCTCACGGATGCTGAGCCGATCATTTGACTGAGCACATGAGGGTTGCCCCATATCTCCAATTGCCGTTTTGCACGCGTCACTCCAGTATAAAGCGCTTCCCTTCCAAATGTTTGTATGTCTTCCGGTAAAAGCAAAACCACATGATCAAATTCACTTCCCTGACTTTTATGCACCGATAAACAATAGGCATATTCAAAAGGAGGCATTAAAATAGCCGGGATTCTATAATAATCTTTGCCAGGTTCGCGTGAAGGAAATAAAGCAAATTCTGCATCCTTTTCTTTGACAATCAATCCCACTTCACCATTAAACAAGCCAAGCTTGTAATTATTTTGCGTCACCATAATCGGCGCTATAAAACAGCCATTTTTTGACTTTGCCTGCATTGCCTGCAAGATCAAAGCATTTAAAGCCTCTACTCCAAATCCTCCCTTGCGCACCGGGGTTAAAATGCGGAACTGAGAAAATTGTTTTAACAAATCCAATGGATTATCCGGCAACTTTTTAATCAATGGAAATTTAGCGACCGCATAATTGAGTAATTTTTTTTGCTGCTCTTGGATAGTCCTCTCAGAATCTAGTTCAACAAATTTAATCCCTTCCTGATCACTTTTCAATAACTTGATGACTTCAGTGTCGTTTCCAACTTTAATTAAATCAGCCAATTCTATAATGCTTCTAAATTCAGCCCTAAGACATGTTTTTAATTCTGCAACATGGGATTGCACAAAAGAAAAATAATTGATGAGGTCGGCAAATAAAGACCCTGCCTCAATAGAAGGAAGCTGATTTTTATCACCCAATAATATTAAGCGGCTTCCAGGCTTTAACGCCGAAAATAATTGTCCCATCATCCGAATATCAATCATGGAGCTTTCATCCACTATAATCAAATCGGCCGTCAATATCGGAATTTCCCTATGAACGGTATTTTTCCTTATTCCAAGCAGTTGATGCAATGTCTGAGCTTTTAAACTAGGAAATCCCTCGACCCCATGATGTTGAATACTCTTTTCTAAGTTGGCGGCAGCCTTGCCGGTAGGGGCTGCCAAGACAATTTTTAAGTTGGAGCGTAATTTTTCCGGCAAAGAATCCCAAAATATCCTGAGCAAAATCCCTGCCGTATAGGTCTTTCCGGTGCCTGGTCCCCCTGTTATCAACGTTAAGGATGATTTCAATGCAATTTTAATGGCTTCTGCTTGCTCAACTAAAAGTTTGTTTTGACATAACTGAGCATCAATTTGTTGGTTCCCATGAGCTAAATCGATCTCAACAACAGAGAATTCATCAAATAATTTCTGCTTAACACCTCTCAAAAAAACTGTTTCGTATTGCCAATAACGTTGTAAATAGAAACAATTTTTATTCTTAACAATCGGCGACAGCAAAACAGGATCACTTCCATTGATGATACTTATTAATGGAAATTCGATCTTTTGAATCCCTTCTAATATCAAGGCTGTCAATTTTTTCAGATTGCCTGCGGAGATGCCCTTTGCCTGATCGATTTCATCAGAGATCCAGATTTCATTGACCGAAGGTTGGATCGCATGACCATTAAATTTAACACATACATGACCTCGACGGGCGGAAAGGGATAAATGACAGATTAGGGCCGCGAGAGATTCCTCATCATTTTTTCCTAAAAGCTGAGCGGCCAATGCTAAGTCCACATATCCCACACGTTTGCATAGGAGCATTTGTTCAAGCAGCGGCCATCTAGGTGTTTTTTTGAGATCTTGAGATAAACTCATTAAAGAGCGTTCAAAAAAGAGTTTTTGGGCAACTCCTAACATCCTAAATCTCCAGTGCCTTTTTTAGGATAATGCAAAATCCCCGTACAATCGCTAATTCCACGTACAAATACATAATAAATTCCCCCAAAAATTTCTTCAAAAGGGCGTCGGTCAACTATTTTTAAGTAGCGTTCAAATGCATCGCAATAAATTTTTGCTTGCAGATCGTAATGGTTGTCAAGCATGGCCTGATTCAAATTTGCGTCTCCATAACATTCCTGTGACGGACCAAGCCAATTACTCTTCCAATCGAGCAGATAATATTTACCCATATGCTCAAAAAACAGGTCAACCACACCTTTGAGATATCCCGATTGCGCTTGCACTCCTTGCAGCATGGCATGATTGGGAGCGCATGGATAAAAAAATTCTGTTTCACAATAGGACCTCCGTGGATTTATATCTGCCAAACAAAAATTAGCTCCTTTTAAATTAGTCTTAAAAGCCTTAAACACCATATTGGCAATGGCATGGTCCCATCCGGAAAAAACAGTGCCTTGCAAGTAAGGCAAAATCAACGGCCTCAAGCTTTCATAGGCGGTTAATTCTCTCACCGAACCGAAAGGTAATTCCTCAAAAATTTTATGCAATAATACTCCAGTCTTAGCTCCTGAAGGCAAAGTATGTTCCGTTTTCTCATGATTGCAAAAATCATGCGGTGCATTTCTTACCATTCCCGGGTTTTCAATGACTAAGGGACCGCTAGTTTTGCTATGTGCTAGAGAAGTAAAAGATTGGATAATACATTCATTTTTTGGAATATTCACTATCTTTGGCGGGCTTAATAAAAGATTTAAAGCTTTTTTCCTAAAAGGTTGGATATCTACTTCACAATTAAGCTTCGTCAATCCTATTTTATCCGGAAATTTAAGGGCTAATCTTTCCAATATTGATCGATCGCCTGAAAAAATTCGCTGGTACAGACCTTTATAATCGGTGACTGGTTGTTCCAATCTTGCGATGAAAAGTTCGATAGGGGACGCGCATCCATAGGACAATTCTTTAGGGTTTTCCTCAAAGATCACAAGAATATAAAGCTTTTCTCTCGCCCTGGTTAAGGCGACGTACAATTGCCTCATTTTTTCCGCATCGCTTTCTTCACAATACTTTAAAAACCGAGGATCATTTTTATTTTTTACAGCACCCAAAATAGATTTATTTTCAAATTCAAGTGGAATTAACCCATTTTCCAGGGCTTTGGTACGCTTGATGAGTCCTAGCGCAAACACGATTTCAAATTCCAATCCTTTGCTCATATGAGTTGTCAAAATAGACACACCCTCTTCATTTGGGTCCACATAAGCTTTTATGCGATCATCCTCTTCTCTTGACAATTCGCTAAGCCTGTCAAGAAAAGCAATCAAACCTTGCGGCAAAAGTCTTTGGGATTGTTCTTCTGCAATGACTACATCTGCCAAATCCTGCCACTCCCGATAGAACTCAACCCCTCCTATTTGATTTAAAAGTCTCTCGAGAACGCTTTTTCCCTCTAAATGCCATGTGGAATACATAAATTTTTGATAGAAAGCCGCAAACCCCAATTCATAAAAAACTTTTTTTAATTGACTCATTTGCTCTAATATCGCTAAAAAATGTTCTTCATTTTCAAGATTCTCCAGATCAATGGCATTCATTCCCACTAATCGGCTTGCTAACGCAATATTTAATTTACTTTTTGAATGAAAATTCACAACTCCGTTTAATAGATCGCGCAGTTCATCAACAGCTAAAGAAGTGCTAATATCAATTCCTTTATAGCTTTTTACCGGGATGTTTAAATCTCTTAAATAATTTGCAATACGTTTAGATTGATGTTTATCTGCAATCAAAATGGCAAATTGCCCAAAACCAATATCTTTACTTTGGTGGAGGTTCAAAATTTCTTGTGCTATAGCCGGGTATAAAATAGAAATTTCAGCTTGTTTTATGGGATTTTTACTAGTTGAAGTTGTTGTGATCTCTAAAAACTGTAGGAGGGGGCCTTGATCGAGAAGAGTAGAATCCTCTTTCCTTCCTGCCTCAACGGTACGGTAATCGAGGGATTTTGAAAGTTTTGGCAATGAAAAGGTTTCGGATGAGGAATTAAAAAGATCGTTCAAGGCAGCAATCAAGGCCGATTGAGAGCGATAATTTGTATCCAATGTTGCCAGTGAGCCCGGTCCGAGTTTTGTCGCAGCATTAAGATAAGTGTAAATATCCGCTTGCCTGAACGCATAGATCGATTGTTTAGGATCTCCCACGAGATTAAGGTGACCAGGCCATTCTCCATAAGAAGAAGAAGCAAACAATAATGAAAAAATTTCCCATTGTACTGGATCAGTATCTTGAAATTCATCCACAATAGCCGCCTGATAATTAGCCCTCACGCAGTTTAAAAAGGGAGGTTTATCAAGAGCTTTTCTCATTTGGATAAGCAATTCATTATGCCCAAACATTTCTTCCTGATCCTGATAGCGGCGCACAAATTTGCGGCAATCATGCGCAAGCCTTGAGAATAAAAAAACTTCATGCCGAGCTTCGCAAACAATCGGTTCAAGATATTCATTAATATCATTTAAGAGCGTTGGATAGTGCAAGATCTTAATGGTATCTTTAGCACTTGTTTTTAAAAGGCTCGGATCAAAAGCATCCAATAAAAAAAGTCCGTCTTCAATCAGGCAATCAAAATCACTTTCCATCCATTCATTTTTTTCAAAAAGAACGGCAAAGCGATTGATCAGGTCCACTTTTTCCTGATGGACTTGCCCGCTTCTATTACAAAGTTCTTTATAGGAAGGGGCAAGCATAAAAAAATCACTGACAATTTTTTCGCTGCTATAATTGAATCGTTGTTTTAAGCTGGCCATCCTACTTTTAAATTGCTGAAATAAATCTCTAAAAGATAAAGGCGCTTCAATATCCATTCCTTTATGAATCTCGCTTAAAAGATCATTTTGCAGCTTTAATGGATCGCCTTTAGCCCTTTTCATAATAATCTTCAGCTGTTGGGCACTGTAGAGACTGGAATCGAGCCCATTCCTAAGAAAATCCCTGACTACTTGTAACAACTGTCCGGCTGAAAGGGACTGATCTTCGCGACTGCCGGCATCCAGGCTAATCTCAGCTTCAATAGAATGATTTTTCAGCATGCGCCAACAAAATCCATGGATCGTGAATATTTGAGCTCGATCGAAAGAAAACAACGCGCGTTCAATGGATTTTTTTGCCTCAACGATAGCCTCCTCTCCTTTTTCCATCTGAGCTAACAAATAATCCGGAATGCAATTTTCTATTTCCTTGCCTGCCAAAATTGCATTTAAAAACAATTGGCTTTTTTCAAGATTGGCATGAATGCGTTCTTTTAATTCGCGTGCCGCCATTCTTGTAAAAGTCACCACCAGGATATTTTCAAGTTGTATTGGTTTATTTTCCAAATTCTCAATGAGCAGGCGCACAACAATATTTTCGATGGCAAAAGTTTTTCCTGTGCCGGCTGATGCCTCTAATAGCAGATGTCTGTGAACCGATTCGTTTCTATCAAGAACATTGAACCTTGAAACGGCAGTTGAAGACAATACATTGACATCAACTGACGTTTCTGGGTTCAACCCGGAAACAGAATTTTTAAACTGCATCATCATTTCCTCTTGTAGAAGCTGATTTCAGCCACTTTTTTCCAAGTCCGGTTAATTTCACTTTTCCTTCCGGAAAAACAGGAGTAAACAAACTTTTAATCTTTTCTTGCCATTGGGTGGATGTTGAGATGAAATCGGCATTTGCAGAATTGCGTTCCAGCCAAGTGATATACTGGTCGTATTTCGGCCGATATGCTTCATCTCCATCCTTAAGCAGGTTAGTTAATGCTTCCTTATCTGCCGAATGAATGGAAGGCACCCAATCAGGCATTACCGGCGAAGGAGAGTTTTTTGCATTTAAAAAATATTCCACATACTCTTTTAGAGAATCTTCTGCAGATTTTCTTAGCGGATCAGCGAAAGGTTTTGATTTGGACTCATTTCCTTTAATGAATATCATCTGGGGTGTGATATCCAACTGATACTTATCTATTAAATAATTTAAAATAAGGCAGGAGGGCCACAATTCTAAAATCTTGTTAAGTCGATCTTCGCAAAACAAAACCAATCCTTTTTCGCAAACATGATCGACACGTCCCACAAGCTGCACTTTTCCATAACATTCGATAGTCAAGGCAATAGGCGGAAAATGCCACTCCTTATCCTGCAAAGAAATTTGAGGCTTTAGACAATGCTCGGCTAACTCTACTGAATAAAGAGAATCAATAGCTATGCTGCATGTTTTTAAATTCTCCTGATAGTTTTCAATCTCTTTTTCAATCCTTGCCCTGCCTAAAGTTTTAAAGGGTCCATAGGGGATTGCACCTGTATTTTCAGCAACTTTAAGAGCCGCATATTTTGATCCGAGCAAACCTTTTCGTGTGAGGATTGAAGCATTAAGATCCGTCAGAAATAAATCTTCTTCATCTTTCATGATCCTATCTGATTCCCTGTCCAAATAGATCCCTAGAGCATGGTTTAAATAGGTTTTCAAAGGACTTTTGGCAAACGCCAAAAGATCTTTTAAATTGATTACTTGGTTTTCCAAGGGGGCGGGTGAAGCCGGCACTGGGGTAAAATCAGATATAAAAGGATGGGGATTTTTTTTATCCGGATTAGAATAAGATAGGGCCGCCAGATAGTTTTCAAGTGAAAAGCTTTTTAAACGACTTAAAGAAGAATAATAAGATGGATCGAAAGGAACTAACGGATGATGATAAACACATAAAGTTGAAGGGAGACGTAAATACTGCCCGTCCTGAACACTGTAAGATCGATCCAAATATCCAAGCAGCTCTTTAATAAGGATTGATGGGGGCAATGTTTTGCTATCTCCGGGTGCTTGCGAAGTATAAGAAAGAATGAAATATTCACGCGCGGAAAGAATGGATTCAAGAAAAATGTAACGATCCAAATCCACTTGCCGCGGTTGGTAATCTGCTTTTGGATGCCGAAACAATAAATTCAAGGTGTTTTCAGGATCGCTGCCTGGGAAACAGCCATCATCCATTCCCATTAAGACTACGACCTTGGCAGGGACCGCACGCATTGGCAGCAAGGAGGAAAATCGAACAGCTTGGACGTTGAATTCTTTATAAACGGATTTTTCCGCTTCCAAACCTTCTTTAAAATGGCGATAGATCGTTTCAAAAGTACATGTGAAATCAGGGAGACGTTTCGAGGCTTTAAAAAAAGATTCCATGTGACAACTTAAAAGCTTATATCCCTCAAAATCTTTCTCATCATCCTTGCATAAAAAATATGATTCAAAAAGGCATTCGAGATATGTCGACCAATTCTGCAGGGAAAGCTTAGTGCCATTCATTAAGGGTTTTAGATCTTCTTGCAAAGAACGAATTAAATGAAGAACAGTCCCTAAGAGTTCTGCCTGAACAGGTTCTATCTTATCCAAAGGATGGTAGGAGGATTCTTCAGAATCGGCTTGCAAAAGCATTGCCAAACCTTCCAATAACCGCCCTAATCCAAATTCCCAAGTCCCGATGGAAGTCTCTTCATGAATTTGCTTTTCTTGATACTTCTTATCAAAAAGTTCTTTGCGGTGACTACGGTCCTTCCCCCAATAAATTCCAGCCTCTGTGACCCATTTTTTTATGACTAAAATATCTTCTTTTGATAAACGATGCCGTTCCCGAAAAGCGGCATAATCAAAAAGCTGCAGCAAAGACGATGCTTCCCAACGACCGCTGCTTAAGGACAAAAGATGCAAAAACCCCTGGATTGTTTGATATTGCGTTGGGACTTCCATATCCATTAATTGGATGTTCAATTGACTTTCAGCTGATTCAAAAGCACTTTTAATAAAAGGGGCGTACTCTGACACATTGGGGGCCATGATAAAAATATCACCGGGTAATAAAGGGCAGGGATCATGACGATGTTTATCGATCAGCGATAATAATATGTCATAAACCACCTGAACCTCTCGGCTCTTCTTAGGCACGGCATGCACTTGCACTGTTTCATCAAAAGTGGAAAATAAAATTTTCTCTTCCGTATTAACACTTCTTAAAAGGACCATATCAGCCTGAATCGCCCCTAGAATGGTCAACGGTTTAGTCGAGTTCTCCCAAATAATTTCATCGGCATCTAATTCAGAGTAAAAAGAAAGTTGAGAGATTGATTCCGGCAACGTATAATGTTCTTTCACTTGGGCGTCCCAAGATTCCATCTGAAAGGCCATTTCGCGACCTAATCGTCCATAGTTGGCCAAGAGGGGATTATGATCCTGCAGGAGATCTTCCAATGCTTCCAAGCTCCCTTCATTAATGCCTTGCTTGCTCCAATAATTTCTAAGACGCATACTTTCCTTTTCTGAAAGAGTGTCTGCCCAAAATTTTTGACAAGGGGATAACAAATAATAGTAAACCGGTATTTGCTTGGCTATTTCTCCCAAAAAACGATGATGGAGTGGATCCAGGAAGCTTAATCCAAATACGTGGATTTGAACATCCTGCGGATGGATGCTTCGATCCATTTGGAATGACCCTAGCTTTTTTGCCGAATAGCCCCATGGGAAAAAAATCAATTCCATTTCCCGCCACAACAACTCTTGCCAATCAGACGGATTCTCCCCCCAGTTTTTGACAATGGACCCCGCTGAAAGTCCATATTCACGAAAAAGCTTAGATAAGCTAGAAGCCAATGCTTTAATGCGTTTAAATGTGAGTTTTGATGTTTTTTTTTCAGATTTAACAATCCCCAAATACTGCAGAAGCGGCTGCCATTCGGCCGGCAATGCGGCAGATTGATGATAGGATTCACAAATGGATGCCATGCTTTTTTCAAGGGCTAAAGCTATCTCCAGCTCATTCGGCTCATAGTAATTTAACCTAGAAACGACAGTTGAAGACAATAAATTAACGCAATCTGCCGTTTCTTGGTTTAACGATTGTATGGATTTTTTGATGGAAAGAAAATTAAATAGGCTATTCATTGCAGGTTCGACAAAACAAATTTCAATTCCTGCGAAAATCCCTATCGTGGCATCTTCTGCCATTTGCAGCATCAGCCAAGATTTCATGGCTGCACTAGGGACAATGACAATTCTTTTCGCCAGGGGGTGGGAAGAGGCAAACAAACGTTGCTTGAGTTCTTGATACAGTTTTTCTGTTCTATTGCTAAAATACTTGAAAAGGAAATTTTCCATGAGAAACTATCACTTCGTTAGAAAATGTGTCTTCCGATAAAAATCTTTGATCTGCTCTTGCATATCATGACTTGAAGCAAATAATTGCTGACATTTGGGAAGACTGCTTAAAAATAATTTGCCGTAGCGTTTGGAGATTAACCGATTATCCAGACAGACAATGCATCCTCTATCTTTCCGATTTCGAATCAAACGACCAAACCCTTGTTTGAATTTGACGATCGCTTGGGGAAGAGAATAATCCATAAAAGGATCTCCGCCTCTAGCCAAAATCGCTTCGGAACGCGCCTGAATCAAGGGATCGCTTGGCACTTTAAAGGGTAATTTGACGATGATCACACAACGTAAAGCTTCACCGGCGACATCGACACCTTCCCAAAAAGAGTCGGTTCCAAACAAAACGGAGTAATTCGTTGTCCTAAATTTATGCAACAAAACTTGCCGATCATCATCCCCTTGCTTTAAAGCATGAAAGCGATGCTCTTTCAAGCGGCCTTCAAGTTTTTCAAAACAAGTTTTTAACATTCCATATGATGTGAAAAGTACAAAAGCATTTCCGCGGCAAGATTGCAGGATTTGCCAGATTTTCTCAACAGCCTCTTTGATGAAAGACGAGTCCGTCGGACTTGGCATATCCGTAGGTATGACCAACAGTGCTTGTTTTTCAAAATCGAATGGCGAGTCGTAAATATATTCACAAACATTGCGATGAGAAAACTGCTCAGCAGTTAACCCAAGCCGATTGCGAATATAATGAAACTGTTTATTGGTAGTTAAAGTGGCACTGCAAAGGATCACTGTAGAAAATTTAGAAAACAATTTTTCCACTAAAATTTTTGAAATATCCAAATTAGCATCGGTAAGGACTGTATTGACCATGGTCTTGAATTGCTGCAATTCGATCCAACGCACCCTATCGCTGGGAATTGAAGGAGTCAAAAAACTTTCAATAACTGCACATGTGCCTGCTAACCTATCCGCTAAAGCATTAATTTCAAAACAAACGCTTTTAATTTGTTCATCCAAAATAGGATCCTTTAACTGTTTTAAATCATTGGTGAGAGCATGCAGGGATTGGGCATACCTCATGATTGAACCACTCAGGGATTTAGAAGAAGGAACCAGTTTGCTGTCCCAGTCAGGATGCGTATGATGATAAGGTAAAAGACGTAATTTACTTTCACCCAGGGACTGGTCATCGGAGGGAGAGGATTGACTGAGATGCGTAAACTCAAAAAAAGCGTTGAAAGTCTCATGCGATTGCTGTAGCAAATCCCGGCGGTATCCTGGAATATCCAGGTTTAAGCGGCTGAGGATAGACAAAACATCATTCGAGAACTCTTTACGATAGTGGTTGACGATCTTATCTTTCAACAAAGATAGCTTTCCTTGTGCCTGCCCCCTCTTTTCCGTTGATAAACGCGCTGTCAGCCGCATCAAATCCATTTGACTGAGCCTGTATGCAAAATAGTCGGTCGCAATATCTTCAATGTTATGAGCTTCATCCAGAACGATGCGCGTATAACTTGGTAAAACAGCCTGTTCTTTAAAATTATCGTTTTCGGCACGAAGGACAATATCGGCAAACAGTAAATGATGATTAACCACTAAAATCTGCGCGTCGTTAGCTTCCCGACGCGCTTTAAAAAAATGACATGAGTTGAAATAGTGGCAATTATTGCGATTGCAAGTGTCATTTTCAGCGCAAACTTTTTCCCAAGTCGCAGCCGAAGGGGAAAACGATAAGCTTGAACGGGATCCATCTTTGGTAGAATCCTTCCAGGCTTCAATCTTTTGCATTTCTTCTTGTTCAGAAGGAGATAGGAGCATCAATTCTTGCTGGGATTCGTCAAATTTTCGCATGCAAAAATAATTGTGCATGCCTTTGACCAAAACAGCCTTCACATTCATTTTTAAAGACTTATTAAGGAAAGGAATATCTTTTGCAAGAAGCTGCTCTTGAAGGGTTATGGTATTTGTAGAGATGACCGTGCGCTCGCCTGTTTCCTGCGCCCATAGCAAGGCCGGAATCAGGTAAGCTAAACTCTTGCCGGTACCGGTACCTGCCTCTATCAGCACTACCTGATCGCCATTATAAGCATCCAAGACATTGCGCATCATCTCCCTTTGTTCACGGCGAGGCTCAAACCCTTTTAAAGAATTTGCGAGCAGTCCCGTTGGACTCAAAGTCTCAAGAGCAGCTTCAACGTTTAATCTATCAGTTCCAAGCGGCATAGAGAGATCCTAAAAACAAAAGCGATTGCAAAGGGATGGCAAAGGCTGACGGCCTTTGCCCGAGTCTTATTCAGCTTCAAGTAAATCCAAGAAGGCTCTTAGCTGTTTGGACCGTGTTGGATGACGCATTTTACGAAGCGCTTTGGCTTCAATTTGCCGGATCCGTTCGCGTGTGACATTAAATTCAATTCCCACTTCTTCAAGAGTCTTTGGCTTCCCATCCATCAGACCAAATCGTTGAATAAGCACCTTCTTTTCCCGATCCGTTAAGGTAGCCAACACATCATTGATTTTATCTTTTAAGATGGAATAACCTGTAGCTTCTGCAGGAGAATCTGCGGTCGTATCTTCTAAGAAATCGCCGAACTGACTCTCTCCCCCATCGCCAACTTCTGCTTGTAGGGAAATTGGATGCTGGGCAATCTTATAGATCTCGCGCACCCGTTCTGAAGTGATGCCAAGTTCAATTGCCAGCTCTTCAGGTGTTGGCTCACGACCTGTTTCCATCATCAGTTTTTTTGCCCCGCGCAACACTCGATTGATCGTCTCAATCATATGCACAGGGATACGAATGGTCCGCGCCTGATCGGCAATCGCCCGCGTAACTGCCTGACGAATCCACCATGTGGCATAAGTTGAAAATTTATATCCGCGCCGATACTCAAATTTCTCAACCGCCTTCATCAAGCCCATGTTCCCTTCTTGAATAAGGTCCAGAAATGAAAGTCCACGGTTAGTATATTTCTTAGCGATGGAGATCACCAAACGCAAATTAGATTCCACCATTTCGCGCTTAGCTTCTTGGCTTTTATCCATCCATCGCTGGAGCATGCGGACGTCTTTTTTAAAGTCGTCTAATGACCTGCCTGCGGCAATTTCACGCTTGCGCAGCTTGCGCTTGAAAGCAGCCATTTTTGATGCCGCAAATTTATTTCGTTCTGCACGAGGAGCTAATTCGTTAATTTCCTTTTCCAGATAAAGAAAGCGATCGTAAGCCCGCAAAATCAGTTCACCAAAATCATCTATAATATTATGGCGGCAATGCAGGCGGCGCAGATATGCCTGCGCCATAATTCGACTTTTTTCGATCTCTTCAGCTAACTTTATCTTGTCATTTTTTTTAAGATCCGGAGATTCATCTTTTTGCAAAAGCTCTTCCAAAAAAGCATCCTCTTGCTTCAGCAAGGCACATAACTTTGGCAAAAGTGCCATGAATTCTTGCTTATTCGAAACTTCCTTTTCACTAATACACTTATCAAAACGATCTTTACTTTGTAAAAGAGATGTAGCTATTGAAATGGCTTCCCGCGTGGAATAACGAAAACGCATGATAATTCTTTCAATCTGAATCTGTGCTTTTTCAATCCGCTTAGAAATTTCCACCTCTTCTTCACGTGTCAATAACGGAACAGAACCCATTTCTTTAAGGTACATCCGTACGGGATCATCAGGCGTTCCTTCTGCGCGTTTAGGCAGACCTTCTAGCTCTTTTGCCTCTTTTTTACGCTCTTTTTGACGCTCAACATCAGCCTGATTAAAAATCTGGATATCCATTCCACTTAAAAAGATAAGAACCTGATCTATCTGATCAGCAGAATCAAAAGACATCGGGAGGATCTCATTGATCTCCTCATAGGTAATGAAACCCTGATCTTTTGCTAAGACGACAAGTTCGTCAACCTTTTGCTGGTGCTGCTGTGAAAAGGTGCTTTTAAAATTAGTTTTGCTCATTATTTTCCTAAACAACTATTTTCGAAAGGGACTAAGAGCCTGTTTTCAATGGAAGTTCCTGAACTATAAAAAAACGATAGCGAACTGCCGTTTCCAGGATAATAGAAAGAGTTTGTAATAGAACTCCAGTTTTTGTCAAGGCTGAAGAAACTTGCTGTAAATCAAACTCTTCGTTCACTATGGATATAAAAAAAGCCGGCTATTTAAATAAAGAAATTTTTTAAAGATTATGCAAATATGCGCCTTAGATTTATCGGGATCTCTCGTTTTCGCCGACAATGCGCATAAACATCAAGATTATCTGTGCACCGAATGCAACCAACTCATACGCTTGCGCCGCGGCATTCACCGTAAAGCTCATTACTATCATATCCAGCCAAATAGAATATGCCGGCAGCATAGCAAGGGAATGCCTCATTTGATGCTGCAGCAATTCCTAAAAAAATTACTCCCTGAAGGGGAAGTTGAACTCGAATGCCAATTTCGCTCTATCAACCGCATAGCCGATGTTGCCTGGCATCCCAAACGTCTTATCTATGAAATCCAATGTTCCCCCATCAGCGCAGAAGAGGTCAACACACGCAATAAAAACTATGCTTCCATCGGATACCAAGTGATATGGATTTTTCACGATAACCGATATAATCAACCTCTTATTTCTGCGGCAGAAAATTCTTTATGCGATCACCCCCACTATTTCAGCAACATGGATGCTGAAGGTAACGGAATTATCTATGATCAACTTTCAATTAATTTAAACAATAAAAGAACTCAACGCTTACCTCCCTTGCCAATTGATGTTTCTTTACCGAAATGGATAAGTAAGTCTCAATTGAAAACTCATCATAAGCTTCCTAAAATCATTAAGCGACGGCTCCAAGTTTGGCCGCTCCTTTTTTCCGGAGATACTCTCGATAGATCTGTGAATCAAGAGGGGAACGAATGGAATGATACAGAGAAC
>Ga0206928_1124_pt2 | contig 17388 bp, 22 predicted proteins | sample Alteio_BWOrgHeat_21_FD_152941 | JGI IMG/M metagenome (GOLD analysis project Ga0206928, IMG submission 152941) | Enriched cells from forest soil in Barre Woods Harvard Forest LTER site, Petersham, Massachusetts, United States -... | ecosystem: Environmental > Terrestrial > Soil > Temperate forest >... | reverse complement strand
GGTGAAGGCGAGTGAGGACTATAAAAAATCAGGAGCCAAATGAGTCGAATGTCCAAGGACGGACGCCAGCGGATGTCGCAGCCGGAGGTTGGAGGACACTACAGGAGCCTGGAGGACACATTCGGGCACGTAGGAGACGACGTGAGGAGACTCTAAATAATTCTTCGCTTTTATTCAATTTCTTGGCGATGCGGCCAACGGGCGGGCTGGTCGGGCGCGTCGCTCCGCGCGCGCCGTTCGCCATTCCGCACTCCGCGCTCCGCACTTATTTAACTCTGGTGAAGGCTATTTAACACTGTGCGAGGCAAAAATTGCGGTTCAGGCAGTCGGTCCCCCGACCATCCTTTCACAAGCTATTGAAGTTGCAGTGGCATCCAAGTAAATCCAGGTAAATCCAAGCTGGTGCGAAGGCTGAAGTCTAAATGCTAAAGGCTCAAGTTTGGAGTCGCGCATAGCCGCCCTAGGTTGTGCAGCACCGGAAGGAAGCTAGACGGATCTGTACGGAGATAAAAAAAATCGCCATTGATAATCAGTGAGTTGCAAGGCTTATGGAGGCTGCAGGCGCCTTCTGGCAGATAATGCAATCGTGCATTGGAAATCAACGGCTTGTGACATTGAAGTGGCGGAAGTTTTCTCCGTGATTGACATTCGATGGGGTTTGGTTAAATTCAGCGCCCTTTTTAATAAGAAACTCATTTATGCCGAATACGAAGTCAGCCGAACGTCGGATGCGTAACAGCGAACGCAAGCATCTGCACAACCGCAGTGTCACCTCCAACTTGCGCCGGGTGGAAAAAGAATTCCGCGCGATCGTTGCCGCCGGCAAAAAGGACGAAGCCATCAAGCTGCTTCCGGGCGTCCATTCCGCCTACGACAAGGCCGTCAAAGTGGGCGTCGTGAAGCGCCCGACCGCCAACCGCAAGAAATCGCGTCTGGCCCTGGCCCTCGCCGCCACCAAGTAAAGCGTTTCAATCCCATCTTAAAAACCGGAGCGCCCGCTCCGGTTTTTTTTGGCGCCGACACCCGTCTGCGGGCTCAGCGGGGATTTTGAGTCGCCTTCCAAAATCGAAAAACCTCCTGCCACCATCCGGGCGGTTGACCGGAAACGTCATTGTGATGCGCGCCCGGAAACACCTGCAGATCCTTCGGCCCCAGATAACTGTCCGCCAGGCGCAGACCCGGTACCGCTCCGATGATTTCATCGGCCCCGGCCACCGCAAACTTCACCGGACCTTGATAGCTCTTGAGGCACGCTTCCGGATTAAACCGGTCGAGCAGGAAAAAATAGGATGGCAGAAACCAGAAACGCCGCTGCGCCACCGACGCCAGATTATCGTATGGCACGAGCAATGCCACCCCCGCCACTTCATCCGCATGCGCCTTTGCGAGTTCGCACGCCACGCCGGTGCCGATGGATTCACTGACCAGATATTTTGGCCGGCCGGCTGGCATCAACTGAAACGCCTCCTCCGCCGCCGCCACCATGGTGGTCTTGCTGGGTGAACCGGTGCGGGCACCGTAACCGGGATATTCCAGCACAAATACATCCATGGACCCGGCCAGATGGATGGGCTGGGCGATGTAGTCCCGCCCGATGGCGGATCCGCCGTTGCCATGCATAATCAAGACGCTTCCCGTCGCTGTCCCATCCGCCGGTATCTTCCACCCGATAATCTGTCCCGCCGGATTGCGCCAGGGCACAAAGCCATGATCGGCGGCCACCTGCTCCACCACGTCAGCGGGAATCTTCGTGGGGAAATAAATCAACCGCCTTTGCCAGATGCCGGCGCACAGGCAAAGCAGCAGGTAACAGGTGGCGAATAGAATCAACACACGACGCGCGGACGTCTTTGGCCTGGAGTGAACTTCATTTTCCACAAGATCATCAAAATGGCTGGACTAATCATTGGAGTTGCACTTGCAACGAATTTTCAACCCATGCAGGCGGCCGAAACAACAATAATCCGCCGCTTTCTTTTCACCGCATTCGAGCTGCTCTGCCTGTCCAGGACCGCACCACAAAAAAACCTTTCAGTCACAACCGCGTTACATTTCATATTCGGCCGGAATTTTAATTGACAGCGATGCGCATCCACAAAACACTTGGACTTGTAGTCGAAAGCAGCCAAATTTTTTTGATGGTTCAAATCTGCCAAGTTGAAGTCGTTGCCGCCCCGGTGCGGCCTGAATCCCCTGCCCGTAAATGCATCACGTGAAGAATTACATTCTCGACACCAACGTCCTCCTCCACGATCCCAACTCACTCCTGAATTTCGCGGACAACAACGTCCACATACCCATCGAGGTCATTGAAGAGATTGACCGTTTCAAACGTGAATCCACCGAACTGGGCCGGAATGCGCGCACCGTTTCACGCATGCTGGATGGCTTTCGCGGTGACGGCAGCCTGAGCGAAGGGGTGAAGCTGCCGAACGGCGGCAAGTTGAAGATCGGCTTCCACAAGCACGGTGGCGACATCGGCGCCAACGGCAATTCGGTGGACAACCGCATCCTCTCCTATGCCGCGGGCATCCAGAAATCGCAGCCAAAAAACGCGGCGATCATGGTTTCCAAGGACATCAATCTGCGGATCAAGGCCGACGCGCTGGGCTTGCAGGCGGAAGATTACGAGACCGACCGCGTTTTCATCACCGACCTCTACACGGGGATGGTGGACCTGTCCGTGACGGCCGAAAAAATGGCCGCTTTCCGCGCCAACGGGGAACTGGAATTGAACGGCGGCAAAACGTATTTCCCGAACGAATTTTGCACGCTGGTGGATGAATCCAACCCCAAGAAGACCGCTTTGACCAAGGTGGATCCCACGGGCACCAAGGTGGTCCCCATCATTGACTCGCGCGAAAGCATCTGGGGCATCAAACCCCGGAACCGCGAACAGCATTACGCCTTTGACGCGCTGCTGGACGACCGGGTGAAACTGGTCACGCTCATGGGCAAGGCCGGTACGGGAAAGACGTTGCTCGCCATGGCGGCCGGATTGAAGCGCACCGTGCTGGACCGCGAATTCCGCCGCCTGGTCGTGGCCCGCCCCACCATCTCCATGGGCAAGGAACTCGGGTTCCTTCCCGGATCGCTCGAAGAAAAGCTCGCCCCCTGGATGCAGCCCATCCATGACGCGCTGGAAATGTTGAGCGATTTGAACATGGGCCAGGACCATCGCCGCAGCGGCGACCTGATGCGCAGCGGCAGCATCGTGGTGGAGGCCTTGAGCTACATCCGCGGGCGCAGCATTGCCAACCAGTTCATGATCATTGACGAGGCGCAAAACCTCACCCCGTTGGAAGCCAAAACCATCATCACCCGCGTGGGGCACGGCACCAAGATCATCTTCACGGGCGACCCGTACCAGATTGACAATCCGTACGTGGACAGCTCGTCAAACGGCTTCAATTATATCATCAGCCGCTTTCGTGACCAGGCCATCGCCGCCCATATTGAACTGCAAAAGGGCGAGCGTTCCGAACTGGCCGAGCTGGCCGCCAACATCCTTTAACGATCCATTGGCGGCTTCCAAACCGGTTTCAGGATTGAAGTCAGCCGCATCAAACAATGCGGCGCTTACGTTATTTAGCCGGTTGACTTTTGGCATAAGTGGCCGAGATTACAGGAGCAGGAAACAAGAAAAAGGGAAATATGATCTCGAACGAACGTCCATCACCATATGGCCGACGGCCTTATCAAAGCCACGGCTTCGGAAACCAGCAGGGCTACCAGCAAGGTTACGGGCAGCCCAAGCCGCATGTGCAGGAAGACACCCTCAAAAGCGGCGAAGTTCAGATTGAACGCAAAAATTTTGTGTTCACCCTGAAAGAAAATCCACGGGGCAGGTTTCTCCGCATCACCGAGGATGTCGGTGGCCGCAGGGACAGTATTATCATTCCGTCCACCGGACTGGAGGAATTCAAGAAGGTTTTGATCGAAATGGCCAAGGCTTCCGAGGAAATTCCACAGAAAACACCGAATCCGGAAGCGTAATCTCCGGGCGGCGAATGTTTGCGCCGACAGGGTTACTTCCTGGCCGCGCTCTTTTTCCGTTTGGCTGGTCTGGCAGTTTTCACCGGCTTCGCATCGCCCCAAAGTCCCTCCAGATCGTAACGCTGCCGTACTTCCGTATGCATGATGTGGACGATCACGTCAAAGAAATCCAAAACCACCCATGCCCCCGAGGCCATGCCCTCCGTACGGGCGGGACGCAAATCATGTTCGTCGCGTAGTTTGGAAACGATCTCCTCCACAATGGCACGCAGATGCGGCTGGCTCGTGCCCGTGGCGACCACAAAATAATCGGTCACGGAGGACAGCTTCCGCACGTCGAGCACGACAATGTTTTCCGCCTTTTTGTTGTCCGCATATTCGCGGCAAAGCTGCGCCAGTTTATTTGAATCCATATTTCCGGGGCAATTTAATCACAGTCCGGGCTGATAAACACGGATAAATTTCATCCGGCTGCCGTTTGTCCGAGGATTCTCCTTGCCTCGCTGAGAAGCTGGTTGGGGCTGAATGGCTTGGTCAGGAACATGGCCGCACCCGCCTGTTCCGCCTCGACCTTTGTAAGCGCATGGCCCTTGGCCGATACCACCACCACCGGGATGTCTTTCGTGGATGGATTCTCCTTCAACTGCCGGAGCGCACCCAGGCCATCCAGCCCGGGCATCATCACATCCAGCAGAATCAGTTGCGGCAGCGCCGTCTTGGCGGTGGCCAGAGCCTCCCGGCCATCATGGCAGCAGATAACTTCAAAGCCGCCTTTTTTAAAGGTCATTTCCAGCAGACGAAGCATGAACGTTTCGTCGTCGGCAACCAGGACTTTAACCGGAGGAGGGTTCATTGGATGTGCCTGATTAAAATCAATGTCTGGTCATCGGTCAAGGCGGCCGGGCCGGCATGATGACTAATTTGCTGGAGCATGAATTGTTTTGCCACCCCGACATCGCCCGTCTGTGCGCCGGCCTGGGCGAGCAGCGCGCGCAGTTTCTGTTCTCCCAGCATCTCGCCGGCGACATTGCGGGTCTCACTCAGGCCGTCCGTGTACATCATCGCCAGGGCGCCCGGCGGCAATGATACCACCGTCTGGGGATAAACGACTTCGGATTCGATCCCTAATGGAAAACCGCCCTCCCGGCACGGAGACGCCCCGGCCTCGCCGGGTGTCCAAACGAGCAACGGACAGTGCCCGGCCGTGGCAGATATCATCTCCTTCTGACGCCCGTTGAGATACACAACCTGTGTCGTGATGAACATGTCCACGCGTGACAGGTCGGGAAACAACGTGCGGTTGGCGGCGGCAAGAAGTTCACCCGGCCTCGAAAAAAGTTGCGGCATTGAACGGATGGTGCTGCGCAACACCGCTGCAAAAAGCGCCGCCGGCACGCCCTTGCCCATGACATCGGCAATGACCAGCAGAGCCGCATCGCCGCCGGCCGGGATGAGATCGTAAAAATCCCCGCCAACCTGCAAGGCATTCTGGCAGGCGCAGGCCAGGGCGAAGGGCGGACAGGCGGGAATCTTCCCCGGCAGGAGCGAGCGCTGGATGTCCGCGGCGATCTGCAGCTCGCGGCTCGTAACATGTGCGGCGGTGCGCTCGTCCAGGAGACGCGCATTGACGATTTGGATCGCCAGGAAATCAATGAAGGTATGAAGCAAATTTACCTGGGCGGCGGTGAACGGCCGGTCCGCAGCGAGCCGCCCCAGTGCAACCGTGCCCACAGGTTGATCCACGACCTGGAAGGGATGGCAAATGCCGTTGCCCACGGGCATCACAGCGCGCAACGGATCGTCTTTTGCAAGCGGCTCACGGGAATCAAACCAGATGTCCTGGCGATTGCGCGCGGCGTTGATTTCCACCGAGGTCACCTGGCCGGCCAGGACAACCGCCGGCAAGGGCGTGTTCTCAGGCAATACCAGCAGTGTTTCGAGCTTCTTTCCATCGGATGAAAGCAATCGCAATACGGCGGAGTCGGCCTCGGCAATCTGCACCAGATCGCGCAGAAGCCGGTGTGAAAAATCCTTCACGTCCGTTTGTGTGCCCAGTTCGGCGCTATAACGAAACACCGCGACCAGGCTTTCGTAACTGGAGGCCAGCTCGGCAGTCATGTCCGTCAGCGATGCTTCGGACTCGGCAAGCCGGGATTGCAACTGGCTGATATCCGGCAAAACGGCGGACATGGTGGAAAGACGCGCCCGGCGCATGACCAGCACATTCCGGCCGGGATGACGCAGATAAAAAACGCTGTCAGTCAGCGATTGCATGAGGAACAGGCCGCGCCCGCTTTCGGCCTCGTCCACTGGCGTCTTTATCTCCGCCGGCCAGTCAAATCCGGCCGTGTGATCGGTGATCTGCACCTCCACATCACTGCCGCCACAAGACACCTCGATGATGACGGGAAACTGCCGGGCATCTGGCGGAGCATATTTGACGGCGTTGTTGGCCCCCTCGACAAGTGCAAGCTCCCAGGCGCCGAGTTCGGCCTCTGCCATGCCCTTCCCGGCCAGCCATTCCCGCACCTTGAGCGTCGCGGTGCGGACAGACACAAAGTCACAGGCGGTTTCGATACGCAGCGAACATCGGTGGTCACAACGCGTGATGCCGGCGGTATCCGTTTTCATTGCATGATCTCGAGACATTCGTCGAGGCGCTGGTCGGCGGAAATGTTCATCAGGGAATCAGTTCAAGGAGATGATGCAGCCGGGTCATTTCGAGGACCTGCCGCACATCGGGTGCCGGCTGCAGCAACCGCAACGTGCCAAGGCGTGAACGGAGCGTCTTGTGCAATGCAATCAAGGCCCCAAGCCCGATGCTGTCCACGAATGTCACCGTCGAAAAATCCAGGTCCAATCGTGTGCAGGCCGGTGGCAGGGCGGCGCGAATTTCATCGCGCACCTGCGTGGCATTGGCGGCAGCCAGTTCCACAAGGCCTGTGACAACGCAGACGTCTGGATCCTGGCATTTAATGATCATGCAATTCAAATGACTCTATTCCGGCCGGGCAGCTTTGAAAAGAGAACAAAAAAATAAAACCCGTTTTCCGGCCGTTTCAAGCGGGATTTAAAATATTCTGCAGGTTTTCCAATACTTTTTCAGGTGAAATCCCCGCCATGCAGGGATTCGCACTCTGACAATCATGCAGGTTTCTGTCACAATGGCAGAGATCGCCCATAAGAACCCGGCAATTTTCAGTAACCGGACCCCATTGCGCCAAATTACTTGGGCCAAAAAGCGCAACGACCGGCACGCCCAGTCCGGCAGCGAAATGCATCGGCCCCGTGTCGCTTGTCACCAGCGCGCGCGCACGTTTCAGCACGGCCAAAAATTGCGGCAGGTTAGTCGTCTCCGGCAAGACGGCAACTTCCGGCACGCGCGCCTTCAATTCCGCCGTCAACGCCTGTTCCCGGCTGTTCGCCCCCGGCGTAAAAACAAGGCGATAATTGGCCGCAACAGCCATTTTGCAGAAAGCTGTCCAGTGCGATACAGGCCACTGTTTTCTGGACATGCCGGCACCGATATGGCAGACGACCGCTTCTTCCGGCAGCAACGCCGCTGCGGCGGCATCCAAGGCGGGATCAGCATGAATTCTGATTTCCCGCGGAACGCGGGGGGTGATTCCCCAGGGCGATAGAATGGCCATGGAACGCCATGCCTCCGGTTGCTTGATCGGCAGCGGTTGAACGAACTGGTTGAAGCACAAACGACGGCCAAGGAACCCGGGCCGTTCGACCCCCAACCGCTGCCGCGCTCCACATAACAGGCTCAATATGGCACCGCGATCATTGCCGCCAAAATCAACCGAACGATCAAACCGTTCGGCGCGCAGGGCACGGATGACCGGCCAGTTTTGCTTGAAACGGGCGCGGCCATGGACCCGGGCAATGGACCAGACCCGCGTTAAACAGGGTTGATCCCGCAATAATGGCGCAGCCGCCTCCGAAACAAACGCATGCAGGGTGCAATCGGGAAAATGTTGACGAATCGCCTCCAGGGCGGGAATCACGAGCACCGTGTCGCCCAAGGATTTGAACTGGATGGCCAGGATCTTTAGCGGTTTCGCCATGACGCTGCGGGAAAATTCAGGTTTGAAATTGAAGGTCGTAAAGTTTTTGATAAATCCCGCCGCGTTTGACCAGGTCTTCGTGCCTTCCCATTTCAGAGATGCGGCCCGCATCCATCACCACGATCATATCTGCGTGAATGATGGTCGAAAGCCGGTGGGCAATGCAGAAGGTGGTGCGGTTTTTCATGAGGGCATCCAGTTCGGCCTGAACCTGCCGCTCCACCTCGGCGTCGAGGGCATTGGTGGCCTCGTCAAGAACCAGGATCGGCGCGTTCTTTAGAACCGCCCGGGCTATGGCAACGCGCTGTCGCTGGCCGCCGGACAGCGTTATGCCTTTTTCGCCGATCACCGTGTCAAGGCCTTCCGGCCTTTGCATGATAAAGTCATAGGCCTTGGAGAAACGCGCGGCGGCGATGATCTCATCATTCGTCGCACCCAGACGTCCCAGTTCGATGTTCCGGCGGATGGTGTCATTGAACAATATATTTTCCTGCGCCACGACGGCAATCTGGTTGCGCAAATCGCGGGTGGAAACCTCGCGGATATCCACGCCACCGATCTTGATGGCGCCGTTGACCGGGTCATAAAAACGCAGAAGCAGATTCGCCAGGGTGGTTTTGCCCGAGCCGGTCTCGCCGACAAACGCAACCAGTTGTCCCGCCTTGACGCTAAAATTGATGTTCCGAAGCACCGGTTTTTCGCCGTAGGTGAAATCCAAATTTTGGAACTCAATGTCGGCATTGGCTGCATGAAGCATTTTGGGCGCTGAAGGTTCCGGCACCGAATTGACCGTGGCCAGCAGTTCAAAAACGCGTTCCGTGGCGGCACGGGCTTGCTGGACTTGATTGAGCAAACGCGTGAACGACTTGATCGGCGGATAGATCATGACCACTGCTAGAATGAAGGCAAAAAAATCAGATTCCTTGGGTTGCTGATCTTTGGGCAGGTAATGAACGTAGAAAAATACCAGGGCAATGCCCAACGCCGCAAAAATCTCCGTGAGCTGGCTGGGAATCTCGTTGGCGCGGACGACCCGCAACAGCTGGCCGAGGTATTTCCTGACCGTCACCTGGAATTGTGCGCTGACGGTGTCTTCGAGATTATATGCCTTGATGACGCGGTTTCCCGTGAAGGATTCGTGCATAAGGTTTGTCAGTTCGGCATTGTACTTCTGTGCTGCGCGCGACGATTTACGGACCTTGCGGCCATAAATGATGATCGGCACAAGACAGAGCGGGAACACCACCGCGGACACCAGCGTCAGTTTGGGTTGCAGAACCAATTGCAATCCAATCAGGCAGACGATGGTGATGGGGTCTTTCACCACCGAGCCAAAAGAATTGGCGATGATGTTGTAAAGAACTTGCGTATCGCTGCTGATGCGCGCAATCAACTCGCCGGTGCTGGCGCGGTTGAAAAATCCAAGCGAAAGATTTTGCAGATGAGTGAATAGTTTGGTCCGGATGTCACCGACAGAATTCAGGGCAGACCAGGACGTCAGGTAAATACTCAGATATTGAAGGGTGTTTCGCAAAAGCATGACTACTGGAATCGCTGCGATGATCAGACACCATGCCAGATGGTTGTTCTGTGCCGGCGCAGAAATTTCGGGCACCATGGCGGCTAGACGGGTAGTAAGCGGATGGATCCAAGCCGGAGCATCCATCAGTTTCTTGTGAAAATTGGTCCCACCTTCAAACATCAACTGGATGACCATCTGGACGGTTCCGATTAGCAGGCCGTTGGCAACGCCGTAAACGGCACCGCAAAACAGGCCCAGAAAAAAACGTCCGCGATACGGATGGACAAAAACCCAAATCTTGCGTAAAAAATCAATCATCTTCCCTTATTTTTAAGGGAATGCGCCAGAAAGCGAGATTTGTTTTTGGCTTGCCGCGCCAGCGCCACCTTTCTAGCCTGCTCCGCCTGGATCAAACCTCTCTGACCGCATTGGAGCGGCGTGTTTCGGAATTCTGATTTACTTTATTACGGCAGCTGCAATGATTTGTGCTGCCACGGCATGATTGTATTTTTACACATCTATAAAACCGCAGGTTCCACTTTCCAATTTATCCTGGAAAACACTTTTGGCATTTCAGCATGCCATACTAACCATACCAAAAAACCGGTTTTCCGGCAGGAAGACTTTGAATTCTCGCGCAAGTTTTTCCCCCGGATGAAGAGCATGGCCGGTCACAATCTTTTGGACCCTTTGTCGCTCAATGTGCCGCAAGCTTTTCACATGACTTTTTTGCGCGAACCGGTGGCGCGTGTGTTTTCTCACTATCAGGACTCCATTCTTAAGGGCGACAACCGTTCAACCTTTGAGGAAAGCCTGCAAAAATACGATTTCCTGGAGAACCTGCATGTGAAACTCATGGCCGGGGAGCGAAACCTTGACAAGGCGAAACGCTACCTGGAACGCTGTGATTTCGTGGGTCTCACGGAAAGATTTGACCTTTCCCTGCACATCCTCGGCAAACTGTCGCCCTATCCGCTGAATCTGAATTATAAGCGCCGGCGAACAGCATCCAGCAATCGTATCTGCAAGCCTTTGACAGAAGATCCCAAAATGGTGGAACTGGCGCGCAAGCATAATCAGCTGGACATCCAACTATACGATTTTGCGGTAAAGGAGATCTTTCCAAAATTCTGTGAAAAGACCGGTTTCAAGCCGGACGAACAGGTGCCGTCATTTGACCGTTACACCACTGATCGGCATTGGCGGTACCGGTTGTGCCATCTTTACAATTTGGCCATTTACCGCCAATGCGGAAAACTGCGCCGCAGTTAAATTTTTCTGGTGCCGCTGGACTTGCAATCGGAATTCTGATATCAACTTTCATGCTCTATGAGCTTGAGAGCGCCCTCAAGAATCTCGTCCGTCCCCTGCTGCTGCCCGTTGTATTGCAGCGGTTGCGGGCCAGAATACGAACGCTCAGGACACCCGAAGATGCCATCCACTACGCTTTTGGTTCCAATTATCTAAGTGTTCACTTCACTCCGGTACAGATCCGCGAGGAGATCGGTGAATTCTTGAAGATGCTGGCGCGGCGCCCGCCCTCGACCGTCCTGGAAATCGGCACCGAAAATGGCGGTACGTTCTTCTTGCTAGCCCGCGTGTCAGCGTCAGATGCTTTCATCCTGAGTCTGGACCTGCCACGGGGTCAATCCTATGCCGGATGGCGCGAAAACCTCTATCGTAACTTTGCATCCGACCGGCAACAGATCGAAATTTTCCGGGCGGATTCCCACAATCCCTCGACCTTGGAAAAAGTCCGCGGGTCGCTCGGCGGCCGGCGGCTGGACCTGTTGTTCATTGATGGCGACCACAGCTATGACGGCGTCAAAAAGGATTTTGAAATGTATTCAACGCTGGTTGCGCCCGATGGCATGATCGCTTTTCACGATATTGTGGACGGGCCTGAATCTGCCGTTGGCGGCGTGCCGAAATTCTGGCGTGAATTGAAACAGACCCGCCGTCACCTCGAAATTGTGAAGGACTGGAAACAGGGCGGCTGGGGGATCGGCATCCTGCCGCCGGTCATCGCTGCTTGATCACTCCCGGCTCCACTGTGATGAACCCTTGCCATCAAGATGAAGTACGTCTGGTATGGAATTTCTTTAAACAAAAAACTAATGGTGTGTTTGTGGACGTTGGGGCAAATCATCCGACCATATTGAGCCAGACTTGGTTTCTCGAACAGCAGGGCTGGTCTGGAGTCCTGGTCGAACCAATCCCGGAGATGTTCAAGCTCCTGTGTGAACAACGTCCCCGTAGCCGCGCGGTGCAGGCTGCCGTGGGTGCTGAATCGGGCGAGGCCGATCTTTTATTGGGGGTGATCCATCAGCATTCCACCCTTGCCCCGGTTCTCGGGGATCCGTTGTCCGGAAAAAAGATACGGGTGCCGTTGCGCACGCTCGATTCCATCCTCGCCGGGGCAGGTGTGACGACGATGGATTTTTTGTCCATTGACGTGGAGGGCCTCGAACTTCAGGTTTTGCAGGGATTGAATCTTGAAAAATACGCCCCGGGCCTCATCCTTGTGGAGGAACATCGTCATGATTATACCAAACACAATCATTTGCGGCGTCACGGCTACCGGCTGGTCAGGCGCACCGGCTGGAACAACTGGTACGTGCCCCACGGCAGCCCCGTGACCGTCCGCACTTTAAATTCGCCCGGCGAAGCGTTCCTTATGTGGCGCAAAATGTGGCTCAACCCGCCATTTGACAAATTGAAGCGTAAAATTAAAAAACATTTCCACAAACATAAATGAATCCCGGCCAATGTAAAATAACCGCCTACATCATGACCTTCAATGAGGCCCGGCAAATCCGCGCGGCCCTGGAAACGATAACTTGGGCGGATGAAATCATCGTCGTGGATTCATTCAGCACTGATGGCACAGTGGAGATTGCCCGCGGATTCGGTGCCCGCATTATTAGCGAAAAATTCTGCGGATTCGGCAAACTCAGAAATTTCGCCCTGGAAGCCGCGCAAAACGACTGGGTCTTCAGTCTTGATGCCGACGAACGCTGCACGCCTGAACTGGCGGAGGAGATGCGTCGCACCCTAGCCGCCGGTCCGCAGTTCGATGCCTATCATGTCCCCCGCAAAAGCCATTTCCTGGGCCGCTGGATGCGCTACTGCGGCTGGTATCCCGACTATCGCCAGCCGCAATTTTTCAATCGTAGAAAAATGCATTACGCTGACGATCTTGTCCACGAAACCTATAAACTGGACGGCCGGCTTGGCTATCTGCGGGAACACGCCCTGCAATTCCCGTGGGACACCATCGAAATCGCCGCCGGCAAGCTCCAGCGCTATTCCACTCTCATGGCTGAACGTTATGCCGCCTCTGGCAAAAAAGCCCCGTTCTTCAAGCTGCTCACCAGCCCCATTGGCATGTTCTTGAAAGTTTATATCCTTCAGAGCGGCTGGCGCGATGGGCGCCACGGTTTCATCCTTGCCACGCTCTACAGTTATTATACTTTTTTAAAATACGTCAAACTCTGGGAATACCGGCAGCGGAAGACGAAACCACCTGAACATGCCTGAGGCGCCCGAACACATCCTGGTCATCCGGCTCAAGTCCATCGGCGATGTGATCTTGACCCTGCCGGCCGTCCATGCCCTCCGGGAAAATTTTCCGGCGGCCAAAATCACTTTTCTTACTTCAAAAGAAAATGCCGTATTGCTGCAGGGCTTCCAGGATGTGAACGAAACCATCTCCGTTGACCGCGCGGCCCTGCGGACCGGCAATCCGGTAAAAATGGGTCGAGAGATCCTGGGATTGTTTCAACGCTTGCGCGCCGGGAAATTTTCCCTCGTCGTAGATTATCAAGGCTACGGCGAAACAGCCTGGCTCGCACGCATCACGGGTGCACCCAACCGCTGGGGCAGCGTTTACAGCATCGGCCGTAAATGGGCTTATACACGTGGAATTGGCCGTGACGACGACATACAAATCTCCGATTTCAATCTGTCACTGCTACGGCAATGCGGCTTGAAAATTGGCGCCGTGCGCAATGAATTTGTCCTGCCACCAGAACCACTGAATGCCGCCCGGGATTTCTTTTCCCGGCATCAGCTCGATCCACTGAAACCGACGCTGTACATCCAGGCCTTCACCAGCGTTCCGCACAAAAACTGGCTGCTGGAAGAATACCTCGCGCTGGCCGCTCATTTCCGGGCGTCCGGCCACCAGATTATTTTTGGCGGCGGTCCGCGTGACGTCGCGCCCCTTGAACGCGCCCGCAACGAAGGCTTTGTCGTGGCGACGGGCGTTCCGTTGATGGTTGCCGCCGGCCTGGTGTATTTGTCCGCCGTCACCTTGGGCGGGGTGACCGGCCTGCTGCACCTGGCCGTCGCCATGAAAAAACGCGTGGTGATGCTGGTCGGCGACCGTGCGGGCCAACCCGGCCTTCCGTACCAACATTATGACTGGGTCGTTTCGCCGCTGGAAGGACTCGACCCGTCAAAAATCAAACGGGAAGCTGTCATCGAGGCCTGCGAGCGGGCCTTCAGCGAATCGGCCGGTAATGTTTTTTATTGAAGCGTAATCCGAAATACTGTTCCAGCTTGAGCATCCAGCGGTGCTTTTTATCGCGGGAAGAGATCTGGTAGTCCGGATCGGCCTGAAAAATCCCGTCCGCTTTCGGCAGCCAGCCCTGCACCACCTTCGGATGCGTGCCCGTGAACAGCTTCAGCGCCGCGCTGTCAACCCTTCCGTAATTCATTGGCTTCGGCTGCGACGCATCCCAATATTTCCAAACGGCCGCCGATTTTAGGTTCATCTGCTCCTCGCTCCGCACCCAGCCATAGTGAAAGATCTTCGCCCCGGTATGGACGGCGCGCGGATAACGCGACTTTTTATGGCCCTCCACCACGTTGAAAAAAAGCGCCTCGCTCGACCAGGCCGGAATCGTGTTGCGAATGATTCGCACCTCGCTCCGATACCACCGCGGCGACCAGGCGATGGTGTTGGCATTGCCGTAAAAATGAAGATAGTCGAACGCCAGTGCCTCGACCCGTTCATCGCCAAGATATTTTTCCAAGGCCGCGCGAATTTTTGGCAGGTCGTTTTCGTGCAACACCTCGTCGGCCTCGAGATAAAACGCCCAGTCCCCGGTGCAATTGAACAGTGCAATGGATTTTTGCTGGCCGTAAACAAACCCCTTCACGCTGTAATCGGGCCGGATGCGTTCGTTCCACTGCGTGGGGATGATGCGGATTTTTGGATCACCGATTTCGCGCAACATCGCCTCCGTCCCGTCATCACAGGGACCGAGCGCGATGACAAATTCATCCACCAGCGGCAGGATGGAGCGGATGGAAGCCACGAATGGGTAGCCCAGCTTCTGGCCGTTCCGTAAAAAGGTGAATCCGCTGACTTTCATGCGACATGGTCGTCCCACAAACCTGAATCCCCGCGGTCATAAAGTTTGGGTCTGGTTTTTGGGCTGGGGAATATATGCCAATGATGCCGCTTGGCCAAAATCCAGCGGCCGGGGTGGATCTTCCAGTTCCGCCGCCGCTGCGCGACCGGACGAATCGGCGTCGTGACGATTTTTTCAAAAAAATCACAGACGCGGCGCCGGTCAAAGTGAATCGTCGGCTCGTCATTCGGCAGATATGGCTGCCGCATGTATTCAAGATACCTGGCGTCATCCTGGTCCAGCTCGATGATTTTTTCGACCAGCGCCCCGTCGCTGGGAAAGTCGGCGCGGTTCAAAAAACTTTTCGGATTGAACTGCTGCGCAATCGTGGGATCGCCCCAGTAAATCGGCAGGCAGCGCGCGGCCATCGCGTCGTAAATTTTTTCGGTCGTGTAGCCAGGCTTGCGGGCGTTTTCAAAGCAGATGTTGAATTTGCAAGGGCTGATGAAATCCAGCTTGGCCCGCGTTCCGGGCGGCAGCCGACCGCCGATGTTGTTGCGCAACTTCCCGCCTGATTCCACGCGCTTGTATTTCGACAGCGCATCGAAGAAATCAGCCCGGTTCCGGTTGTTTTTAGGGTTGTAGGAATCCACCACAAAACTGCAAAATTTTGTTTTGCCCGCCAGAATGGCTTCATGGTTGTCGCGCCGCTTGACGATTTTTTCAGCCGGCCCGCGCATCACATAAACCGGCAGATGGAAGTGGCGGTGATCATCCCAAAGACAGGGACCGATTGAGTAATCGGACACGGTGTAATCGGGCGTATCGCTTTCCGCCGTGAACATGATGCGCACGCCAGAATGCAGCCGGTGCTCGTGGCCGAAGAGATTATGAACCAGAAAATCCGGCTGGTCGCACAATTGCAGGTCAAACCGCTCGGACAGCACCCAATAGGGGAACAAATCCACCTTGCTCTGGTTGCAACCGAAGTCGCAAAAGTCAATTTTGATTTTCCGTTTCTTGGGGCTGCCGGCGGCGGGCAGGGCGGATGAATTTGGCATTCAAAAAGTGTTTTGATCAGCTTAAACCAGCTTGTCGCGCAGGTTATTAAGCAACGGACAACGAGGCAAGCCGTTTTCCGGCCGCAGCGGGACTATTTGCAAGCTCACGCCGGTTCAATCACCAAACAATTTTTTCAACTGCGCCCGCGCCGCGTCCTCGCGGGAACTTTTGGTTTCCTTCGGCACCCATTGGCGTTTCACAAATTCAAAATATTCGCAAAAATTGCCCACGGCTTTTTCCAGCACCGGTTCCGCGCGGCGTTCGCGGCATTGTTGTGCCACACGCGGATCATAGCTCACACAGTTCAGGCACACTCGCAGGTCCGCGCGGCATTTCATGCATACTTCGCCGCGGCCGGGATTGCCGGAAATCATCCAGGGCTCGCCGCAGTTGTGACAATGACGGGTCATCTAATCAGCAGCCAGTTTAAGACGAAACCGAAGCCGGTGTCATTCCTCAAAGCATGACCGTGCCGGATTGCACGCCGTCTTGTGCACCGGCTGGTCATCCACTCCCACCACCGTTTGGGTCCGGTTGCACCAGAAATGGCAGGGAGTGTTGTGTTCGCCCTCCTTTTCGGCGAAGGCTTCTTCCACGCTTGCGCCCGTGTACATTTTTTTGGTGCGGAGATGCCGGCAGAATTGATTGTTCATGCGTCACCTTTCAATTTAAGGAGCGCCCGGCGGATCAGCGCATGCGCCATCGGGACTTTATACGCATTGTGATCCAGCGGCTTTGCATCCTGAAGAATCATGTCCGCCGCCTGTGCCACCGTCGCGTCGTCCAGGACTCTTCCGTCAAGGAAACTGTTCGCCGCTTCCACCTGGTGCGGCACCGGCGAAATGCTGCCCAGTGCCACCCGCGGTGATTTCAGCCGGCCATCTTCCACCTCTGCCGCCGCGGCGCAACTCACCAGCGCCCAGTCAAACGCATGCTTGTCACTGATCTGCAGATAGGAACTGCGCCTGCGCGCGGTTGGTATCTCCACGCGCAGGATCAGGTCGCCCTGGGCAAGTGAATTGTGCGCCAGCGGATTTTCCCACGCCCGCTGGTAAAGTTCTGCCATGCTCATTCGCGTCTCCGCGCCGTCGCGCAACACCACCGCCGTGGCATCCAGCGCCGCAAACGCGGTCGCCAGGCTCGACACCACCGGGCTGATGCATGAGTTGCCCGTGAACAGGCTGTGATAACGGTTCTCGCCGTTCCGCGCGTAGCAAAGATCGCCGTTCTTCTTCAGGCAAACCGTGTCGCGATGGCGGTAATACCAGCAGCGCGAATGTTGCGCCAGATTGCCGCCCACCGTGGCGTGGGAAAATCCGCTGGCGCACAATTCACTTGCCCAGGGCGACCTGATCCTGCGCGTGGAGATACCAAC
>Ga0206928_1139_pt1 | contig 17464 bp, 15 predicted proteins | sample Alteio_BWOrgHeat_21_FD_152941 | JGI IMG/M metagenome (GOLD analysis project Ga0206928, IMG submission 152941) | Enriched cells from forest soil in Barre Woods Harvard Forest LTER site, Petersham, Massachusetts, United States -... | ecosystem: Environmental > Terrestrial > Soil > Temperate forest >... | reverse complement strand
CCAAAGTGCATCGAAGGACCATGCCAAAGCCCACAGGCAAACATGGTCAATGCGCCGTTGGCCATCTTTCGCGGCGCGCTGACACGATTTCCCCCTAGTGGAATATATATGTAGTCCCGAATCCAGCTAGACAAAGAGATGTGCCAGCGTCGCCAAAAATCGGATAACGAAGAAGCTAGATAGGGGTTATTAAAGTTTTCGGGAAGACGAAAACCAAAAGATTGGCCTAATCCGATCGCCATATCGGAATACCCTGCAAAATCGAAATAGATTTGAAGCGCTAAAGCGATCAAAAGAAAAGCAAACGGTTGATCAGCGGGATGTGCCGCAAAGAAAAGGGCATAGGCATGGCAGGGTTCGGCAAATACAACCTTCTTAAAACATCCCTTCACAACACGCGTTAACCCCAGAGTCAGATTATCAAAAGAAAAAGACGGCGACGTGTCGAGCTGGGAGTTAAAGTCGCCAAATCTTTTGATCGGACCGGAAACCATCGTTGGAAAAAATGCAGCAAAAATCCAAAAACGAGACAAGCCTGACGCTGCAGACATGCCTCGCCCCACCTCAACTAGATAATGAACAAATTCAAAAACAAAAAAAGAAATGCCTATCGGGGGAGAGAGCACTAATGGTTTCCAAGCAGCTGGCGAAAACCCAACAAAAGAACTCAATCGCAGGGTGTTAAAGCCAAGAAAGTTAAGGTATTTATAAACAATCAATGCAAAGATATTTATCCCAATAGCCCAATGAAGCCAGGAGCGTTGTTTGGTTACATTGAATCGATGCCCGGAGTAATAGGTGAGAAGAACAAGGGCAACGATAGGGGCAAACCCTTTCCATCCAGCGAAGTGGTATTGAAAATAAAGCGAGCAAGCCAGAATCCAAAGCCGGCGTGCTCGCCAGACAGGCAACGCAAAAAAGACAAGTAAAAATAGACTGAAGAAAATCCAGAACCAACTTGTCAGGAAGATCATTTGGCGTTCTCTGGGAAAAACGTGCCCACTAGGTGATCGGCCACTTTCTGCGCGCCCAGCACTGTAAGATGCATATCGTCGCGATAGTCTTCGTTGGGATTCAGTTTGATATTCGAAGCTAATGGGATCTTTAAACGAAGAATCTTTCCTCTAAGTTTTCTGTCGTTCTCAGAGGCTTGTTCTGAAACTCCCAAATAACGACTCCACGAAGGATTTAGTGGAACCAACCAGGCCGTCACACGCCCGTTCGAGTGGGCCATTACATCTAACAGGGTGTTCAGTTCCTTGTTTTCATCTATTGTTTCCCACGGCATCGCATGGTAGGCGCGATACAAATTAAGGGCATTAACTTTTTCAGTGCGCGGGTTAACGATGTCGTATTCCGGTCTGACTTCTTGCTGTTCCTCCGAGTCCCATAGACTATCTGAATTTCTCTTGAATCCACCTGAGGCAAACCCATAAAGCGTAAAGTTGCTAAGACGATATTTAAGCTTGTCGCGCGGCGTCTCCAAAAGAAAACCACGGATAAGCAAACGAATAGACTGCTTTAAAAAGTCTTTCGTAATACTTCTCTTACTTTCAGCATCTAAATCGGCATCCAACGATAAGAATTTATCGGGCGTCCAATTTTGGACCACCCATTTCGGATTGATTTCCACTAGGATATGCGGAGCCTGTGTATGGTCTAAAACATGCTTTAGAAGTTTGGTTTGAACGGGATAGGCCAACGATGGAGACGTGAGGTTTGCCGTGGGGACCTTCTTTTGCATTTGCGCCACAAGTGATTCGGAAGGCCGCCCATACCCATCTCCGTGTGGAACAGAATCACCAATAAATACGAGATAGCCTTTAGCCGAGCGAGGGTCATGAATCGTACGCTCCAAAACTTCATCCACCATGCTGAGATTAAAGGCCGTCCACTTCGGCATTCGATAGACAACGCCCGGGGGGAACCAGTCAACGGAGGTAAAAAGCCATTGCGTGGCGAATAAACAGAACCAAAATGTCCAAAACGCGGCGATGGATCGGATCTTCATAGGGTCACGCCACAGCCGGTAAGCCGCTATTTAAAAGTCGGGGTCATTCGACGCGCTTTAAATAGCCTCGTGGATTAAAAGTCACCAAAAGCTTTTCTTTTGAGGCGTCGATAACAAAGTCCTTTCGCTTTGAAAGAAACTCATCCACCGCTTCCATCGGGCCAGGCCCATGTTCGGGAGCAACGGGATGGCCATTCACAATCGTGTCCTCCACAATAAGATACCCCCCCTTGGGCACCCAGCCAGAATAGGCCTTTAATTCTTCCATGACGTGCTTTTGGGAATGGTCCGAATCTAAGATGACCAATACTTTAGACCCCACCGGGATAAGCGCGTGCAGCTTGGCGAGTATTTCTTCTGATATCGAGGACCCCAAGAAGTAGCGCAGCCTCGGATGGGTGGGCCGCCCCTCTTTATGTTCGATATCTACCGAGACAACCTGACCGTGACCGACCAAGTCGCATACGGAAGCCAGATACAAGGCACTCCCGCCCCGTGCGGTGCCAGTCTCAATAATCCAATCGGGTTTCATATCCACAATAATTTCTTGATAAATCCATAAATCCAGAGGACACTTAAACGTGGGGACCTTTAGCCAGTAAGTGTTGCGCCAAGTCCCTTCAAAGATATTTGAATCGTAATAATGCTTATTAAAGTCTTCGACCAGCTTTTTTTCACTGCGCTTGCTGGTGTAGAGGCGGTGATAAAGAATTCCGCGCAGTTTTTTAGCTTCATTTTTAAATCGCGTTAGCATAAAGTCCTCTTTTCGATGCGATAAAGTAAGTCTTTTGATTCATGGATGACTTGATCCGGAAGAATAGTCGCCATGCAAGCCCACTCGTTAGGGCATTCAAATTGCAGTGCCCGCTGCCCCGTAATGCCAATCGTGCACCCTTGGCAGGGGACGGGGTGCTCAATCGTAATAGAATGACGCCCCTCCGGTCGCGTGTGAGAGGGCTGACCAGTAGCACTCATCACCACCATTGTTGGAACGCCCAGCATGGCCGCTAAATGAGCGATGCCCGAATCATTCCCCACAAAGACCTTCGACTGAATCAGTCGCTGCGCGATAAGCAGAAGATCATTTCTATGTTGGGACTGATCATAGAGTGTCATCGGACCTGAATTCGGATGATCTTGAACCCACGAATGATAATCGGTCAAAAGGTTCTCTTCGCTAGGACCCACAAAGAATTCGGCTCGAGAACAGGCACCCTTTTTCATAAAGTCATCCGCAACGTGTAGAAAATGTTTTACAGGCCAACGTTTGTAGCGCTCAAGCCGCCCGGCATATTTATTGCAGCCTGCATGAATAAACAACGAGTCTGTCTTCGTTATTTTTTCCGGCTTTGTCTCCAGAATTCGCCGGCGGGCTTGCGCGGCGTAGTCATCCCATGTTTTCGACAACTTCAAATATCCTGGGTCTAAAAGAGTTAACAATTGGTAATTGTTTCTCCAGGCGTGTTTCCCAAAGTCCGGAATCATGCAAAGATCAAATCCCAGTTCAAGTTGCCAGGCGTTCAACGTTGAAAGTGAAGTAAACGCATAGCGTTTTTTGGCACACCCTAGCAGGTTAATTAAACGAGTCCTTCGAAAAGACGACCCAATCGAATAAAGCCAATAGTCATATCGAAAACCTTGGCGAACCACATCGAGAGCAGATCCCCACCCCGGTTGAAGCGGAATGATCTTAGCCTGGGGCAATAGAGCGGCAAAAAGGGTCGATTGGGGGCCTGCGCTGCATACAACCGAGAGGGCGTAACGTTGCTCCAGTTCCATCAAGGCTGGGACGGCAAAGAGGTTGTCGCCTAGACCAGAAACAGCAAAATATAAAACCCGTTCTTTCATGGGCACGTCGAACAGATCAGGCCATGCATGGTCTGGCGTAGCCGAATTTCAAAACTACGATTGGATGCAAGATTAGGAGACCAGTCGGGAGTCGAATTTCGCGAGAGAAGCCACAATTCGATCCTGATCTTGAAAGGTTAAGGCGGGGTAAAGTGGAAGCGTTAAAAGTCGAGGCCAAATCCGTTCCGCCGTTTCAAGATGTTCCATGCGACTTCGGCCCTGGAAAACACCGTGATGGTGAATGGGCTCATAGTGGACGCCTGTTGAAATCCCCTCGGAGGCGAGATAAGCCGCTAGATCGTCGCGCGAAACTCCTTCTTCAATCTGAACGACAAAATTATGCCAAGCGGAACGGACATCGTCTTGCTCGACAGGACATTGCAGCCATGGGATGGCTTTAAGGAGTTGCTGATAACGTTGAGCCAACTGAGCTCTAAGCCTGTTGTCATGATCTAATGTTTCCAGCTGCGCCAATCCGATCACGGCCGTGATGTCATTCATGTGATATTTGTAACCCAATTCGGCAATGCTGTAGCGCCAAGAATAACGGGCATCGCTGCGCGTCCAGGTATCCTTATCGATACCCAGCCATCGCAAACGTCGAAGGAGACGATCGTATTCGGGGTTGTCGGTCACAATCATGCCACCATCCGCCGTAGGGAGATTTTTAACGGCGTGAAAACTAAAACATCCCAAAGCGCCAAAACTGCCGAGCGCCTTATTTTTATAACGACCTCCAGCCGCGTGCGCACAATCCTCAATCAGCGGGATATGGTGTTTACGGGACAACGCGAGAAGTTCGTCTAAAGGAGCGGCATGCCCTCCAAAATGGACGGGCATAATAGCCTTCGTTTTGGGGGTAATCTTTCGCTCTAAATCTTCGACATTCACGCAAAGCGTGCGGGGGTCGCAATCGACAAAAACAGGGATCGCCTTTTCATACAACAAAACCAATGCGGTGGATGCGAAGGTAAGGGTAGGAACGAGGACTTCATCCCCTTCGCCAACTCCGGCCACTAGAATCGCCAAATGAAGCGCTGCCGTGCACGAATTTACGGCCACGGCGTACTTCGTCCCCACCCAAGACGCAAATCGATCCTCAAATTCTTTTGTTTTGGGGCCTAGCCCAATCCATCCAGAATCCAGAATCTTCTCAAGTTCTGGAAGGATTCTGGCCTTGTTCATGTGTGGTTTAAAAACAGGGATGTTAGGCGGTGTCGTCATGTGGTGCAATTCTACTTATGTCTTAGGAATTTTAAACACCGCAAGAATATGGGATGAAAAAGGAAGTGCATCGGAAAAGAAAGGGTCTTTCGAATCCGGAATGGTGGTTAGGGTGGAGCACAAAAGCTTGAACGCTTTCCCCATCCATTCCCCGCTCAACTTACGGCAGGCCAGCAAAGCGGGGGAACCCGCAGAATACCAAGGAACGATGCGGGCCTCTTGGACACCGAAGTCCCGTAGCATCTGCCCCAGACTTTCAGGAGTGAAGCAAGTCCTGTGCGTGTAATCGGACCACGAAATCCATCCTCCCAAAAAGGGATGGGCCGCATTCGGGACCAAAATAGCGCCTATCGCATCGTGGGTTGCATAAGCGGAATACAATGCCAACGCTTTGGCATGATCTGCATGCTCCAGATGTTCAAAAACTTCAAAGGCGCTGATAAGATCAAATTGACCGTAGAAAGATGAAACGGGGTCTAAAAGATTTTGAGCCTTAAACTCTCCAATATTTTTCCCATCCGCCAAACGGGTCATCTCGAGGTCTCGCTCTATTCCAGCCACGCGCAAATGAAACTCCTGATGCATGCCTTCCGCTAAATCTCCACAACCACTGCCCAAATCTAAAAAGGAAGTCATTTTCGCCTGATGTAGAAGACGGGCGGACTGGACTAAACGCCTCGCCTTAAATCGATAGAACTCCGGATTTGGTTCATACACATGGGTATAACGGCTGCTGAAGTAACTCATCGGATAGCGTGCTCTCCCTTCGTCTTTAAAACGTTTGATTTCACATGATCCAAAATGAATCGTGCACGTTGCGTGGAAGAATGCTGAGCAGCTTTCGTTCGACCCCGTTGTCTAATTTTCGTTCGCTCCACTGGATTTCCGAGGAAGTAGGAAACTTTATCGATTGCTTCAGAGGGTGTCGAGAATACCACCAAGTCACTTCCGACCTCGAACAATTGATGAAGACGAGCCCGGTCGTCCACCAATTGAAAGCCCCCTGACGCTAAGATTTGGAACGTTCGGTTGTTAACGCTTGTGGCGCACTGAAATGTGTCGTGGATATTGAGACTGATTTTGGAGGCATTGTAAATTTTAACGCTATCAGCGCCTTGGGCTTCTCCGCGGTAAGCTTTCTGCAAAAAGGGGTATTTAGAAAAATGTTCCTTCCAGCGAAAGTAAGGACCCCATACACCTACATTGAACTCGGAAAGCGCTTCGAGCAGAGCAATTCGATTGGGATAGGGAGATCCGACAAAAGCCACATCGGCGCCCCAATTCGCCCGATCCTCGTCTGAGAGGGTTAAGGGCTTATAAATTTCAGGTTCATACCAATCCATCAAATAGATCGCGTCTTTAGCCCCAGCCTTTCGGAGAGGCTCTATATAGGACTCGTCATAGACAAATGTAGCGTCATAGAAGGAATACGATTGCGCCAGATTTCGATAGCGTGTATCGCGTGTTTCATCCATCTGTTGCGCATAACGCAAGAAGGGATCATCCCAGTGGTAAGAAATCAACGGGGCAATGGCTTTTAGTCGTTGAAGCGTTTCGGGGTATAAGATCTCCCCTTTTACGATAAAAATTAAATGCGGACGATACGCGGCGGCTTCTTTTAAAACTGTTTCGTTCAATCGGTTCAGAGAGCGCCTCAATATCCCCTCTAGAAGACCCATCCGATCCAAGGCTAGCTTTATTCTTTTAACTAATCCGTAGTGGTTATAGAGGCCTTCCAAAAATCCCTGCTTGTCTGTTTTGTGAACGGCATAAATGCGTCGTTGCACTTCGAGACCCTGTGCCTCAAAGGCGTTGGCCAGACTCTCTTCAAGTCCGAAACAAAATGGAGCCAAGTAATAGAGACGCAAGGCGGTAGTCATGTCTATTTTTTACAACCCAATTGAAGGAAATCGACTTCTTGAAAGCGAATCGGCTTAGTTTCCTTTACCGCTAATGTTTTTCCTTGAAAACGTTGGATCAGCGCATTCAAGGTTTGAAGGTCAAGGTAAGGAGAAAGTATCGAAGGGGAGGGCTGAGTGATCAACTGACGCAAGAAACGATAATAGGCTGTGCTTCCCGCATGAGAGCCATCGACACATTCGCAATCGTTAGATTGAACAGATCGAATATCACGAAAATCGTGATACTCATAGCGGGAATCGTGGGCTTGCAAACGAAGCGCTTTGTCTAACTCATCGGCATACCCATAATCCAACGGGGAGTCCCTCATTTGGCGATCAATAGAAGGCGCGGCGGGCGTTAAAAACAAAACTATCTTTATATGGAATTGGTCGCATAGCTTAAGGATATCCATCAACTCTTGATAGCGCTGAGGGTCCACCTGCGAAGTCGACTCAAATTCGCAGCATCGTTGATTCAATCGCATCTGCGTAAACCCAAAGTGAACATCGTTAAAATCCGACTCCTCGCCCCGGTAACGACTTCCATAAAAGCGCGCCCCATCTTCGTTGAACCCCTTCGCGGTTTCAATCGCCATGAACCCAATATTAGGATAGGTTGTGTAATCGTTGCCAAGGAAGCGCCCCAGAACAGTATCAACGTAGCGATTCCAGCTAATTTTGTGAACAAAAAGCCATCCAAAGGGCGCCAGAAGCTTCTCGCGCGTGATGTCTGCCTCGTTGTACTGATGTTCGGGATAATCAAAAGGTTCTAGGTGCGCCGCATTAAACCAGACAGGATCTACACCTAAAATCAAAATCTTGGGGATATGAAAAGACAACATCTCAGTTAGGAAAAGTCGGCCTTCATTCAGATGTTTCATTCCGCCGCCCGCATTCACGAACGACGTTGTAAAAGCGTCATGACGCAAGGACATTATCTTTGAAGATCCCAAAGCAACAATGTCCGGGTGCTTTTGGCGAACCAGTTCCAATTTATAACGAAACGTATTGTCTACTAGGGCCGCCCCATAGATGCCCCCCGTTTGAATTTGAAGGCGAACAATGTCCGCCATTGAATCAATCTCATGGGCATGTTTAATGAAGAATAGGTTTGCCAACATAGGGAGGCTCAAAACCGCAGCGGCTAAAACGGTGGTAAAAAGATATCGCTTATAAGAGATGTCGGGGTGTGTTTCCATTAAAATTTAAAGTAGAGAAAGCCCACAGGACGAGCAATTCCAATAACTCCCCAAAGCGCCATCGTCACAATGAACCCCAGGACAATCGCCCAAGAGATGGTGGGCCTCCACGCGCATTCGGCCGGGAAGGCCGGCTTCACACTTCCCAACACAGGTCGGAAATACCCCAACCACTGCTGCGAGTTAGGACAGCCCCACACGAGAAAGTAACAGGCGGTAATCCAAAACAGCGTTTGAACGAGCGGTGTATAGGTAAATCCTTCAAAAACAATATGGTAATCCCCCAGTTTCTGAGCGATCCGCGGCCAGTGGGATGAGACCGAATGGGCCAGGGAGATCCCATGCCCCAAAAACATCCCCTTTAATAGACGACAAGCCGTCGAGAGAGAATCGGCGCGAAAAAAAACAAAGGACACGACGACTCCTACAAAAGTTAGAAAACGTCCCAGGGCGCGGCCGACCCAAGACACCTCCGTCGTTGCATCCCCACGCGTTTTGCGCCACATGCGCCATCCGTGGTTAATAGCTAAATAGATACCGTGAAGAAATCCAAATGCAATGAACGTCCAACCCGCGCCGTGCCACAGACCAGAAATGAACATCGTCAATAATGTGGGGTATGCCACGATGGCAAAAAAGGCGCCAAACGTTCCAACGCCTTTTTGAATCACGGCTTTGCGGGCGGCCGAACGGCTCCGAACAACCTGTAAAACAATAGGGTTATAAATGTAATTCGTTAAAAAACGAGTTAGCGTCATATGCCATCGACTCCAAAACTCAATGATGGAGCTCGCTTTAAATGGAGAGTTAAAATTGGTTGGAAGCGTAATACCAAAAAGACGTGCGGCGCCAATCGCCATATCGGTATACCCTGAAAAGTCAAAATACAATTGTGCGGTATAAGCCAAGGCCCCAAACCAAGACTCAAAGAATGACAGCGACATTCCATGAGAGACCGCATTAAATACAGGGGTCGAATAATCGCTGACTCCATCCGCCAAAATGACTTTTTTAAACAACCCAATAAAGAATAAAGCGCTTCCAACACCAAAGTCTTCCCAAAGAGTCACGGCAGACCTCTTCTTCGAAAATTGTGGAATTACTTCACGGTGAGTAACAATGGGCCCGGAAAGGACATAAGGAAAAAAGGAAACAAAAAGTATGTACTCCAGTGCCGAATAACGGGCCGCCTGCCCATTGTAAGCATCAACCAAATAAGCCAGCTGCATGAATGTAAAGAACGAAATGCCAATAGGCAATAAAACGGCCTGAATCAAATAGGTAGTTCCAAAGACTTGATTAAGGGTTGTTAGAAGGAAATTCGCATATTTGAAGTACCCCAGTAACGCAAGGTTCCCCCCCACCCCAATCCAGAGCCATCCGCTTGACCCTATGTCCGACAACTCAGCCTCGCGCGTTAATTTGCGACCAATAAGAAAGTTCAGAGCAATCGAAAACAACAGAAGAAGCAGGAGTCGCGGATTAGAAAAAGAATAGTAGACGCACGAAGCAATTAACAAAGCAATTAGACGGATTCGGTCAAAACCGTAACGATCAAGCGTTAGATAAACGACTAAAACAACCGGCAAGAAACCAAAGAGGTAAACGATCGAGTTTGGGGCCATGAAAGACTAGCGTTGCAATTTAGACGCGATGGCTTCGATGAATTCCCCCACGTTGGCCATTTTGGCAACTTCTGAGGTTTTGAATTTAATTTCGAAATGCTGTTCGGTGGCCACGACCAAATTAATGTGATTCAGGGAGTCCCATTCGGGGATGTCCGCGGCCGTCATGGAATCCGACAAAACAATACGATCGTCATCAAATACGTTGTGAAAAATACCCGTCAGCTCTTTAGCAATGTCTTCTCGTGTTCGGCTGGTTGTGCTCATCGTAGAACCTTTCCTTTCGAATGAACTGTAATGTGTGTGGGAAGCCTCTCGAAAGTTTTCAGATCGAGGTCCCAGAAAGTGGACCCCGACACCGTATCGGATGGCTTAAACCCTAAGGAAGAATAATGCAGCCGGACCAATCCATTTTTGGGCGTCGGAATGTATTCGCCCTTCAGTTTCGTAAATCCGCGTTGGAGCGCCTGTTCTACCAAAGAGTTCAAAACCGCCGATTCGACTTGCCGCCCTAAGACGCGACAGCTCATCAACCACGTATCAATCCAAAGCGTCCCGGGATCGCCTTCGTAAGGCTTTGCCATAACCACGCTTATCATCCCATTATCGCCGCAATTGTCTTTTAAACGCACTTGCATCGTCACCCAGGAAGGATCTTTTTCGATGTGAAGTACTTGGGCTTCCGTGTAGCGCCTGGTTGTTAAATTGAATTGATTGCTTTTGTTAATTAATTGAGTGATGCGCGACAACCCAACAGAATCAAACGGGGAGATATCCATTTCCATGTGAAGGTTTTTAAGAAACGTACCCAAATCATGACTTTTTCCCTGTAAGGCCTCACGTTGAATATTGGCTTGATATTGACTGGTTCTTTCATTGTCTTCGGATGTGAAAGCCGATGCTTCGAAGTATCCTGCATCCGAGAGACAACTCACATAAAGCGCTGGATCTTCAGGGACTTCAGGAACCCAGACATCAGGCAGAAATTGCCGGACAATCGCGCGTTCAGCTGGGTTGTCGTCAAAAAAAACGATCGAATCTAAGCCAATCTTGAGCTGTCTGGCAATCTTTTCAACGTTGGCCGCTTTCGTATCCCAATTGATTTGTATGGCGGCAAAGTCTTCTCGTTTGAGCAGCATCTCGGAATGTTCATTAAAGGGCATCAAGCCGTTGATCTCTTCGTTTTTGCTGCAGATCGCCAAAATTATCCCTCGTGATTTCAAATCTTTAACATAGCGCTGAAACGCTGCGTACGCTTCGCCCACACCACTGCCTTGCCCCAGCTCAATCCCTTCTAACCCATCATCGCCAATAACACCGCCCCAAAGTGTGTTGTCGAGGTCAAGGACCAAGCACTTGGCCGTTCGTCCACGAACACTCGCCAAAATGCGGGCTAATGAATCGCCGTAGAGAGGGCCCAATAAAGGAGAAACTATCTGCTTGGCATGATGCCACAAGGGAAAATCGCACCAGGCCTTTTTCCCTACATACGAAGCCAAGGTTTCTAAATCAAACAGCAGGGTTTTATGTCGACCGGCCTGCTGGCGCAAGGCATGGTTCAGTTCTTTGAATAAATAGGCAGGGCCTCCGGGAACGGCGTTATCAAAATGACCATAGATCGAGACCGGAGGCTCGACAAGGGTCTGCTGAACCAGCACAGCACCCAACTGATCTTTCACAATCGTCCAATAGCGAATCCACTCTTCAAGCCTTGATTGGACAAACCGCTGCGCATCCTCCCTTGAAAACGATGGGGCAAAAGAGACGCTCGCTTCCTGCGCATCAATTAAGAGCAGAACCACATCGGGTTTAAAAGCAAACAAATCGGATGTAGGCGTTAAGAGCTCTTGGCGATATTGATTGTAAGGCCCGATGTAGCAGTCTAAAAGAATTCCCCATCGCAGAGCCGCCGCACGGATCGAGGGCAAAAGATGATCGATTGTGCTGGAAGCCAAGATGGCCAATTTCAAAATAGTCCATCCCGCAGGAATACCATGGAGTTTTTTTTGAATCTCGCGTAAGCGGCGATCGATCTGCCCAATTTGAACAAAATCAAGATCATGGCGAGTTAATTGTCGCAACGCGGACAGCTGCTGCTCCGGGCCTAGGGGAAGGGACTTGATTTGCTTTAGGGCCCCGGAAGCATCTGGGTGTTGGGGCAACCAATACAAAGGGGTCACAAGGGATGCCTGGAAAGCGAGATGCTTTTCATTTCAAGCACCCCGGGTTTTGGAAAAGCGTTCAAGCTGTTTAACACTTCTTGAGCAACGACCTTGGGCTGTAAAAACGCTCCATCGCGGCGCTGAGAACGCGCCAACTCGAGGACATGGGGCTCTACGTTCATGAGCATCGGGGTTTCAGTGTAGTCGGGACTAATTAACGTGGCACTTAGACCGCTTGCACCGAATTCCGATAGAGCACTTTCCAGCAACGATTGCAGCGCTCGTTTCCCGAACACATAGGAGGTCATATGCGGCCACGGCGGGGATGCTGCCGCTAGACTTGAAATAGCGATCACCTGACTTACTTTGTTATTACGAAAATAGCGCTTCCAAACTTCAACCATCAGTCGATGATTGCCTAACACATTCACCTTAAATTGATCTGTCAGTGCCAAAGGATCTGTCTTTAGGAAAGAGGCGAGAACTGGCTTAGGGGAAGCACATAAAACCAGGGCGTCCAATTGATCTAGCCCCTTTATGGACAGGATGGACGCGGAAACGTCATCGACCGAATCAAGTGGAAGAGAAACACTTTGGGCTTTTCCTCCAGCTTTTTCAATTAAAGAAACTTGGGCTTCGGCGCGGGACGATCCGGTCTTATACCCCAAGAACGTGTACCAACCATCGGCCGCCGCGGCGAATGCCACTTCTGTTCCAATTCCGCTACTGGCCCCTGTGATTAAAACGCGTTTCACTATGTTTCTAATCTTTCGGCCCAGCCTGCCTGCGCTTGGCCCTTGGCTAAAAGATCATCGCCTCGCTTAATCTCGAGATCGAGTCTTAGAACGCGCAAGTCTAAATTGAGGTACGTGACTTTAGCCTGTACGAGGGCTTTTTCTCCCACATAAAGGGGTGTTTTAAATTGAACCACTAAGCTGTGCCAAATACACCCGGGGCCGGGCAATTCCATGCCCAGTAATCGTGAGATAGCTCCAATAAGAAGACCTCCGTAAACCACGGGTCCTCGAAAACCATTGTTCTTTGCGAATGTGGTATCCCGATGAACAGGATTACGATCACCGCTCAATGCGGCATACGTTTCCATATCTGTCGAGGACACCCAAAAAGGGATTTGAACTTGCTGGCCTTCTTTGAAACGGTCAGGAGAAAAGGAGCTCATCTGCGCGATTATATATTCCTTCTGTCCGACGGAAAGTGCTATCGATGCTCCAAGACCCTGTCGAGGTCTTCAGGCACCATGGAATACATCGTTCGGCTCTGTAAAGAGCGTCCTTTCCACGTAAGCCAAGAGACATACAAAGCAGAAATAATTCCCACACACCCGGCGGACAGGGGCAGTGCCCATACAGCCCATGTAAAGGATTCACGAAAAGCAAAGCACCATGCCCCGGCGGCTAGGACCGAAACCAAATACATGCTGCCTAAAACTTTGTAGCGATTCATCGAGAAAAGACTGTGAGTAAACCCAAAATTAATCATGATTAGAATGCGATAGCAAAGAAAGGCAGGAAGAAGAGAAAAGCTCCCAATAAACGATGTTTTGTGAAGCATTTGTAGGATGGGAACGCCAAAGACGTACAGTAACCCGGCGGCGGGGACGGCAATAAGCACCGTAATGAAAGCCATCTGGAAAATCCGGCGCAGCAGCAGTCGGGCCTGGCTTGCAGCCACAAGTTTGCTAAACGTTGGCCCATAGATTTGTTCATTGATGGGTGCGAGAGCGGAATACAAAAATCCTGACAAACTTAAGGAAAAGGCGACAAGACCAATTTCTTTAGGGGAATGTATGAACGCAATAAAAAACGAAGGCAAACTGGCGAAAAGAAGAATTCCAAAGCGATAAAAAACCAGAGAGGCTAAGGCCTGTCGAATATTCGTGACGAAGTGATGTGTTAAGGCTTTGGGTGGCCGCTCGAAGGGGTTTAGACCTTGGCGATAAAAGAAAAATAGCGATACGGTCAGCGCGGACAGGATTGAGCATCCCCAAACCCCAATCCCCAGACGAGGCGTAGTGGCATGGTAAACGAGGAGACTGGCTAACCCCAAAATAACCGTTAAATTTCGACAGTTGTTGATAAGAAACATCCAGCCATACAATCGCTTGGCATTGCATAAAGGTATGGCTGTGGCAGGAAGCGGCTCTACGAGCGCCAGGATTCCCGTGGACAGAAAGGCCAGAAGCCCCAGATTGTGAACGATGTCCGCGTGCGTTACTAGAAAAAAGGTTAACGTCCCCAAAAGCATGCAAGCCAGAATAGCGCTATCAATTCGCCAGCTGATTTGAAGAATGGCATTCTCTCGGGTTCTATCCGCCATGTTAGGCAGAATCGTCTGAACAATTGACCCCACCAACATGGACTGCTGACAAATGGACGATGTAATAGACGAGAGAGAAAAGAACCCGAGAAGCGGTGTGTTATCTAGCAGAATCCATAAACCCCAGGCCGCCACGCTAACAGCCACTGACATAATATTCAGCGGCAGGGTCCGAATATATTGGGTCAGAAAAAACTTGCGGTCTTCTAGGACGTGAGCGGCTTTACTAGACGACATCTTGAAGACGATCAACCACCAATATAGTGATCACCCGAATAAACGCCTGTTTTCTTATTACGCAGCAAGTGCAAGGCCTGAAGTTTAACTTGGGGGGTCGCGGAAATGGACCGTCACGACGGGATCAGAACCAAAGACAGTCGACGCATCGGGAAATAACTCCTCGATGGACTGAAAGAGAGAGCCCCAAGCGGGGATTGAGATTTTCCGAGTCGACTCACGCTTACCATCCTGAGAAATAATTCTCAACGTTGTATCGCTAGGAACCGAAAATCGAGGATCACTAGAGTGGTTGGTGATGAGAATGTAGGTTTCGTAACTCTCATCGCTCCGAGCACGAATAAAATTCTTGCTTCTGCGGATATGCCGCGATTTTATGCGTGGATCGTCATCAATATTTACCACCGATGACCCTAAGTTAAAAGGGGCTCGCCAGCCTTTCCCAACCAATTCCAAGTTGGCATCAAACGAATAGGGGATAAATGGTGCCTTGCCGGCGGGAAGGATGGCGAGTCTAATACTACCCACGAAGGGGCGCGGCAATGACGCGGGAATATGATCCGCCAAGTTTTTGATCAACGTTTCCCAAGGCCTCAACTGTTGTTTAAAACTGCCGATCTTATTCCCGGCTTGATCAAACAGCTGACCTTCCAATTCGAAGAGGGTGTGGAACCCCCAATTCATAATCAGGGTGATATAAGGAGTTACCTCCGACGTCATAAAAAAGCCCGCACACCAAATAGGACCTAACCCGATCGACTTGAGCATGTCTCCTTTGATCACATAGGGCGAGCGGCTTTTATCCCCCGTCAAATGATTGAGACAGGCGGAAATCCCCCCTTGGTAGCGATGGAAAATAAGTGGACGCCCCGTGCAATGCGCATACCGTAGAGCCATATTCCCGGGTTCACCCATTAAAAATTGACGCCAACCCGGATAAATCGCATTGAGACTGCCGAAGAACACTTGCGCGCGGCCTAGCTCGCCAGCTGGAAAAGAAACCTTTTCACCTTTGCGGTTATAAAGTTCAAGGACTAAAGGCTGGGGGGTCTTGGGCTCTTCGTTATTGCAATTGAGAATACCGATCTCGATGTCATCGACTTTATCATCGGGCCAGACACTCACGCCAATTTGAAAATCATCAAATTTGTAGTTCGCGACCGTTCCATACTCATGGACGGCGGTGGCAAAATTCGGTCCATAGAACTCTTGTAATGCTCGCAAAGGAGCACCATAACCCGGCCCCAAGTTTCTCTCAAAATGTAAGCTCCCTATAAAGGGACTAGCAATACCTTTTTGACGCAGCCATTCGGAGACTTCAATGACTTTACTTTCGCGCGGGGCCATCGCAAAGACATCGCGGGCAACCACCTCGCCCAATTGATTGCGAAGTTCCCAAGAAATAGAAACATTGTTGAAGTTGTAGTGCTCGGTCCAGTAATTGAAGATGTAAATACGGGTATGAAAATTCTCGGCTTCTCGAACCCAAACCAGGGCATTCGTCGTCTCAGGCCTGGTGAGAGACAAAGACCAGCCAAAACGTGTGTTTAAGCGATGCTGAAGACGATAAAGAAAAAGGCCGGGCGATCGCCAGAAAAACTCATAAAACTTGTTCGACAAAAGATCAAGATTAAACGTCCACGCATTCATAAGCCCCTCCGGAAACCCATCGACCTCATCCATGTGAACCATCGAAATGGTATTAAAAAACTGCCTAAGAATGCCGGATACTTACGGCTTGCTTTTCAGGAATCTTGAAGCGAAATCTTCGGCAATAAGGTCTTCTTTAATCTGACTTTTTAGGTTGGGGAATAATTGCGGATTAACGGGATTTCCAGGATTGGTGCAATCAAAATAGCGGGCAATAAAACGTTCTGTTTTCAAGGGGGCCGGCTTAAAGTGCAACACGTCCCGCAGAACCTCCGGTAGGCGAGCAAAATCATCAAGGGCAAGAGTGTTTCCACTGGCATCGAAAAAAGGCTTTCCGAGAGTAATAAGTGGGTACCCTTTGACAAGCGCTTCAAGCCCCAACGTACTGCTAATCACCAGCAACACGCACTCTTTCAGGAGTTCTTCATTGGAGGCTAGCGGCGACACAAGAATGCTTCGCGGCAGCGCCCGCAAGGCCTCCAACTCGCTGGGATTGCGCTGCAAATAGATCGCGGTGGGATGTTCCTTCATGACAAGCGTCCAATCGGGTGGAAGATGCTCAACAATTCGTGTGGCCGTTTGAAGCATGTCATTAAATTGCGGCGCCCAAACATCCGTACTGGCTTCCGGAGTCACATGCAGTGGAAACAATAATTTTTTTCCTTTTAATTGACGTACATCTTCCATTGTTTTGAACCCCGTCCCGGCTTGAAACGTTTTCCCAATCCGATACGCATGCCATTTCGACAAAAATGGATGCCAAAAACCGTGACTGGTCGGTTCCAAAAGCAGACTCCCCCCGGATTGCCTATTTTGCCCATCACGGATCCACATGGCTCTTCATGGACCTGCATCAGAAGCTGGTCGAGAAGCACGGTGTGTCCGCTGACCCAGGCGCTTTCGTTTTTAATCGTTATTGGAAGCGTTACATTCTGTCCCGATTTCCAAGCGCCTATGTAGTGTCTTGCCCCACTTCCTTGGATTGGTGGCTAGCCCGTTGGCGATCTCGCAATGTCACTTTTAAAGAAGATCCCAATCTTCTTCGTGCCTGGAAAATAGACAAGGTTCTGCGCCATAAGCCCTTATCGCAAGTGGCTTCCCTGTGGGCCATTACCTATGCGCGCGCAGAAGAGTTTTTGGATACCTACAAACCCCGTGTGGTGGTTAGCGAGCAGCTCCAGTCGCTTCCCTGCTATGCGCTTTACACCGCCGCTAAACGTCGCGGCATTCCCTATGCACAACTTTCTTTGTCTCGACTGGAAGGGCGCAT
>Ga0206928_1126_pt1 | contig 17573 bp, 23 predicted proteins | sample Alteio_BWOrgHeat_21_FD_152941 | JGI IMG/M metagenome (GOLD analysis project Ga0206928, IMG submission 152941) | Enriched cells from forest soil in Barre Woods Harvard Forest LTER site, Petersham, Massachusetts, United States -... | ecosystem: Environmental > Terrestrial > Soil > Temperate forest >... | reverse complement strand
TTTCGCTTCCCTTAAATCCGGATTCTGCTAAACAGTTCGTGTGAGGGCGGCGATGATTTTTTTGAAGTTGGCGCGGTAATATTTCAGGTCGTCGAGCGTGGCTTCGGCGGCGATCTGGCCGAGGCCGTTCACGTTGTAGCTATCCCGGATTTTGTCGAGGGCAGCGATGAGATCCGGGTGGCCGACGAAATATCCGACGCGCTGGAAACACAGCGAGTAGGCCTTGGAAAAAGTACGGGCCACGAGGACATGGGGATGTTTCAAGGCCAGGGCGAGCGCATTTTCATCCGCAAAATCCACATAGGCCTCGTCCAGGACGACCACGCCATTCTGGGCGCGGCAGAGTTTTTCGAGTTGATTGGTCGCGTAGCCGCGTCCGCCGGGGGCGTTGGGAGTGGTGATGAATGTGAGGGCGGCATTGAAATCCCATTGCCGGGCGCGTTTGAGGGCGGCGACATCAGGCATGGAAAAATCCAGATTGAGGGGCACGGCATTTTTGGCAGTGCCATGGATATCCGCCAGCACGGGATAGAGCGAGTAGCTCGGGGTAAAATATTGAATGACGGTGCGTGAGTTGTGGCGTGGAGAGTTCTGGACTTCAACGAAGGCGCGGGTGGCGAGCGCGAGGACTTCATCCGAGCCGTTGCCAACGAGGATGTTTTCCGGATGGCAACGATGTAGTTTTGCGAGTTTGGTCCGGAGTTTTTCTGCGGTGGGATTGGGATACAACCGGAGACGGTCATCCACCGCCGCACGGACTGCCGCCAGGACTTTAGGCGAGGGTGGATAGGGATTTTCGTTGGTATTGAGCTTGATGAGGCCCTTGATTTTCGGCTGTTCCCCGGGCACGTAAGCATGGAGCTTGTGCACGATCGGGCGGATCAAACTGGCGGTCTGCGGTTTGGACATCAGACAGGAATTTTGCGGAAGAATAGGCTGAAAGTCGAGACAGAGGGACAATCGTTCCTTTCGATACTCATTAATTTTTATCAATTCACGGGTTTGGGACCCCATCGGTTACGGTGGACGCATGGTGAACGATCAAGTGCAAACAAATCGTCGTCCGCTCAAGACCCGCAATGCTTCCTGGGCCCGGGTGCTGGCCCGGACTTTAACGCGCCTGGGCGTGACGCCCAACAGCATTTCGGTGGCGAGCTGTTTTTTTGCGGTCATCGCCGGTGTCAGCCTGTGGTATGCGGGACGGCTGGCGCCGGACTGGCATGGTCGCTGGCTGCTGGTGATCGCCGCGTGTGGGGTGCAACTGCGTTTGTTGTGCAACATGATAGACGGCATGGTGGCAATTGAAGGCGGCCGCCAGACCAAAAGCGGGGAACTTTTCAATGAGCTGCCAGACCGTATCTCCGATGCGCTGGTGTTCATTGGCGCGGCCTACGCGGCGCCTTCCTTCCCTTGGACTTGGACGCTGGAACTGGGCTGGGCGGCGGCGGTCCTGAGCGTGATGACGGCTTACGTGCGGGCATTGGGCGTGACCATGGGCGCCGGCCAGAAGTTTCTTGGGCCCATGGCCAAGCCGCACCGGATGGCGGCGATGACGGTGGCATGTCTGCTGGGAGCCATGGCGCCGGTGTATTTCTCCCGCATCCTGCCAGTGACGCTGGGCGTCATTGCCGCGGGCTGCGTCGTGACCATGTACCGGCGCTGCCGGCAGATCCTGAAGGAGGTTGAGTCGCCATGATCAAACGGCTCGTCATTTTCATTGCCCGCCTGGTCAGCGGTTCCGGCATCCGCTGGCAGGGTTGCGAGCCGGTGCCCCGGCAACGGGTTTATTTTGCCAATCATACGAGCAACCTGGACTCGCTGGTCGTTTGGGCCGCGCTGCCGCCGCCGCTCCGGGAGGTCACCCGCCCGGTGGCCGCGCGAGATTACTGGAAGAGCAATGGCATCCGGCGATATCTGGCCTGCCGGGTGTTCAATGCGGTTTTGATCGAACGGAAAAAGCCGACCAGTTGCGACAATCCGCTCGCCGACATGATCGAGGCGATGGGCCGTACGCATTCGTTGATCATCTTTCCGGAGGGCGGACGCCAGCCGGGTTGCGAACTGGCGCCATTCAAGGGTGGTTTGTTTCATCTCGCCAAAGACCGGCCGGATGTGGAACTGGTGCCGGTATTGATCGAGAATCTGAACCGTATTCTGCCCAAGGGTGAATTTCTGCCGGTGCCGGTGATGGGAAGTGTGACCTTTGGGACGCCGATCCGATTGGAAGCCGGAGAAACAAAATGCACGTTCCTCGAACGTGCCCAAGCCGCAGTCAAAAACCTCTCTCATTTATGACTCCATTCATGGACAAACAAATGTTCGCGCTGGTCGGTGGTGTGACGGCACTGCTGGTGATCGCCTCGGTGGCGGGCTGGATATTGTCGGTCGCAGTGACTGACGACCGGGCGCGAGGAACGATCAAGAACCTCAATGCCCGGGTGAAAGCTTGGTGGGTGATGGTGGCCATTTTTGGGCTGGCCATGGCGACCGGCGGGATTGGCTCGGTGGTTTTGTTTGGACTGATGTCCTTCCTGGCTTTGCGCGAATTTATCACGCTTACCCCGACCCGCCGGAGCGACCACCGGACCCTGTTCTGGATCTTTTTCATCATCCTGCCGTTGCAATACGTGCTGGTGGGAATCAAATGGTACGGATTTTTTGCGGTCATGATCCCGGTGTTCGCATTCCTGTTTGTTCCGTTGCGCAGCGTGCTGGCGGGTGATTGCGAACATTTTTTGGAACGCACCGCAAAAATCCAATGGGGGCTGATGATCTGCGTCTATTGCGTGAGTTACGTGCCAGCCCTCCTGTTGCTGGACCTGCCCGGCCGTGCAAATCAGAACGCGAAGTTGATGTTCTACTTCGTGCTGGTGGCCCAGATCAGCGATGTATTGCAATATGTGTGGGGCAAGACGCTGGGCAAAAGAAAAATCCTGCCCAGTGTCAGTCCCAACAAGACGTGGGCCGGTTTTATCGGCGGAGTTGTTTGTGCCACGCTGATCGGCACGGGACTCTGGTGGGCCACCCCGTTTACGCCCTGGCAGTCGGCCGGCATGTCACTGGTGATCACGTTGATGGGTTTTGCCGGCGGGTTGGTGATGTCGGCGATCAAACGCGATCGCGGGATCAAGGATTACGGTCATCTGATCGAGGGCCACGGCGGAGTTTTGGACCGGATTGATTCGCTATGCTTTGCCGCGCCGGTGTTCTTTCATTTGACCCGCTACTATTTTACCTGAACCGGGCGGCAACTCTCAATGGGACAATCTTTGGGCAGGGCGACCGGCTTAACGTCTTTCACATCCTGCTCAAACATTTCGGCAATTATGGCTTCCTGTCCGAATTTCATATTTTCAGGAACTCCTCGCCAGTCGTATCAGTTAATATGGCATTTTTGTCTTTTTAATGAATTTGTATGACTGACCGCAAACGCTTTTTCAGTTGCCAGCCGCTTAAACATGGGACACGGAGGTTCCGTGAATCCGCCGGCTGGAAAGCCCGCTTTACGGGCGGAGTGGCGGGATCATGCCGGCGTGGGCAGGACCAGGCCGGCGACGTACCAGCCAATATCTTTCTGCTGCACAATTTTGGCTCCCGGCGGCGATTGGGGAGCAGTCGCATCCGGCTCGACCTGGATGCGGACCACGTCGCGTCCCAGGACCTGCTCGAGGATTTGGGTGGAGCTGGCAACGGGGATTTCCGGCGGCCTGGCCTTTTGAATGAAAGTTTCCCGGCCATTGGCTCCGGCTGCGTCGGCCGGGCCGAGGTCAAAGCCCCAGGCCACAAAAATTCCGGTTTTCACGCAAATGCTGTGTTCATCGCGGTACATTTCCCGGATCTGATTGAAGGCGGGGGCAGGCTGCCGGGCGAGGCGGAGGAAATCTCCGAGCATGCCGCAGGTGATGTGGATCAGATAGTGCTCCCGGGAAAAGACAGGCTCCGCCATGAAGCGGGGGTTGGCCAGCATCTGTGCCAGTTCGGCGTCAGTGTTGATAATAAGAGGGAGGACAAACTGCGTCCGATACGACTGAACCGTTGCGGCAAAACAAACGGCCGACGTGGCCTATGCAGCGCGGGTTTTTCCGATGTGCCATGAATACGCCTATTTCCGAACCGTGTCGAGAACAATACGATTTGCAGGTTGCCGGAGGGTGCATCTTGAGTGCTCCCGTAGCGAGAGTCTTCGCGAGCCGTGACATGAGGCGCGCTCACTCCCTCTCCGCATCGGATCAGTCCTTCGCCCGTGGGAACGGGAGAAGGTGCCGAAGGCGGATGAGGGTCGTAGGTAATGACATTATTATGCGGGAGAGGGTCAAGTCCTTCGCCCGCGGGAGCGGGAGAAGGTGGCGAAGCCGGATGAGGGTCGTTGGGATGAAACCATTCCTGCGGGTGAGGTGTCTGATCCTTGCGAAGCACCATTCAATTGCGCGCCATCAGTGGTGGAATTGCAATTTGCAAAGCCTTGCAGTGGTGGAATTAATACGAAATCATTGATGGCGGCGAGTTGCACGCCGGAACAATACATGCAACTATTTGAAATATGAAAATGAAATATGCATACATCCTGCCCGTTGTGGCAGGAGGATTGGTAATGGTATCAGGCTGTGTGGTTGAGCCGAATGGCGCGGTGGCCTTTCAACCGGTGGTGGTGGCACCGCCCCCGCCGGTGGTCGTGGAGTCAGAACCGCCGCCGCCGCCAGTAGTGACAGTGGATGTGGTTCCGGACGATTACGTCTGGGACGGTTTTGAATACGTCGGGGTGGTTGGTGGTGCGTATTTTTATCTGGGACCCGGCAATGTCTGGATTACGTGTGATCGGGACCGGGTGGAACGGTTCCATGGTTGGGAACGAGATCATCGCGACTGGCGGGAACACGCCGTCCACAATGACCGTTTCCGAAACGACGCGCATGGGCACTATCACGCGATGGGCGAGCGCAACCGCGATCGTGGCCATGACAAGGACCGCGACCATCATTGACTGAGGAAAATGTCCGACGCGACATGTCGCGTCGGACAAAGCGGCGACATGCCGCCGCTCCAAATTTACTCGAAGTCGTACACGACGACCTTTTTCACGAAGGGTTTGACGCAGTGGGCGACAAATTCGAGGTGTTGGGGATGGACTTGGTAATCGTCCTGGGCCTGTTTGCTGGTGAAGACGGTGCTGAGGGCGACTTGATAGGACTGATCCACGACCGGGCGGGCGCTGCCCACCATTTTGCCGATATGGAATTGGGTGATGCCGGGGATGTTCTTGAGATATTTATTTCCGCCGGCGATGACCTGGTCGGCAGCATCGGGCTGGGCGGGATCGGTCCAAAAAATGACGACGTGCGAGAACATAAATATGGGGGAGTATTTCTGTGCGAGGGGATTTAGGCAAGCCTTTGCCGTCGGCCAACGGGATTGGATTGGTGGATGTATGGATGCTTGGGAAGACCGCGCGTGGGCCGGGTTGAGAAACTCGAAATGGGTAAAAATCGGGTGGACAACTTTTATCTATTGACCGCATGCCCTAATGGGCGACCCCTTTACGAAAGCTTCCCAAGACGCCCGGCTTGTGTCAACAGTGAGGACTGACACTTGCCTGGCGGTTCAGAGCATCGTAGACGTTGGTTGTGGTGTGAAGGTTCGCATCCGTGAAGGTGATCTGATTGCCGTTCGCGTCGTACCCGTACATGGAGACTAGACCCAAGGCATTCGTTACAGCAATCCTGCGCCCGGCCACGTCATACGCCGTCGCCGTGATGTTCCCGCGCGCATCAATTGTTCGGGCCACGCGCCGCACTCCGTCACCTGTTAGTATTGTATAAATTGATAATTTTGCTTTCCAGTGTTGAACTCAAGACCCATTGATTAGTCTGGCTTTGATTTTGCTCCCAATTGATACCAAACTTCAGCCTTCCTCCATGCAAAATCCAGATGCCTCCAGAATACACTTGCATTTTGACGGGATGCAAAACGAGAATCTCCCTTGGTAAGGATACATCGGTTGTTGCTATTCCAACGAACCGGTTGGTTCCCACCGGATGGTTTTGAATGACAGAATCGCATGCGTTCGCTAATGAGGCGTAGTAATTCTCCTTTTGATGATTAAAATTATAGTATTGATATGGTCCGTATAAAAACGAATAGAGAAAAAATGCGCAAATCAATCCCAGAAAAATGATCGGAATTACAAATATCAATTTAACTTTGAGTCTTTTCATGAAAGGGTCACCCATTAAGGCGGGTGTCAGTCCTAGAAAAATGACATGTTTGATTTCTCATGCGGGCCTTTCGTCCATGTTTAAAAGATGTCGTTTCAATTTTTCCAGCTTCCTTCCCGGTTGGCGCTTCATCCGGCTCACCGCCTGGGTCACGCGGGTATAGTGCCCCATCGCCAGCATTTGTCCAATCCAGCGCAACGACACCGTCGTCCGTTCCCGCAACCACCACGCCTGCGCGGTCTTCTCCGGCGCGCCCTTGAGCTGGTCCTCCAGATCGGACCGGCTTAGGTCCAGCACTGAAGATTGAACGCGTCAAAGCAGAGGATGGCTTTTGACGTTTGTGGGAAAAGCGGCGGTGAACCGCGCGCACTCCAAACGCTTCGCGAGGTTTCAGACGCATGGCAAACGCGGTAGCGCTTGGAGCAGTGCGGTGCTTTAGCACCGCTTTCGAACGTGGTTGCGCACGGGGAATATCAATGGTTGCACGAATGTGGAAAGGCATTACATGATCATAGGCGCACGAAAGCGGCAGAGGACTGCCGCAGTCCAGGACTGTTTCGCGAGGTTTGCAGCCAATGGCATCGCGCCGGCGTATGGAGTGAGGTTTTGGCGGTTTTTTAGAGTCCTCACGTCGTCTTCTACAGTGGAAAACTATTTTTTCAGCACCCCCCCATTTTCTTTTGCTCCCGCGCAGAAACAAAAAGTCACTGAATTGTTATTAGTGGATGGTTGATAGCTGTTTGTGTATTAAAACCTATTTTTTAGCGCCCCCCTGAATTTTACCCCTTCCGCGGAGAAACACTTTACGAGGGCATGTGATAATATCGTCGGGTTGGGGGCGATGATCGCCGCCAGTTCTTTGACAATTTAAACGTGATGCAGCCGATGATCGGCAGCAGATGCGTGACCGGAATGGACGTGCGGTGCGTTGAGTGCCGCGCGTCCCGCCCTGGCGCTTTGGAAAGGACCGCGACCTTCAGGTCGCTTCAACGACTATTGAAACCAAGCCTTTCTCAATTCAAAACAAGGCTATTTAACCCTATTTAGGACTGGGGAGCGCGCCCGCCACGGGTGCCGTTTTCCGCGCCCTCGCGGAAAACCCGTGCACTCTCTTAAAAACAAAAAACGATGATCGCGTCAAGCCGTCCCCACATCCGTGTCCATCTGTGTTCATCCGTGGTTGAATCTTTGAAGGCCGGAAACAAGTCTATTTAACCCTGGTGAAGGCTAATCCAGGTAAATCCAACCTAATCCAACCTTGGGCGAGTTTCGACCTGACGCTGTGCTTCGGCGCGGAGAAGAGGATTTTCGACCTTATTCGACGTTTTTCGAGGCCGGGGGGCGGAATTTGAGTTGCCCGGCTGCGGTTTTGGCGGATAATCAGCGGTAAATGCGCGTTGTACCCTAATATGGCCAGAATTGTCGTCACCAACTCAACCGTGGCGGGTGTGTCGCATGAATTGGGCGGCAATTGGGTGACCATCGGTCGTGCGGATGGGAATACGTTTCAAATCGTGGAAGCTTCCATTTCCGGACGTCATTGCGAGGTGCGGATGCAGGGCGAGGAACTGATGGTGCGGGATTTGTTGTCCACGAATGGCACATTCATCGGTGGAAAGAAGGTTTCAGAGGGAGCGTTGAAGCTGGGCCAGTCGTTGCGGCTGGGGGATGTGGAAATGCGGCTGGAGGCATCGGCACCGGCAGAGAAGACGCCGGGAACATCTTTCACGAGCAAAATGCTGGTCACCAATGCGGCCTCGCAGGCTTCGCCCAAACCGGCGCCAGCGGTGGCCGCGGAAAGCAAGACGGCAACCCAGCCGACTGCGGGCGGTGAACCAAAATTTCAAATTCTGCTGGTGGATGACAGCCTGGCGTTTCTCGAGGCGTTTGGCGAATCATGCCGGGAGCACTCGAAGCGCGCGTGGGAAATCCGTTCGGCGACGAGCGCGGACAAGGCGCTGGCGGCGTTGCAGGAAAAGGCGGCGGACCTGGTGGTGCTGGACATCGGAATGCCGATGCTGGACGGATTGCAATTGCTGGGCATCATCTCGCGGCGGTATCCGGAATTGAAAATCGTGGTAATGACAGGCAGCGCCACGGAATCCAAGCGCGCGGATGCGCTGGCGAACGGCGCGGCGATGTTTCTGGAAAAACCGGTGACGCCGGACGGCATCCGGTCGGCGTTCAATGTGTTGAACGACCTGGTTTCATGGACGCACCGGGAAGGTTTCAGCGGTTCGTTGCGGCAGGCGAAACTGCAGGACGTCATCCAGATGGAATGCCTGGGCAAACAATCGTGCATCCTTGAAATCCACAACCAGGAGCTGCGCGGAGAGATATTCATCGAGGATGGATCCATCACGCATGCCGTGGTGGGAACGCTGACGGGAGAACAGGCTTTTTACCGGTTGCTGTCCTGGCGCGGGGGCGAACTTCACGTGAAAACGTTCAAGGCTCCGCCACTGAAGACGATTGAGACGCGCTGGGAATTTTTGTTGCTGGATGCGGCGCGCGCGACGGACGAGGAAACGGTGTTGCTGACGAAGCCACCGGCCATGGAGATGATTCCGCCGGCGCACGTGACCCAGGCGGCGACACAAGCGGTAACGCCAGCGGTGACACAACCAGCACCGTCGCCGGCCCCGGCAGAGAAGAAAGAAGAGCCGAAAGAGGAAGCGGCAACGCATGCCTTGGGCGAGGACATCATCGTGGTGGCGACTTACGACGGGAAATGGAAGCCAACGGACGCGACGGACGAACCGAAGTCCGGGCCGGAGAAATAAGATGCTTCAGGCAATCCAAAAGCAACGCGCGCGCGCGCAGGGCGGGGACTTCGTCATCGTGGCTTCCAAATACAATGCACGTTATGTGGACGCGATGGTGCGCGCTGCGCAGTCGGAAATCCGGCGCGCCGGAGCGAAGACAAGGCTGATACGGGTGCCGGGCGCGTATGAGATTCCTGTGGTGGCGGCGAAAGTGGCCCGGGCGGGGAAGGTTTCGGGGATCATCTGCCTGGGCGTGATTTTGCGCGGGGCCACGACGCACGCGCAGCACATCGGCGAAGCGGTGAGCAATGCGCTGGCTTTGATACAGATTCAGCATGAGGTGCCGGTGATCCATGAGGTGTTGCTGCTGGAGAATGAGCAACAGGCGCGCGAACGTTGCCTGGACAAGAAGCATAATCGCGGCATGGAGGCGGCGCAGACGGCGCTGGAGATGGCGCGGGTGATGAGGCAGTTGGACGCCGATTGAACCTCAGGAAACTGGAGTGGAACATATTGACCGTAGAACACACCCTTTGTGAAAAAATTCACAAACTTCTTGCGACGGTTTTCCCAAAGTGCTAGATTTTGTACTCTTAACGTTAGAATTTAATATGAAGAAATCTTTACTACTGATTGCAATGGGTCTCCTGGGCACGCTGTCCATGGCCAGCGCCGGGGACATCACGGGCGTGATCACCTTGAAGGGCACGCCGCCGGCGGAAAAAGAATTGACGCCGATCAAGGATGATTCGATCTGCAGCACATTGTATTCGGGCAATCTGCCGACGACGCATTTTTATGTGGTGAGTTCCAGCGGTGGCCTGGCAGACGTGGTGGTTTCGCTGAAGGATGTAACGGGCAAGTCCACGGGGGCCAGCGCGGCGCCGGCTTTGCTGGACCAAAAGGGATGTATTTATCAACCAACCATCCTGGCGGTGCAGACCGGCCAGAAAATCATGGTCCGGAATTCCGATCCGTGCGTACACAACGTGCACACCAAGCCCAAGGTCAATGAGGAAGCCAACCAGGTGCAGATGCAGGGCGCGCCGGATTTGACCTTTGTTTTCGACAAACCGGAGCCGTTCGTCAAATTCCAGTGTGATGTGCATCCGTGGATGTTTGCCTGGGTGACGGTGGTGGACAGTCCGTATTATGCCGTGACGGACAAGGACGGCAAATTCACGATCAAGGACGTGCCGCCGGGCAAGTACACGCTGCAGGCGTCGCATCGCAAACTCGGCGACCAGACCGCTGACATCGAGGTAAAAGACACCGGTGCAACCCAGGACCTTACATTTGAGGTTAAATAAGCATTTCGCCCGACGGCGACCGCTGTGGGAATGTCCGCAGCGGTCGTTTTATTTCAAATGAAGTATAATCCCGCGCTATATTGGTTCGCAGTGCTGACGGCCGTGATGACGTTTCTACTCATCGGGCTGGGCGGGTTGGTGACGAGCCATGAGGCGGGGATGTCCGTGCCAGACTGGCCGACGAGTTACGGATATACCATGTTTGCACTGCCAATCAGATTTTGGACAGGGGGAGCATTCTTCGAGCATACCCACCGGCTGCTCGCATCGGGCGTTGGCTTTCTGACCACAATTCTCGCTGTGTGGCTGTGGCTGCGTGATCCGCGGAAATGGATGGGCTGGCTGGGAGTGACGGCGTTTCTGGGGGTGGCGGCGCAGGGAATCCTCGGCGGTCTGCGCGTTACGTTGAAGATGGCCAGCTTGGGAATTTTTCATGGCGCGGTGGCGCAATCGTTTTTGATATTGATCTGCGCCATTGCCCTGTTCACGAGCAAATGGTGGTTGCATGCCGCGTCGTTGCCGCAGATTTCCGTCCCTTGCGGACTGCGGAGCCACGTGCTTTACGTGACGATCTTGATCTTCGTGCAGTTGCTCATCGGGGCGACGATGCGGCATCAGCATGCCGGTTTGTCCATTCCGGATTTTCCGCTCGCTTATGGCAAACTCTGGCCGGATACCAGCCCGGAAGCCATTGCCAGCTATAACGAACATCGCGTCGAGATCAATAATGAGAATCCGATCACGGCTTTTCAGGTCATCCTGCAAATGGTCCATCGCATCGTGGCGCTTCTAATTTTTCTGGGCGTGGCGGCGGCGGCTGGCCTGGCTGTCAAAAAGCTGGGCAATCGCGATGGCCTCACGAAGTTTGCGTGGTTTTGGGTGGGACTGCTGGCGGTGCAAGTCGGGCTGGGAATCGCGACAGTTGAAACGAACAAGGCGGCGGATATCGCCACGCTGCATGTGATGGCCGGGGCGTTGTCATTGTTGACGGGCGCTCTCTGGTGGTTCGTGGCGGCACGCCGAACTGCATTGACAGAAATTGCGGTGACAGGCCAAAATAGGTTGGATGAGGTGCGCCTTGGCGCCATGAGAACGACTTAAGATGAAAGTTTCTGCAGATGCTTTAAATCCAAATGCGATCAGCGAGAAAAGCTGGTCTGCCGTCATTGCCGACCTGACCAAGGCTCGTCTGACAACCCTCGTGTTGTTGACGACGCTCGTGGGTTTTTACCTGGGCTGGCGCGGGCCGATGAATTTTCTGCTGATGTTCCACACGCTGCTCGGCACGGGCCTGGTGGCCTCCGGCGCGGCGGCGTTGAACCAGTTGCTGGAGCGCGAATACGACGCCAAAATGCGCCGCACGCAGAATCGTCCGCTTCCTTCCGGCCGCATGCAACCGGCCACGGTGATGTTGTTTGGCGGCATCTGCTCGGTGATGGGACTGATTTACCTGGCGTTGCTGGTGAATCTGCTTACGAGTGTCATCGGCGCGGTGACCCTGGCCAGTTATCTTTTCATCTACACCCCGCTTAAACGCGTGACCTGGACCAACACGCTGGTGGGCGCCATTCCCGGCGCGTTGCCGCCGTTGATGGGCTGGACGGCGGCACGCAATGTACTGGGCAATGAAGGCTGGGCATTGTTCGCCATTCTCGCCTTCTGGCAACTGCCGCACTTTTTTGCCATCGCCTGGATGTATCGGGAGGACTACGCAAAGGGAGGGTTTGTCATGCTGCCCAATGTGGATCCCAGCGGCACGCGCACGGGACAGCAGGCGGTGAGCAATACCATTGCCCTGATGATCGTGAGCCTGTGCCCGTTCGTATTTGGCATCAGCGGAAGAATCTACCTGGCGAGCGCGCTGTTGCTGGGCGCGGGTTTTCTGTTTTTTGCCGTCCAGTTTTCCCGTCAACTCACGGTGTCACGCGCCCGGCAGTTGTTTTTTGTCTCGATCATCTACCTGCCGCTGCTGCTGGCGGCCATGTGCTGGGATAAATTAAAATAAAGAAATCTCTATGCAACCGACCGTTGAACAATTTCCGCCGTTTCGTGAAGCGCCGCACCATGACGCGCACGGCGGTCATGAGGGACATGGCCACGATGATTACCATCCGAATTTCTGGCAGAAGTACATTTTTTCCACGGACCACAAGGTCATCGGCATCCAATACGGTTTCGTGGCCCTGTGCTTCCTGTTGTTCGGTTTTTTCCTGATGATGCTGATGCGCTGGCAGATTGCGCATCCGCAACAGCCGGTGCCATTCCTGGGGCCGCTGCTGGAAAAGGTGCTGGGAGAAACCATGGCCCCGCACGGGTCCATTTCGCCTGAACTGTATAATTCATTCGGAGCGATGCACGGAACCATCATGGTGTTCCTGGGGGTGGTGCCGCTGGCCTTTGCGGCCTTTGGGAATTATGTGGTGCCACTGATGATTGGCGCGCCGGACATGACTTTTCCGCGGGTGAACATGGCGAGCTTTGACGCGTTTTTCCTGGGCGGCGTGGTGATGCTGGCGAGCTTCTTCGTTCCGGGCGGCGCGGCGCAGGCGGGCTGGACGTCGTATTCGCCGCTGGCGTCCACAATTCCCACGCACGGACAGGCATTCTGGCTGGCGGGCATGGTGCTGTTGATCACTTCTTCGCTGCTGGGGGCAGTGAACTTCATCGCGACCATCATCCAGTTGCGGGCCCCGGGCATGACGTGGATGCGCCTGCCGTTCTTCGTCTGGGCACAGTTCGTGACGGCTTTCATCCTGTTGCTGGCGTTTCCGCCGCTGGAAGCGGCGAGCGTCCTGCAACTGATGGACAACGTGGCGCACACCAGTTTCTTCCTGCCAACGGGCCTGGCGATAGGCGGCACAGTGGGCAGTGTGAGCGGCGGGGGCAGCCCGTTGCTGTGGCAGCATCTGTTCTGGTTTCTGGGGCATCCCGAGGTGTACGTGCTGATCTTGCCGGCGATGGGTATTGTAGCCGAGGTGATCGCCAACAACACGCGCAAGCCGCTCTGGGGCTACAAGTCGCTGGTCTATTCGGTGCTGTTCGTGGGCTTCCTGTCGTTCATCGTCTGGGCGCATCACATGTACATGACCGGCATGGGCCAGAAGATCGCGACGTTCTTCCAGGCCACGACGATGATCATTTCCATTCCGTCCGTGATCATTTTGACGTGCATGTTCCTTTCGTTGTGGGGCGGCAGGATCCGCATCAATACGCCCATGCTGTTTGCGCTGGGATTTTTGCCGATGTTCGGCATCGGCGGTCTCACCGGCCTGCCGCTGGGGCTGGCGGCGGCGGATCTCTATCTGCATGACACATATTATATCATCGCGCATTTCCATTACGTCGTGGCGCCGGGAACGATCTTCGCGTTGTTCGCGGGGATATATTTCTGGTTTCCCAAGATAACCGGACGGATGATGAATGAATTCTGGGGACGCGTGCATTTCTGGTGCTCGCTGACGTTCATGAACGTGGTCTTCATGCCGATGTTCTATCAGGGCATCAAGGGCATGCTGCGCCGCATGTCGGACGGCGCTGTGAATTATTCCGCCGCCCGCGTGCCGAACGCAATTGATGCGCTGCCCGGCTCGGTGATGGAATTGAACGGCTGGATTTTGTGGGCAGTCATCGCGCTGGGCATCTCCCAGATTCCATTCATCATCAATCTTTTCTGGAGCATCAATCACGGTGAGAAGGTGAAAAGCGACAATCCCTGGGGCGCGACGACGCTGGACTGGCAGACACCCACGCCGCCCCCGCATGGCAATTTTGAGCACGAACTGCACGTGGCCCACGGCCCCTATGAATACAGCGTGCCCGGCGAGAAGGAAGATTTCACGCCGCAAAGCTCCCCGCCGATCAACCCGGCGAAAACCTCCGCCTGAGATTTTTCATGGACATCCCCTATACCATAAAAGCCCGCCCGGATACGGGTCTTTACAACGCGAAGCTCGGCATCTGGCTGTTCCTCGCGTCGGAAGTGATGCTGTTCGGCGGACTTTTCTCCTCGTACATCCTGCTGCGCGTCACGGCGCCGCCCGGCGAATGGCCGCACGGCTGGCTGGATGTGCGCCTGGGCACCCTTAACACGCTCCTGCTCGCGCTTTCTGCGATCACCACGCTGCTGGCATGGGCGGCCTGCAAGGTCCGTGATTTTGGGAAGTTCAAAATCTTTCATGCCTGCACCATCCTGCTGGCGCTGGCATTTTTGGGCATCAAATCCTATGAATATCATGACAAATGGATCCACTATGAGATTCATCTGAACGACGGACGATTTGCCGACGGACATTTTGAAAGCGGTGTGTACGTGAACAAAGCCACTCAACAGGAGGTCGAGGTAAAGAGCTATCGCGGCAATTCCTTCACCACCTTTGATAATGGCATAACCAACACATTTGAACTGGCTTCGGTGACATTGGATGGCCGGATTGTAACCGACGAAAAAGATTTGTACGACCTGCGGGCGCAAAAAACCATTGAGCGCGCGCCGGTCACGATCGAGCGGGCCAACATCCAGAAAATGGAAAATTATGGTCCGCGCCACAATACCTTCACGGCGATTTATTTTACGCTGACCGGCTTGCACGCGCTGCACATTTTGGGCGGCACATTGGTCATCGCGTATCTTTGGGGACCGGGACGTAAAATGTGGAAAACCGATCCCGAACGTTATACCAACCGCATCGAGGTCTCGGGCCTGTTCTGGCATTTTGTGGATCTGGTCTGGATTTTCCTGTTCCCGGTGCTCTATTTGACCTAAAAATTGTTTATGAGTGATTCTGAACATCAAGTCAGCCTGCAAAGCTACATCCGCCTGTGCGTGAAAATTTTTTGCGCGGTGCTGTGCACGACGGGAGCGATGATCTGGGCGTCTTTTTTGCCGCATTATGGCTGGACGTTCAAAGTGACGCTGATCATCGCCATCGCCGTGGTCAACGCCTTTCTGGTGGCGGGCTATCTCATGCACCTTTTATCGGAGAAAAAACTGGTGTACACTGTATTGACCTGCACGGTGGGATTTTTCATCGGCTTGATGGGGCTGACGCTCTGGGCGATGAATGATTTTCCGTTGGGCACGATTGCACATTGATATGTCATTAAAGGCATTCCATCTGATTTTTGTGACATTGCTGACGTCGCTGTCGTTCGGCTGCGCGGCGTGGGCGTTTGAGGCCGGCAGCACATTTTGGGGGGTGACCGGGATTGTGGCGGGGGTGCTCGTGATCGTTTACGGGATTTATTTTCTAAAAAAACTCAAACGAATCAGCTATCTGTGAAATTGAAACTATTGATTCCAGTGCTGGCACTGTGTGTGCCGATGAAGTCGCTGGCCTGCGCTGCGTGTTATGGACAGGCGGACGGACCCATGGTTGACGGCATGAACTGGGGCATCTTCACGCTGCTGGGCGTGGTGGTGCCGGTGCTGGGCGGGTTTCTAACTTTTTTCATCTACCTGATCCGCCGGAGCGAGGCGCTCGCCAAAACTGCCGCTCCACAGAATAATTCCACCAACGTATGAACGAATGGATTGCCCGTAATTTTCTTTTCATGCCCGAGCTTGCCTCGTCCAATGGCGAGGCCATTGACGCGCTGATCGTATGGGTTCACTGGCTGATGCTGGTGCTGTTCGTAGGCTGGATCATCTACTTCTTTTACGTCTTGCATCGTTTCAGCGACAAGCGTAATAAAACCGCCAGCTATGAAGGCTCCAAGAGTTCCCTGCCAAAATACGTTGAACTGGGAGTGGTGGTCGTTGAAGCCGTTTTGCTGCTGATCATCGCCGTGCCTTTGTGGGGAAAGAACGTGCAGGAGTTTCCCGATCCGAAGAGCGCGACCGTCATCCAGGTCATGGCGCAACAGTATGCGTGGAACGTGCGTTATCCGGGGCCGGACGGCACCTTTGGCCGGCAGGACATGAAGCTCATTGCCCTGGACAATGTTTTCGGCGTTGATACCAATGACGTCGCCGGCAAGGACGACATCCAGTTGATCAATGACATTCATGTGCCCGTCAACAAGCCCGTGTTAATTTACCTGAGTTCAAAGGACGTCATTCATTCGTTCAAACTACTGGCCATGCGGGTCACCCAGGACGCGATTCCCGGGCTGCGCATACCGGTGACTTTCACGCCAACCAAGATCGGCCGCTATCAGATTGAATGCGCGCAGCTCTGTGGCGCGGGACACGCCGGCATGACCGGCGGTTTCGTGGTTGTGGACAGCCCGGAGGATTACGACAAATGGCTCAAATCCAAGGGTCCCGCCACGAGTTTTGAATAGACTTCCGCCGCGGTTCGGCGGCTTTTTACGAGATGGCTGAGACCTCCAACACCCTGCCCAGGACAGTGTGGCTCGGGTTTTGCGTGGCTTTCGCGCTGCTCGGTCTGGCCATCGTGCTGGCGCTTTCGCAAAACATTTGGCAGCAAAAAAGTCCGCTGCCGGTCATCGGACAGGTCGCGGATTTCACGCTCACCAACCAGGACGGGAAAATTACAACGCTGGCAGATTTGACGAATCATGTATGGGTCGCCGATATCATCTTTACCCGCTGTGCGGGACCATGCCCGCGAATGACCATGCAGATGAAATCGCTTCAGGATGCATTGCCTTCCACCGGAGGAGTCAAACTCGTCACGCTCACCACCGATCCTGACAACGATTCGCCAGACGTTTTGAAACGATATGGCGAACATTATGGCGCTGATTTCGCGCGCTGGAATTTTCTCACGGGAACCAAGGCGGGAATTGCCGGGCTGGCCGCCGACAGCCTGAAATTAAGCGCCACCCCGGTAAAGCCCGAGGACCGGACGGATTCCGCCGACCTGTTCATTCATACGACCATTTTTGTGGCGGTGGACAAGCACGCGCAGTTGCGCGGCGTCTTTGAAACCGGTGGCGATGGGGTGGATTGGACCAATGCGGTGCAGCCACAACTCCTGCGGACCCTCCGCCGGCTTAACAGCGAACCATGACCATTCTTGACCTGCCAGTCGTCAACGCCACGCTCAACGGGTTGAGCGCCATTTTTTTGACGCTGGGTTTTATCTTTATCAAGCGCGGCAACAAAATTGCCCATCGCAATTGCATGATCACAGCGTTCTGCACGTCCATCATCTTTCTGATCTGTTACATCACGTATCACAGCTATCTCGCGGTGGTTCTGCACCGGGGGCCGACGCAGTTTTTGAATCCCCTCTGGTTTCGTCCGATATACCTGACGATCCTTGTCTCGCACACCATCCTCGCGGCTGCGATTGTGCCGTTGATTCTGATCACGCTTTCCC